>Ga0180217_1000142_pt1 | contig 148185 bp, 61 predicted proteins | sample eDN3rd37CBELigOP_FD_128521 | JGI IMG/M metagenome (GOLD analysis project Ga0180217, IMG submission 128521) | Enriched Organic Plus compost microbial communities from Emeryville, California, USA - eDNA 3rd pass 37_C BE-Lig OP (version 2) (version 2) ... | reverse complement strand
TTCTTTTTTTTTTTTTTTCCCCCCCCCCTCCTTTTTGTTTTTTTTTTTTTTTTTTTTTTTGTTGTTTTTCCTCTGCATATCCCCTCTCGTTTGACCTCTACGCTTATTTATCATTATTGTTGCTACATTTATCTTTGGTTTCGGCTCTCTTGTGTATTCTTCCTTGCATTTACTGCATGCCATGCCCCAATCTTATTTCCCAATCTCGTTTTTCATTGTTCCCGTTCTGATGGAATCGTCTGAGCTGATCCACTGTCCACCACCCAGAGATCCATACGTCAGGAAGGGAGTTCGACGTATGAACCGATTATCCTTTCATGAGATGGTTCTGCTTCGCTTATTGGCCTAGTTAGTTCTTTTGCAAGTCCCATGCTCAAATGCATCTGCTTGAGTGGTTTCTTCAGTTCACGTGCCACTTCGTGATGTAGTCTAATTTTCGCTTGTCTCCCTCCCCACAGAATCAGCCAACATCTTAGTCTCCCCATTCACCCCCTCACTTCTCTTCCTCGGCGACCATCTCCCCAGTTTGCACCGTCTCAACGTTCTGTTTCGATCTCAATTGCCTCAAGTCTGTGTTTTCTCTTTGTTGTGTGTTTTGAGGTGTATGGGCCGTTGTAAACGCTTAGACGAGATCCATTCATTTTCGTTTCCATTTCCCTTTTGTAACGTGCAGTGATATGCAGACATGTATTCTCCACATGATGTAACCAACCTACTCCAATTCACTTCTGCTCGGTTCCATACCAAACACAATCAAGATTTCTTTTTAGTTTGTCCAGTACGCCCATAGTATCCAAAGCTACAATCGTCAGAATCATCGAATAGACGACCATCTCTGACTCGTTCATGAGCTTTTCCTTGCATGGTGAGTGGCGGTCTGTGTCTCTTAATATGTCTGTGGATTCATTCGTGGCAGTCAGTGGCTGATTTTAGCCCGATCAGGCCAAAACACTAGTAACGGCCACGAGAGAGCTCTTTTCCTGAGTAGTGATATCTCACTATTGGACCACGCCATTCACACGCAACACCGCACATTCGTTACACTGACGCATATAAGCGCCGCCCATATGCGATGAAGTAGAGGAACTGGCTGGATACCTGAGACATTCGAGTGCAAACGAAACCTGTGTCGGACCTGGAGAGCTTTGGGAAGCGCAGGTCTTCTACAGTGCACACATAGGTTGAGAGGCTAGTATCAGCTGCAGACAGTGCACATGTCGGGGCCATTCTTGGGCAATCCACGATCGATGTCTGCCTCAGGCGACACTCCGTCGACTGGAACGGGAGACTCCCATTCGCTGGGCCGCGTCACAAACAAGAGCCAACAGATGAACTCAGGGACATCCAGTCGGCGGGGATTTGGCTTCGGCAGTACCGGAGCTGGACTTAGTGCATGGTCCCGAATCTCGATGCATGCTCCTCCAGCCTCACCCACTGGCTTCTCAGTCTCCTCGGCCTCGTTTGGCGGAGGATCACCAAGTTCTGCGTTCTCTGCAAACAAATCAGTGACACACCACGGCGTACCGGTGCCACCACGGATACCTACACCCTCAGGTTCAACATCAGTCGCATCCGCGATCGCAAGGAGTCGGAATAGCGTTATGGCGATGGTGAACAATGGATTGCCTCCAGGAAGTCCAAGGCTTGGAGGAGGTGTTGCTGGAAGTGGAGGCGCTGGTGGCAGTGGTCTTGGAAGCGTTCCGGGCAACGCAGCCGGAAGTGGTACGACTAACAATGCACCTGCGGCTTACAGTGGGCCTTCGTGCTTTGTGTACATTATTGGAACACTCAACGCGCTGAAGGAGTGCATTGACTGTCCAGTAATCTCCCATCTCATGGCTTGTATTCAAGTCGATGCGAGGACATGGCAACTTCTGCACCGTCCCATCTATGACGACCTCGACGTATTGCGTGAGCTCACTCGGTTGCAGGACGCCCTGTATGAGCTGGTGAAGAAGCTTAATCGGCATGCGGGGTCAGGGAAGCTAACGACGCTTATAGGTTCCACCAACCTCGCGGAGGAGGCTTCCTTCACACAGAAAGTACTCGACCGTGCGTCAGCTGTACACAAACTTGTTCACTCTAAGATTGTTGCCTTCCATGAAAAGGTCCATGCATATCAGGAGCTCGCATTGAAGAAGCGCAGCGTCGCCAACCAGGGCAAGGAAAGCATTGATGGACCCTTCGATTCGATGCCGGCTGGAGATATTCGTGGACTCGGTCCAGATAGTAATCCCCGCGAGAGCTTCAGCCTGGATGGCTCGGCAGGCCGTCTAGACGCGCAAAAGGACCAACTTCTGACCTCGCAAGAACGCTTCTCGACCTCGAACGCATTGTCGCTTGCTCATGCTGCCGTTCTTGCACGCGTGATTCCTGCACCGCTCTGTACTTTGCTCTCTCCTACACAATCCCCACTATTCTTTTCCCCTAAGGTGATCTATCGGATGACACTCAGCAAGTTAGTGGAACTGGAAGCGAGTGAGAAGGCACGGCTGGCCCGAATTCAAGCCGCAGAGCAGGTTGCAAAGAGGAAGGCAAAAAAGCAAAGACAAAATGAAAGACGTTCCTGGTGGTTGAAAGGAAGAATCATGGATGGTTCTGCTATGGCAGCGCTCCAGAATAATGGTGGTACAGCCAAGGAGCCGGCTGATTTGGCCGATCTGCTCAGCGTTCACGAACAGACCGGGCCGGAGAGCAAATCAGCCGGGTCAGCGGCACAGTCGAGTGAGGCCTGGGATGCCAATGAGTCGTCGTCACGTGATCCCCTTCCAACGACGGAGCGTCAAGGAAGTGCGTACTCTCAAGCGAGCACGTTGGGCAAGAGAGAAAAGGATGCTGCGGAAGCCCCAGTGAATGATGGGGTTGATGATGATGATGATGATGATGATGACGAAGAAGACGACGATGACGAGGATAGACTCCATGATGATGAAGTATTCGGAAAACTTATCCTTGTTAACCGAGCCAAGGATGGTGGTTCCCAAGGCACCACATTTTCAATCAATACGCGTGCGTTAATGCGAATGGACTTTGCCAGCGACATCTTGGAGCATGAGAGTACTCGCACAGTCCAAACGAGGTTCGTAGAAGATAAACGCAACTTGGCTTATAAGCAACAGAATCTATGGCAAGATTTTGGAGACGAGGGACACTCTCAAAATTCCTTGGCCGAAGCGCAGTATCGTCGACAGCTCGAAACCCTCGATACTTTCAGTGAGGAAGAGGATGAGACAAGCGCAAAGGTTGTGGATGGACCCGTTGCGACACCCGGCCAAATTGAATACCAGGTAAACCGCCTTCGAGAGCTTTTATTGAAGCCCAAGTATACTTTTCAAGGAATCACTAGCTCAGCGTTTCCAACGCTAGGACAGAAAGGTGAGAATGAGCAACCTACTGTGAACCAGTTCGAAGGGCTGATTCCTGACCTGAATCTCCGAAGGGATATCGGACAGAAGTGGGCTTGCGGCGAACTTACGGATCAAGTTAATTGGGTTCCCCAATTCTTGTTCCCGGGGGCAGTTCCCGATCTCTATGGTATCGGTCCCATACCTGGCGGTTCGTTTACCCCCGATCTGCTCTTACGGACGGCCGAAGATGAAGCTGCGGAGGCAGAGATACTCGGTCTGCCGGCTCCTCCTCCACCATCTGGAGAGACAGGCTCAGCCTCTGACCGTACCGAAGGGCCGAAGAACCCAGCAGATCCAGAGGCTCTGATCGCGGATCCTTTGACTGAAGAGTCCGTTGAACCAGAAGTTCTTTACTCTCCTGCAAGGTTAGGAGTACAATCCCTGTCCGCGTGGATGAACCCATCGACCGCACTCCTTACGTGGTTACGCAGCCACTATATGACTTTGGGGTTGCATGCTGAGATTTTACGCGCCATGTGGTGGTTGTACACTGCCGCAGCACTTGCGCAGGTGACACAGCAGGCATTGGCAGTCCTATGCGACGATGAACCCAAGTTCAAGGAGGCCGTTCGCGCATGCGAGCGCACTGCCGCTTTGGCAGTGCGAAGCGCGATTCCGCAAACTGCAAGCCTGTTGAAGATCGATCCTCTGATTCTCCCTCAGAACATCTTTGCTCTGACATTCAATGGCATTGAGCGTGGCCCTCATTATCGAATTATGCGGCAGCTTGTCCGTGAGCTTCGCCTTGCACACGACATTTTCGCCGCGGCGGATATCCACCTGTTCCCCTCACAAATCCAGTGCCATCGGGGGACAATCAAGGCGCTTGCAGTGTCGCAGCTAAGTCCCCATTATGTTCTGTCTGGAGGCGCAGACGGCACGCTGAGAATCTGGGATACTGTGACAAAACTATGCTTAGCACAGTTTGTGGGCCATACCAGTGCAATATCTTGGTGTACATTTCTCAGCTTCGATGCCTCCATCGTCTCGGCATCGCTAGATGGTACGGTACGTGTCTGGGACAGCAAGACCGCAAACTGTCTGAGGGTTTTGGCAGGACACCGTGACTCTATTCTGGCATGTGCCATGTCGTCCAAGCAGCAGTTCTTGGTCACAGCCTCTATGGATTGCACACTAAGAGTGTGGATCGTTTCAAGCGGGCTCTGCTTATCGCTGCTCGAGGGTCACCGCAACTGGGTTACGAGCGTGGCCTTTGGGTCCAACGATCAGACCATTGTTAGCTGTGGACTTGACCGACAAATTCTCGTGTGGCCGTTTAAGGGCATTGGCGTGGGGCTGGGCGCAGGTTCGGGGACGAACTCCGTTCAAGCCATTATCTCTGTGCCAGTTCATTCAGAACGTGTGATTGATATAGTCGCATGCCCTCGCATGCGCTTCTTGACGGCCGCTCGAGACGGCACTTTGTGCGTCTGGCGCGCACATGGCCCTTCCTCGAATTCTCCGGCAGTTGCTGCAGCGGCTGCTCCGACCACACGTGCACGCCTTCGACTGAACGGGACGCTGGATCACAATGCAGCGAGTGCGCTCTTGAACGAACCCTATACTGTTGAGGCGACATTACCTAACCCCTCAAAGTCCACCGTGAGTAGCATGGCTCTCAGTGTGGATCACAAGCTAGTAGCAGCCGCGATGCTTGATTGCTCTGTGAACATCTATGAGTTGTCTACATACGCGTTACTACGCAGCGTCAAGATTCACTCAGCTGGAATTGCGAAGCTGGTCTGGGCCACGAACCGGTCCTTATTCGTTGGCACTACGGATGGGTATATTCTTGTTATCAATTTGTGAGCACCATTTGCCATGTCTACTCATTAGTGGCCTAACATCTTTACCGTACCCTAGTAGATCTGTACCCAACGCTCCTCCTCCTGCTCCCAACTGAACCTGTTTGGAGTGATCTCGGATCCTGGGGCGATCCTCGGGAGCGCGATAATATAACAATCCGTATGCACCACAAATGAGATGTCCAGGTTGGTCTGAGCTTAGATGCATAAAGATAGGGATTATCCCCAGATTCATATATCCTGTTTTTTTGCCTGACCTTCTCTCCTAGTGGTCTGGCTAACTCAATTCCATTAATCATTTTCACCAGTCGCAAAGGCTTATGTCTCCAGAAATCCTGCGCAGTCTTGTCTTGACGCTCTGTGCTCATATCCAAAGCGCGAAACGAATCGGCCCAACCCACGGCCGATCCCACCCGACAAGCCTGACCTGGGGGTCAGCCCTGGGAAGTGGAAAATTTGGCCACTTTCACAACTTTTTTGCAACTCGCTCCAGGCCGCGCGGTAACCACGCCGGAGTTGTGTCCCACACCGCCACACTTGCTATGTTTGGTGGGTTCCCCTTCTTTGGTAATAAGCCGCGCACTGCCGCGCATGGCTCAGAAAAAGCCAAATTGCGAGTCGGCCGCTTTGTTGTACGTATCTCTCACAAGTTGGACACGTTTTTGCGGGGCACTACAATCCCCATGCGCATGATGCCGAACGCGTATGCATAGTCTCTACCTGTTATACATCAAACCTACATTCTTTCCTCACGCTTGAATCCCTTTGCATGCAAACCCCCACCTAGGAATCGGATTTGACTGATGAGCAGATTCTCGCGAGCCTCGATCCGGGGTACTATCGAGAGGACTTTGACCCGGTGCCAAACGCGCTGGAGAACCTTTCGCTTGATCTCTGCACCGCTGAGGAGTTTGCTCAGGATGCAAACTTGAACGACAGCATCGACAATCTGTACGGATTCGATTCTGAGACTTCTAAGGAGCAGACGCCTCAGATGGGGACGAAAGGCAAGAGCACGGCGTCCCAGGAGCTTGAAACCGTGATGAACGATTACGAGACGAAGGTGAACATCGTCGAGCACAAACTTCACGGACTCATCCTCGATAACTACCACGAATTCGTAAAGGGCTTAAGTGATGTCGAACAAGTCTCTCAGGGCCTTCAGGAGGGCTCCAAACTGTGTCGTGCCGCGAGACGCGATCTGGCCACGTCGCAGCGCGAGGTTGCACAGGATGTATTCCGCACGCTTCTCTATGAGCGCAAGCGAGCTCGTATCTTGGCCATCCTATCAATCTTTAAGCAGGTGCGAAAACTAAGTGCCATCCAAGAGGAGCTTGAGGAGTACCTCGCACGTGGGGAGCTCCCCGAGGCAGCTGAGCGCTATCGCGATGCGCAGCGCACCACACTGGCGGATCAGAATGTCTCACATCTGAAGCGCGTAAACGCTGCGGCGATCCCAATCGCTCATATCTCAGGATATGGTGAGGCTGTATGGGGTCAAATCATGAGAGGACTGGAGCAGCTGGCGAGGAGGTTCGATGAACGAACCCTGGTTCAGTTGATTCGCCCGACACTGACACTCGAGCGCACCGCGGGTGAGATTTCGCAAGCTTTAGAGGACAATTTCAGGAGCGCCATAGCCAATGTTCCGTGGAATGTCTTGAAGGATTTTGTCAGCCCCGAGGCATATCAGGCGGTTGAGCTACCTCCAGCTTCGGCTATGAGCAATATTCAGGATGTTAAGACCTCTCGTGCGATCCGAACGCTTGCGAGCAAAGTTGAAAACACAAAATTCTCAGAGGCATATCTCGCTCTGCTGACAGAACTCTCCAAGATTCTTTACAGTGCATATCGCATTCCTCGCATGCTTGTCGCGATTGCTGCTCGTTACGAAGCGCTGGCAAATCAGCTCGTTGAGGACGCCCGAATCGCTGGCGGTTCCACTCCCGAGCTCGCGTCAAAACTCAACAGTTTGCCGCCCAGCCCAGTCGCTCACTTTTCACAAGATCAGATTGACGTGCTGGATGAGAAAACCCTCGCGTTGTTTAAGATATCAGATCTTATCATGGATGATCCTATGGCAGCACCAGCGGACCCATCCAGTGAGAATCCTGAAGGAGCTGGAACAATGGCCACATCACGTGAACGAGCCATGTCGTGCGACACCCCAAGGACACCCAACACCACTGCCGCGAGAACGTCAGCTGAAACGGTCTTGCGAGTTCTAGATGAAGCCCAAGCGCGTAATGCCTTTGGTTTTGCGATTGACGCCCTCGCCGCTGCTCGAGCTGCCTCAGCTCGATTAATAGCGGTTTCATCCGGCTTTGTCCAGTCTCAAAGGCTTGCCTGGGCTGAGGTGCAGTCTCTCATCTCAGCAGTTCTTGAGGGTCGCAAGCTCACTCTTGCACACATTTCTCTTGAGGATTTCCTCCAGGTCCTGCTATCTAGCTACCGCCTAGTGATTGTTGGTTCACGACTTACGGGCGGAACCGCCACACATTCGGCTGCTGAATTAGCACGTGCCTTGTTTGCCAAATCACGAGACTTTGTCAAGTCATTCCAGAGAGAGGGCATCGAAGTGCTTCGGACCAATTTTACGCAGGACGTTTGGCGTCCACTTCCCATTCGAAGTGACTTTGCCTTAGCTCACGATGTCCAGGAGCTGCGCTTCTCAGCAGACGAAGGGTCGCATTTGTCAAGACACTCGGCCGAAGGTTTGGCCGCGCTGGTACTGGGGGTCGCTGAAATCGAAACTCCCGCCGCACCATCTACCACCCCTGCGATGGTCACTACGGGGACTGTGAAGCTTAATCAAGGCGATGATCTCGAGACACTTCAGGCTACAGCAGGTGCATTCGCAGCGTCGATACTCTCTCCACCCGCGTCAACTGCGAACAAGTCCAAGGCAAAGAAGTCTACAGCATCCAAGAGATCAGGACAATTATCGAACGACCAGGATAACCTCTCGAAGCAGCTCGCAACTTCAGACTCCAACTCGAAGCAGCTCGCAACTTCAGACTCCAACTCGCAGCAGCGAGCTCCCACTGATGCGGCTTCTGAATTAATTTGGAAGCAGTTTACTCGCGGACGGTCCCCCTTCGAAAGCTTGGCACGCGTCCTGGAGGAGACAAGTCCTGACGCAGCGACAGCTCAAAATCATCCCGACGCTGTACCGACTTTGGGTAGCCTCGATTCGCTCACCGTCAGAGATAGCAAGCCACTAATCACACGAGAGAATCCAGATTCATCCGCAAACAAATTGCCAGAGGAAACAACTGAAGCTAAACCTCTGACAGCAGCTGAGCGTTTGGCCCAGCGCATCAAGGCAAAAGAGGCACAGCTACGAAGCGAGCGACTTGGGCTGCTTGAAGCAACCAAAGCCTATAGCTCCCAACAACGGCCTCACGCCTCGGCTGCATTGTCCGCTGATGGCCTTCTCGGTGTTGATGCGGTCGGCACACCAGTTCGAGTTGTCACAACATCAGCCATGACGACTGTGAGATATATTGGTAAATACCTGTCAATTGTCCGTGATTTGGCGCCTTTGGCGTCAGAGGCCCTCAAAGGACTTGGAGAGCTCATTGACTACTTCGGATACGCTATCGCTACCGTCCACTGTCCGAATTCAGACGTCTTCTGTGAGGAACACTATCGCGAAACCCAGTCCGCAACACCGTCCGCATCATCTACTTCGGGGAACAATTCCATCTTGTCTGGTACATTCTTGAGCTCTAGTCCCTCTACAGGCAGCTCCACCTCAAGTGGTGCTCATCAGAACGATCCTAATTCCATGATTGCTGCCGCCGAATCCAAGTTGGCGTCAATGGATCGTACGGATCCATTCAAAGCAACTTATATTCCTCCTCTCATTCCCGATACCATCCCAGTCAGCGATGGATCCCTTCGTCCTAACCCATACGTGTTGCCGACCTCCTCGGGTTCAGTCACATCCCTGCATCCCAAGGCAGGTCCCATAACCAGGCACTACCCAGCGCTCGCGCAACTTATTCTTTCAGTGAAAAGACGGACAGAAGCGGGCGATTTCGCATCGGGAGTGTTTGGAGAACATAGTGCAAGCTATATTTTGGCAGCCCGTGCGCTTGATCGCGCACAAGAGGAAGGCAAGAATAAGCTGTCCTCTTTCTTACGCCGCTCGACGAACACCTCAACTTCTAATGCCAATTTGCTGCTTCCTGGAGGTGCAGAATCCAGCGCTTCGAACGATTCATTCCGTCTGAGTGGGCGACTTGAGCTTGCTGCTGCAAGTGCTGGCACCGATGGCGATGGAGTTCCAGCCAACTTTGTTAGCATTACAGCGCCTCGCATTGCAACGACAAGTCTTGATGCCCCGCATGATCAGTCAGCCCAATTAGGTGCGGTTCTCGAACGTATTACTGCCGTCGAATCGTTTGCATTTGTTGCCTCTACTCTTGAAGCTCTTTCCCCTCGATTCCTAGCGTTACTTCCGGAAAGCCACCATTCGACTTTCAACGCTTTACTTGCTCGGTGTCGTTTGGTTGCGAGGGACTTGCGCGCCTTCCTCATTCACACTTTGCCTCCCATGGCTCTACCCCTCACACACGTGCGGGACCAAATTCTCGCCGCAAACAAGTGGGATGCCAAGAGCATCGCGACATCCGCATCCCCATACGTTGACTCGATCGTTGCATTCTTCAGATCAATTGAGGACAAACTTCATCAGCTTAAGCTTCATGGAGCAGAGTTGCTTCCTTCATTCACCGTCTCTTGTTTCAAAGTCAATACCTTATTCGTGCTTAGCCAAGCGGTTGTGGAAGCTCTATCTCGCGTGAAAAAGTGCAACACCCAAGGTCGCGCTGCTATGGCACTTGATGCTCGGGTTCTTGCGCAAGAGTTAGAGCGAATCGCGAAGGTTGGAAAGCCGTTGCCGTTCTGGAAGTTAGTTATTGACTATGTGTCAGCATACTACCTGCCGGACACAGACTATCTGGAGTGGATTCGGTCTAAAGGCGGAGCGTATTACACAATTTCTCAACTCAATTCGCTTGCAACCCTTGTTCACGGCTCTTCGATGAAAAAACAGCGCTTCAAGGATTACTTGACTGAGATTGCAAGCGCGCACGCGGAAGGGTCATCAATCCTTGAGAAAAGGATCGAAGAGACGAAACTCGAGCTCGAGCAAGTTGAAAGTGCGAAGGGAGAAACTCCTGGCGCCCCTAAGACGGAGTCTAAGCACCCAGAGGGAAGTGATGCGTCTCTGACGGAGTCATCAGAGTCAGTGGAGGCGAGCCGAGTGTTGGTTGTGGAAACTTCCGCACAGCCTGAGGCCGGCTCACCTGACACTCGAAGCCCATCGCTCAGTTTATTGTCTCAATCACCTGCGAGCCCTGAAGAGCCAGAATCAACGATCACGGATCTCGAGAATACGTCTCAAGCTTGCGAGGAGAAGTCACCTGAGCACCCAGCGCTAGAAAGCGAGTTAAAGAATAGCGAAATCTCTCCAGAGCCCATAAGCGTGAGCGAACCTCTATGCGCATCGAGCGCAGAGCAGCCAGACGTCGTAGGAGAAACCACGAAAAATGAATACCCATCACACGAAGAGAGTCAAGATATCCAGGCTGTGGATGAAGACCTTCCGTAACAACATCGAAGACGACGTGTCAGCTGCGCAGCCGTACTCGTGTCATAAATTCTCTTAAGGCCTATTAGATTGTGAGTAGTAGCTTTATTAAACGCAAGGGACGAAAACAATGCTCAAAGGGCAGGCGTACCATAGCCTATGAACTCGCCGATTGCATGCTCGACAGAAGCATATTTGTTAGAGAAAAACATGCAGGGTGAATTAGGGGTGACATAGGATTTAGGGCGATAAAGCGAGATTGAATATATACAGCCTAGTCATCTGAGGATCGTGAGCCATCTTCCGCTTCCTCATACTGACGCTCCTTCAAATAGAGTAATGCATTGAGTTGCTTCAACTTCGGACCAGGTGCCACGGGTTTCTTGCGGGTGCTAATGACCGTTGACTTGAGCACATACTCTCGTGTGCGCTGCTGGAGGTTCTCACGACGAGCACGCTCTTTCGCCTCTTCCTGCAGCCTTTGTGCAGGCGTAAGTTCCGTTGTGGGTTCCGGTGTTTGAGCCAGTGTTAAAGTTGGTGGAGTATCCTGACTGTTTGCCGCAGACTGCGGGGAGCTTTCACCTGTAAGTGAATGAAGCTGATCCATGACATGCTCTGGGCCACGCCCCTGCTGCGCGTTATCGGGAGTAAGCTGCCGCAAGGGCAAAGGTCTCATAACGATTTGCAGAGGTCGGAGCCACGTGGTACGGGAAACATCCAACTCCGTGGCAGCATAAGTCCAGAGCCGCATCGTTTCGTCCAAAGATGCCGAGCACAGGATATAGCCCTCGTCATCAAGAGTATACTTCGATCCGGACTCTTGCAGGAAGGTCGGTGGTAGCGCAGCCACACCGGAAACAACGCTATCATGCATGCCAATTGGGTAGCGAACCATATTGCCATCCTTCACGCTCCAAACCGACACCGTGAATGTGCCTGCGTTGGGATAAAGTTGCTGCATTGTCAACTTTCCGTGCTTTTGTTGCTCGCTCTTCACAAGAGCTCTCGCCATTTCCTGGAAGGGAATGTGGTCCTCCAAATGCAACGCGATCCATTCAGGCCGGAAGGTGCTAGAAATCCGCTCAGCAGCAATAATAAACTTGCCGTTACGGAACGAAGCGAGCTTGCTGGTGATGAAGGAGGTACGCATAACTGTAATGAAGCCCCACTCGCCTACAATCTTTTCATTTTCAGTCGGTTTCTGCGCGGCGAGGATCTTTTCCTCGAGCGCTTGTAGACTTTCACCTTCGTCTTCCTCCCCCGCTTCTTTGTTCTCATTCTTCGGTCGAAGATCAGTTCGCATTTTGAGGGTTGGTGCATCTCCCTTGTTCGCATATCTCTCAAATACCTTGTCGTGATCGACTCGGACCTCCATGATCATGTTAACGTAATCCGCGGCGTACATAATGCGGTAGGTATGACAAGGTGTGGTGAAAACCCCTTCGATTGAGTCAGGTGACGAGTCTTGGTAAGTCTCACCGCGCTCCTTTGTTTTGCTTTTGGCTAATAGTGTTGTGGACAGCTTCTCATTGGGATCAAAACCTGCAATAGTGGCAAGCATGTCCACATCCAAGAACTTGGGAGGGGGAATGCGGTCCGAATAAAGGCTTGGGGAGCGCTTGCTGGGCGCAAGATAGCGTCCAACTCGCCACAAAATGAAACGCAGGGCAGTAATCCACTTCTCCACATCCTCTTGAGTATCGGCTACCAGGTGAAGCTGATCCTTCGATCCGATCAATGAGAAGCAACATTTATCCGGATACCTTGAGGCTGCGCTTGAACCCAACTCCACGGAGAGCTTGCCAATCTGAATCTGTTTGAGGTCGTACAAAGGGAAGTTGTACTCACGAACTTGATCACGGATGAGGAGATCACCCACAAGCTCATACGTTCTCGGCGAACCTTCAGTGAGGTGGACAAGACCAGCCTCACGCAAATACTCGTCCTGCTCTTCCTCGAGTTTGGCACGTGGGAGAGGAGGTAGAGTTACTGCAGCTACAGGGAGTCGCTTACTTGCAACCACAACGCTCTTTTCGTATTCGTTGTTTAGCATGACAGTGAGCGGATCAGGATTTCTTGTGTAGATCTTGGTAAGATCAAGCGTTGTAGACGCCTCATTAATTCGGCGCCTGGACTCATCATCGTCTCGACCATTTTCACCTGCGGGCTCTGGCTCGACAAAGTCCAAGTCATCAAAGTCCTCAGGGTCAACGTCTTCTGGCATACCTCCTGTATACGGAATTCCTTGCTGCTGGGCCTCTTCGATCTTACGCTTTCGTTCCGATGCTTCCAATCGAAGGAATTCCTGCTTCCGTTGGTACATGTCATGATAACGCTCCACGTTGTGGTTGTGCGCCATGAGTAGCGCATTCTTCGGGTATGGCAAGGGGGGAATATACTCAATACGGACAGGCACAGGAATGACGATTTGCTGATTCGCAGCACGCCGTGCTTCCTCGGCTTCCTCAGCTTCGGTGTTACCACCCTTGCGCCTTTTGTTGCGACGCTCCTTAAGAGCCTTGGCGCGCACTTCCTCGTTGTACAATGCGGTAGCACGTGCTTTGATGATGTTCTCATAGTGTGCCTTGAGCTCTTCATCCTCACCAAGAATGATGGAGTCTTCGGAATCCTCGCTTTCTGCGTCGTCGTTGTTTGCAGGTGCAGCATCACCCTGGTTCTCAGCCAAGTACGACGCTTTATCCTTCGATTTGGGTCCATAGCCCTTCAAAGGTAGGTATGGCACTTCTACACCACCCACGACCTTTGGGCCTGTGCGTGCACGCTTAGGTAGATCGGGGTATTTCTTTTGCAAGTTGACCTTCTTCTTGGACCTCCGAGTGGTTGCGTGCTCGGTTTGAGCATCCCCCTGGGTGGAGTCGCCGAGTGTAGTGTCACCAAGTGTAGTATCCGGTTGGGTACCATCCCCCATCGTTGTGTCTCCTGCAGTTGTATCTGCCATTGTGACTTCGGAATCCCGCCTCGTTCGCTCTTCCTCGTCCTCATCCTTCTCTGCGTCTTCCTCATCGGTATCACTCAGATCTTCGTCCTCATCTTCGTCTTCGGTGTCTTCAATATCCTCATCATCCTCCACTTCTTCCTCCTCATCATCACTCGTCTTTTCCTTGATCTTCAATTTCCGGGCCTGTTTACGAGCATATTGAATATTGATCTTTTTGATTTGTGACTTCTCGTGCGCATTGAGCTTCGGAACTGGAGTAAGATCGGTTGCTGACACCAAGAAGAAACCTGTGAAGGTGTACCCCTCGGTTAGCCACTTGACGAGTTCGGCTGCTTCGCGGAGCGTGAGGTTAGCCCCAGGGAAGGGTGGCGGCAGTGCTAGTTCGAGTCGTGCACGTGCATCTAACGCCTTCTTTTCCTTGTCGGTCTCCTCCTCGCCCTTGGAGTCAGTTGGGGGGCCAAAGCCAGGAATAGCAATGATATCGTTCACCGAGCGTTCACACTCGAAGATAAATGGCGAAGCTGCGGTGAAGAAACGGTTTGGATGACCTAGCGCAGGCAATCGTGGTTCGTACACATCAACTTCGATCTTGGGCTGATTTTGTTCCTTTGCTCGCCATTCCAGCGCATCCTTCGCGCTCTTAATTTCTTTGCGCTTATGGACAATGAGTGGGGTAGGTCGTCGTCGACTGAAGCTCCACAAGACCACATTACCGGGTTGATACAACACGGCCATGACGCGGCAGTCAGAGGTGAATGTGATGGCTTTGACACCGACACGATCGACTTGGGGCAAGGGACAAGGCAGAATCTCTTGTTGGTTTTGTACATAGTCCCACAGTCTCACATTACCAGCGGCATCACCGTAGGCGAGGACGGTGAGATACACCGTTCGCTTGAGCGTTCCTGCACGCATCTGAGCTCGAATGAGCGCCTCTAAATTCTTCTCTTCGGCTTTACGCCTTGCCTCGTCCTCAGGCTGACCGGTCGTTTGGGTGAGCATATTCTTGGCCATACCACCCCAACTACTCGGATCACCTGCATCAAGGTCGACATGGGCAAACGCGAGGCAAGTAATCTTGTGTTCTGACGGTTCATGCTGTTCATTGTCAGACTTGAGGTAGCGATAGTTATCAAATGCGTTGTACAGCGTAACGCGATGCGCCGACGGCTCACTCAGCGGCAGGTAGTTGATGTTGCCCGTGCGCGCAATCGCCAGTAGGTGGCCGTCGGGAGAGTAGGTCATGCTGGTCACACGGCCTGGCTCGGCGAAGCAGTTCACGAACTTGCGTGTGGAGTAGTTCCAGACCTACACAAACACGGAGCGCAACAGAATTATGGTCGCATTGGTCAGTGGGTGTGAGGGCGCGTGATCAAGCGCGCATACATACCGAATGGAATACAGCGCGTACAAGAGGCATCGTATCTAAGCCAGACCATAAGCCAATCGATCAAGCCTTCATCGCAGGCGTGTCTCCACTTACCTTAATATTTGATTGCATGATGCGTTCGTCCACGGCCTCGTTGCGGGTGGAGGGCACAGTGGCGAAGGCGATGATCGGAGCAGTCGGCGAGGCCGCCACACAAACAACCTCGTCACGAACCTCCATGACTCACTGCTTGTGGGAGAACCGAGAAACATGCGGGGCAAAGTGAGCACAGGGTAGCATGGGTGAGTTGGGGAATTCAAGCCGTCCTCCAGCCTGAATGCGTACGCCAGGTGGATCAGTTGCAGACTCAATAGGGGTCTCCGGCCAAACCAAACGACTGGGTGGAGTGCCCCCGTTGCGTTATCCACTCACTCGTGCCAACGGACACTCGCCACGAGACCAAGATATTTTCCCACCCAAGCCTTGGAAAAGTCGTGCTGGCGCGTGTTCCTGTCTCTGTGCAGGGGCGCGTTGTCAAGCATTCGACGGGGCCACACGCGCCGCGCCATCCCATCCACTCCTCAAGCGCACGCACCCACGCAGTGCCGAGAATTTCGCAACAAATCACTCTCCCACTCTGGCGCTCCAAAACGCTAAAAGTCGGCTCTTTGGGGGGCTGACACTAAAAGTCGGCTCTGGCGAAGATCCCCCGGTGTGTATCTCGCGTGTGTGACTGGTGAGAGGCAAATTTAGCCCCGAGAACGCCTGTGCGTCGCGAGTGGGTCGCTCCCCCAGCAATCCGTGCACAGCGTTGCAAGCGTCGTGGAAGTTTGAGTCATGTCCGAGAGGAGTCGGTCTGGCGACAGAGCGCCTGCGCAGCGGGTCGGAGCTAGATCCCGCGATCCGGAGCTAGCCGGAGGCCAGAATGGAGCCAGCACGGCTTCGGGGCAGGTGTCTGGAAATTCTCAACAGCGGATGTCACGTGGAGCTTTAGCTGCTGAGGCCCATCCGGATGGATCGCATGGCCGGACAGCTGGGATGCGGGAGGGTGCGAGTAGGATCCTCAACGAGGGTGATCGACAACGGCCCGCTCGAGAGGGTGAGTCCCGAGCAGACACCGTGCAAGGCGCGCAGCACCGAGTTGATGACGACTGGAGAGGCGCGAGGAGCAATCGTGGCGGTAAGGGGAGAGGGAGGGAGGGTCGTGTTGGGGCCGATCAATCCGGCCATAGCGAGAGAGATCTTGACAAGGAGCTGAAGAGCAGGCCGAGTGAGCGCTCCTCTGAGAGCAAATCTGACACACCAAGCCGACATGATGGACAGGAGACGAAGGAGGGAGAGCGAGATCCCGACGCACCTGAGGGTCGATTGGTGGTTCGCCATGGAGGCCGGGCGAGAATGAAGCCGGGTGTGAAAGGGAGCTATGGCTATCAGGAGGGGACACCAGATGACGGGGCCGGCGAGCAGTTAGCGGGTCATTCCCAGGAAGAAAGCAAACACAACAAGAATCAGCCCGAAGCAGACGAATTTGACCAGTTCGGCCATTTCTCCACCACTCGAGAGACCGCATTTCCCAGTCGACTACGTTCGAGTAAGCAACAACAGCTACAGTCTCCAACAGGCCAGTTACCTCGTTCTTCACCAGGATTCGACCCGGTAGAGGATGCCCGCGAGCGGCTAGCCTCTTATCCAGGATTCCTGGCTAGTATCGACTGGAGCAAGGAGGAGATTCAGGTTGGCCCTGAGCAGCCGCCGCATGTCCAGCTATCCAGAGAGAAAGCAATCGCAGCGTCAGTCCAGGCGAGTTCCAAACTTTGCGTCCTACTAGTGGCAGAGAAACCGTCCGTGGCACAGGCTATTGCGAATGCCCTGGCCGGAGACGCACCTGTCGTCAAGCACGACGATGGACCGGTACCGACATTCCAGTTCGATGGAGCATTCAAGGGTTTTTCGTGTATGTACTTGGTAACTAGCGTCACAGGACACCTGTACAGCGTAGATTTCGTTGAGGGGTACGAAAACTGGCAGGCGGTGGATCCTGCTTCGTTGTTTTGCGCGAAAACCCGCAAAGTCGGTGGATTTGGTATCCCAGCCCATCTTGCGGCGTGCGCAGCGAGAAGCCACATCGTTGTGCTGTGGCTGGACTGTGATCGAGAAGGAGAGAATATCTGCTTTGAAGTTCTCCATAACGTTGCTCCAGCCCTTCGTGCCTTGCCACCAGGTGCACTAGAGAAAGGCTTGGAAACAGTCTATCGAGCACAATTCTCATCCCTCACACCCCAAGACATCCGCGCAGCGATGAATAATTCGCTCACACGGCCAAACAAAGCAAAAGCCCTGGCTGTGGATGCGCGACAGGAGTTGGATCTCAAACTTGGTGCTTCCTTTACGAGGTTTCAGTGCTTATACTTCCAGGGAAAGTACTCGAATCTTAATTCAAGGTTGTTATCCTATGGTCCTTGTCTTACCCCTACGCTAGCATTTTGTGTTGAGCGCGCGGATGAGATTAGCTCGTTTGTCCCAGAGCCCTACTGGCTAGTCGCAGTAGCGATCGCAAATCCCGCCCCTCGAGAAGAGCAGTTGCGATTCCAGGAGCAGGTCAATTCTCGACTCAAGAAGCAAACGAGGCGTTCGCGACTCTCAACGGAGGATGGGGTCGGAGACCCAGATGAGGATGCAGATCAATTTGAATTTGATGAGGGGATAGGATATGGAGACGAGTCTGAAGCAGAGACAGAGCTTCAATCTCGCCGCGCAGCGGCGAGCGCTCGGGATGACGAAAGTACGGACGATGACACAATCACACTCGCATGGACGAGAGGCCGAATCTTCGTACATGACATTGCAGCAGCGCTGTATCAAGAGGTCCGACGCGCAAATCATCTTGTTGTTTCGAACATCGTCAAGGAGGCGCAGCGTAAGGTCAGACCAATCCCATTAAACACTGTCGAGTTGCTCAAGGTGTGCTCGCGACAGCTCGGAATCAGTCCCAAGGAGACCATGCGACATGCGGAATCTCTGTATCTGGACGGGTACATATCCTACCCACGTGTGGAGAGCACAGCCTACCCCAAACACTTTCCCATCATTCCCACACTTAGACAATTGTCCAACCATCCTCTGTACGGAGATTGCGTGCGCCAATTGCTGGGGGCAGCTGAAGCTGACGACGAAGATTTGAATACCGAGGCTGCTAAACAGCGAAGCATTTGGCTCACACACGCCCGCGCCGGGGTTGATGTTGGAGACCACCCGCCTATCACTCCGACGCGCTCCGCGACACCAGCTGAATTGGGTGGGTGGGGCACTGGGCGGTGGCGCGTGTACGACTATGTTACTCGACACTTCATCGCTACCGTCAGCCCTGACTGTGAGTATGCAACGGTACACGTAAGCTTCGAACCTTATTTCAAGGATCGAGAGCGCCAGAGTGAAGATTCCTCTGTGACTGCGGGGTTGCAAAACGCTGCCGTTTTCACATGGTCGGGTGTGACTGTGCAAGCGCCAGGTTTCACTGAGATCATGCCCTGGAGGAGGCCCAAAGAGTCGCTCGACTTGAGCCAATTTGTGGCAAAGGGTGAACTTGTCGTAGTTCGTAACTGGGAGCTTCGGTCAGGAGAAACCGAGCCGCCCTCGCTGTTAAGTGAGTCAGATCTTGTTTCGCTGATGGAGCAACATGGAATTGGAACGGATGCAAGCATCCCGATGCACATCGCCAATGTCGTTGAGCGTAACTACGTTCAGCTCAAAACTGGGCGAGGGAGGTTGCTGCAACCAACTGAACTTGGTAGCGCACTCATCCATGGATACAAAAGGATTGACCCAGAGTTGTGTCTTCCCACTATGCGTGCACAGGTGGAGAAGACACTAAGCATGATTGCAGATGGAAAGGCAGACTATCTTGAGGCATCACGCCATCTCCTACGCATTTTCAGAGCTAAGTACCTCTACTTCATTTATTCTATCGCTCAAATGGATATGCTATTTGAAGCAAGGTTCTCTGTCTTCGATCGAAGCGCGCCCGGAAAGGTGCTCAGCAAGTGTGGCAAATGCAAAACCTACATGATGTATTTTGAGTCGAGGCCGGCTCGGCTCTACTGCGCAACTTGCGATGAAAAGTATCTAGTTCCAACAAACTGCGAAATCAAGCAATACGAGCAGCGGACCTGTCCCTATGACGGCTTTGAGGTGCTGATGATGAAAACCAAAGGTTTGAATGGCGCTCTCTATCCATTTTGTCCCATGTGCTGGAATTACCCTCCGGTGAAACACGTAACTAGCGAGATGACTTGTTCACAATGTCGCCATCCAACTTGTCCAAGTTCTCAAGTGATGAATGCTGTCGCACTGTGCCCACACCACAATGAATGCGAAGGCATATTGGTGTTCCAGCCACTTTCTCGGCCCAACTACAAGATCATATGCTGCAACTGCAACTATATGATTCTTGTCGCAACCGGCGCGTATCAAGTGAGTCTCGTTCCGCTCAATACTCCAGCTGATGTGGAAGACCTCCACAAGTTAACTTTTGCTGGTTTGTCCACAAGCAAGTATAAACCCGAAGAGCGTTCTTCCAACAGTAACGCGGGTCAGTCGCAGGTGAAAAAGCCATCGAGTGGGAGTGCACCCAAGGTTATTAAGGCTCCGGTGCTGCCTCCAGCAGAACCTAACACCTATCAATTCGCGACCTGTGGCAACTGTGAGGCGAGGTTGCTCAGGGTTAACTTCAACTATAACGACACACCACTTCCTGATGGAAGGACGGAGTATCAAGGATGCTTATTCTGTGACCCACTCTTAGTTTCAACCGCCAAAGCCGTTTACGCGACCGATGTCACAAGCATGGCGGGCCGCGGACTGCGACATAGGGGCAGCTCGATTCGTGGCGGTGGACGCGGGGGAGGAGGCCGCTCGGGTGGCGATCGCGGCCGTGCCAGTGGCCGGGGCCGTGGTAGCCGAGTAGGCGGGAGTGAGGGGTAGTTGAACTTAGAGAGTTACCAAATTAAGGGCAGCCTATGGTGATATACTAGGAAATGGAATGTACAATATAATCCATGCCAAACGACTAAAGTTGGACTTGATTTGTCAACAATTATTATTAGTGCTGGGTGCGCTCAAAATGATTTGGTGATCGTGTATAGGGGTCGCTACTCCGGCCGAGATGGCAGCGCGGTCGTTGAAGTTTGCTCAGCGAGTAGGGCATCGAATGATTGCTGCATGATAGGCCTATAGGGCGGTTCCGTGCTTCGCGTTGGGTGGGTGCCCAAGAGGTCTGCGTAGTAGACATCGGTGTCACGATACTCTGTGATACCTCCCTTTTGTTGGATCAGAGCAAGCTGCTGCTGACTATCTTCCTTGATTTTCTGTCGGAGCTCCGCATCTTTCTTCTGCCGAACCTCCTCGGGAACGATTTCAATCCGCAGGATCTTGCCATCCATGACGTGGACGACTCGGTGAGCAAAGTTACGAAGGTCTTGATCGTGGGTCACCATGACACACGTGATACCCTCCTTTCGGTTCAGATCGATAAGCAGTTGCATAATACGGTGAGTATTGCGTGTATCGAGATCACCTGTGGGCTCATCCAACATGAGGATGCTGGGGGCGTTGGCGATGGCACGTGCAATTGTAACACGCTGCTGTTCACCACCCGAAAGTTGGGACGGAACGTGGGTTGCACGAGCACCGACACCTACGCGATCAAGCAATTCTTGTGCGCGTTGCTGAATCTTTGCGGGAGGAAGACGACCATCAAGGATCATTGGAAGCATAACGTTTTCAAGTGCAGTCATGGAACTGATAAGGTTGAACTGTTGGAATACAAAACCGATGTGTCGCAGTCGCAGCTGAGCAAATTCATCATCAGTGGTTGTGGAGGTAATGCGCTTCCCGGCGATGTAAAGTTCTCCCTTGCTGGGGCGATCAATAGTTCCCAAAATGTTCAAGAGACTCGTCTTACCACCACCCGATTTACCAAGGATCACAATGAACTCTCCTTCCTTGATATCAAGTGATACACCACGCAGCGCTGGGACACCGTCCAAACCCAGCAGGTAAGTCTTGTGCACGTTGACAGCCGAGATAATGTTGCGGGTACCAGGCTTCTTTACACTAGATGCTGAGTCTGAGTCTCCACTGCTCGTGCTGACCGTCGAGGAGGGCGAGGATTGCTCAGACCTGCTCTGTTCTGGTGCCATGTTCGACTTCGCATCACTGCCTCCGACGCTCGAGTTGGATGAGTGGGGCGCGGCGTGGTCGACGACAGTCGCAGACGTTGCTTCTGGTGACTGGAGGGTGAAATCCACATCCGACTCGTTAAGCGTGGTGAACTCAATAGGCTGAGGTTCGCCTGAGTTCTGGATCGACATTCTGTTAATCGAGTTTCCAAGGCCAGACGCCGGGTCCTGCGAAACTAGAGTGGATAAAACAGCGGGAAAGTTAGGGACACACCAAATGACATGAGGGGTGGGTGTTCATGCCACATGCTACATGCACTTTTAAGTCACTCACGCGAACTCGGCTCACTCCCTAAAACCCACTCCGCGCAGGATCTCCGCAGCCTCGGGGTAGGTCGGTGTGGGCGCGGTTATATGGCAATAACTTAGGCCATCACATCGATCGCAGGCATCGACAGCGCGAGCGAGATGCAGCATCATGGCGTGCTCGCACCTCAAACAATGTGCACAGGCCAGTCGACAAGACATCTGGGCAGGGGATCCGATCGTATGCTGACATTCCGCGAGTGACAGACAGCGACTGTATCCAAGATGGCGACTAGTCACAGTGACTATGCACAGGCTTTCAGCGCAACTGCCACTCTCGTTACTGAGTTACGTGTGGGTTTCCTGCGGTTCAGCAGCTACTGCCGCAGTGGCATGGGGTGCTGGAATACTTTCGTTCCCGAAGCTGTCCGCGGGCCGCCAGGTCGACCGAAAGGATTCCCGCTACCTACCTTTTGTCCATCTCAAACTCCCGTTGAACGGGCCTAAGAGCAATTGTTTTGGGGAGCTGTAGCGCAGGTGGGGGTGAGTTCCTGCATGATAAAACCACATGAGTCGATAGAGCAAGATGCTGTGAGCCAAACCAGTCTGATATGTTATGCAAATTCTCTTTCCAAACCCTCCATTATAGCCCGCGAAGGTCGTTTCGAGCGATGTTCCGAAGTGCTTGCACGCGGATAAGCGCCGCCTTGGGACGCTGGCGAGGCATGAGCACCTCGGCGGCCTCGGCCCTGTCGCCTGACACACGACTTCGCGTTGTGGAGGCCCAGGCCGCACGAAATGCGCCTAAGAGTAGCGCATTGCACAGTGCTCTGTTGCAACACAACCTCGGAAGGGTCAACCCCGAGGTGGTTGTCAAGTATCCCAATGTCCTCAAGGTGCTCAGCCGCGAGAAGAAGATCAGGGATCTGAGCTACACAGATAGGGTACGTTTATCTCGCTTCACCCTCAGACGTCTAGCCCTGCTTAGCCCCGTGCTAGAGGCGGGCAACACACAGTGAAACAGCATGTCGACCTCTGGCGCGGACTTTGAGTCGATTCGAAGTACATACCGGGACTCATGCCATGACGCTTCCTCCACGCCCCTCATTCTAGGTTGCACTCTCTGTTGCGACATACAACAACAAGAGTCACGCGGGCCGCGCCCAGCGAAAGAAGGCCGCTCGCAAGGCCTTGCAGGCTCGAGTTGACGCCCGTGTTCGCGAGCTCCAGGCCCAGAGTAAAGAGATGCTCATGCAACGTGAGCGTGAGCGTCAGGTCAAGAATGTCAATGCCGTGTTGGCCCGCAAGGCGCGCAAGGCGGCGCGTCTCGCAGCCGGAGAAAAGATCGAGGTCCCCACGATTGACTGGTCTCAACGAGCTGCACCCGAGTCAAAACAGAAGAAGTAATTCGCGTTATCTTAACTTGAGTACACTAGTAAAACCCAAATTGGATGTATCTTGTTTGTATCTACCTCGCTCTCTAACGCCATTGTAATCCAAGGTGCCGTGTCCGGCCCACCGCTCCCACCCTGGCACGAGCTCTCTCAGGGCAAAATATCTGGGAAAATTGGGGTTTCAGATACTCAATGAGAGGAGTTAAAACATGCTATTGCCGCGGTGCGCTGAGTGGGAATGTAAGTTTATTGAGTAGAGCTATGCGTGTAAACTCATTTTGATTGAATTTTGACGCCCCAATCCATTTGCATTGTATAGAGAATTGAGACAAACATGTCTATGGAGGATCGACAAGTAAGTAGTTTCCTATGCAACTTGCCATTTGATGCACTTCTCGTGCCGATGCGACGCAGCTGACCCTCGCTTATGATGCATACCACACATTCTCCACGTGTAGTTCTCTACCCAAGCCATGCAGCAGATGAAGCGGCGTGAGCCGCTCGTGCAAATGATGTGGCAGGAGATGCAGTTCCTTCGACGCGTGCTTGAGCGCCAGCTTCTGGGCTCTGTCGCAGGTCTCGACCTGCCCACGGGCCGTATCCGAAGCACCCGCGAGGCGGCAAACAAGAAGCCCTTCACTGATAAGGACCGTCTTGCCCTGCTCACACTGTCGAGCTTGAACGAAGAGCTCGCCCCTGTCGTCGTACAACAAGTGGTTCAACAAGTGGTGCAGTCCCCTGCACAATCAGAGCAGCAGCAACAGTCGCAGCAAGCCCAACAGGACGGTGTAAAGAAGGACTCAGCGGCAGCGGCAGCAGCGCAGGATGCAAAGCCACCAGCAGAGCGACCCAAGCCGCCCGTACCGGCAGCCAACTCACCCTGGAAGGTCCAGGTCGACAAGAACTCTGGCCGTTTCTACTTCTGGAACCGCGAGACGAAGGCCACCACCTGGCAGCGACCTGAGGGCTTCATTGAGGAAGGCTCGCCTGAGGATATCAAGGTTATTCGAGCAAAGGCTGCAGCTGCAGAAGCTGCCCAGGATGGTAAGGCAGCGGAGGGTGACAAGGGTGCCACAGATGCAACCTCTAAGGCAGAGACTACACCTGAGGTCACCAAGGATGCTGCTGCAGCGTCAGAGAAGACCGAAGCCGGCTCCGAAGCCAGCGCAGCTCAAGAAAAGCCCGCCGAGTGCCCTGTTTCCGCAGTTGCCAGTGGTTCTGCTGCACAACCCGATGCAGCGGCAACGGCTCCCGCTCAAGCTCAGCCATCTAGCTTGCCTCCACCACCCCCAAGTGCAAGCTCGTTGCCTCCCCCACCTCCCAGTGCAAGCTCATTGCCCCCGCCACCTCCAAGTGCAAGCTCGCTATCTCCCCCACCACCCGGCGTGAGCGCATTGCCTCCACCACCACCCAGCGCGAGCTCGTTGCCTCCCCCACCTCCTGGTGCGAGTGCATTGCCTCCTCCACCTCCTGGTGCGAGTGCATTGCCTCCTCCACCTCCTGGTGCGAGTGCATTGCCTCCTCCACCTCCTGGTGCGAGCTCATTGCCACCCCCACCTCCAGGCGCAGGTGCATTGCCTCCTCCACCACCTGGTGCAGGAGGACTTCCCCCACCGCCTCCTTCGGCGGGCGGCGTGCCTCCGCCACCACCAGGTGCCAGCGGTGTTCCACCTCCTCCTTCCGCTCCAGCAGCACCCAAGATCGAGCTGCCACAACCAACCAAACCGATGATTAAGCCCAGCACCAAGATGAAGACCATTCCATGGAAGGCTATTATCCTCGGTCACAAGGAGAAGCGGACGGAGAACGCAAAGAAGAGTTTATGGTCACAAGTCGAAGACATCCACGAGTCCATCATAGCCGAGCTCGATATCCCCGAACTCGAGAAGCGATTCGCCGCAGGTACCACGAGAACTTTCGTCCCAGCAGAGCCTTCGCCCGAGGAGACCAAGGCAGAGGAAGTCAAGGATCCTAACGTGCCTCGACGAATCCTCGACAAGAATCGATACAACCAGCTCTCGTTCTTGCTTGCCAAGCTGCCCGATTTGGATACCATTGTGGATGCCATTCGTCGAATGGATCTTACCAAGATCACCCTCGATCAGCTCGACGCCATTCACCGTGTTTTGCCGACTACCGAAGAGATCGAGATGGTCGTCAACTCTGGCATGTCACCCGACAAGATGTATGCGCCAGAGAAGTTCGTGTACACTCTCTCGAAGATCGAGCACCTCTCCGCTCGTATTGAGTGCTGGCGCTTCTCGCATCACTTCGAGGAGCAGTTCCTCGCAGTCTTTACTCCACTCTCGCGCATGGCAACGATGTGCGATCAGTTGCGCCAATCTAAGGCATGGGTCAATCTCATGGCGGTCAGCCTTGCGATGGGTAATTATATGAACGGTGGTACTCCACGTGGTCAAGCCGATGGTTTCGATATGGAGTCGCTTTCTAAGTTCCGCCGTATTCGTGACGCAGAATCTGGTACCCTCCTCGATTGCATCATCATGTTCTGCTTGAAGAAGTACGGTGAGAAGTTCATCGAGGATCTCCGACAAGACCTCGCCTTGCTCGGTGAAGTCAAGCAGTATTCCCTCAAGAAGCTCACTGAGGAGGGCCGTAGGCTTCAATCGAAAGTGCAGCTGAACGAGAAGATGACTCAGATGATTGTTTCTTCCATCGCAGACGCATCGGACAACTTCAAGCAGAACATGGAATCATTCTGCAAGAAGACCGCTGAGCGTGTTGCTCTCCTCGAGAAGCGATGTGCCGAGGCATTCGACAAATTCATAGAGCTTGTTCAATACCTTGAGCCCAACATGTCCAAGGTTAAGCTTGAGGGTCTCCAGACCGAGGAGTACCTGGGTCTGCTTGATGAGTTCGCCACCGACGTTCTCAAGACTTTCGATGAATGGAAGAGGAAACAAGACGAGGATGCACAAGCCGCGAAGAAGACTGCCCACTTGGCGGAGCTCAAGCGTATGCTCAGCCTAAAGAAGTCCCAGTAACACCGTAGTGTGTCGTTATACCAGTCTTTGTATCGTGATCTGGAGTTTCAGGTTCGAAATACGATCTTGTCATCCCCGCCGTCGTTGAGTTTCGTGCTTGCGCATCTCTCAGCATTGAGACTTACATTGAATGTGTCTCAACAACGTCCTATTTACTTTATTCACCCCCCAACCACCTTTATGCACTACTCTCCTCACCCCTTACCACTATGGACTCTTGATTGACTAAACCTGAACGATCTTGACTTCCAACCAGACAACATAAAGTCCGTCTCTTATGTTATTCAGTGAGTTTTACTGTAAAGTGTGGCTTATCTCTGAACAAAAGCCCAACGCAGCTCAATCCAGTCTTTTTTTCAAACTCGATTCCATATTTCCACGGTATTCGTATCTCGGGACTTACACACTGAACGGTCAGAGAAATCAGATCATTTGGTGCAAGCCCTTGTTATACGTACAAAATACCCCGCGACGGGCATAGAATCAACCTGTTTGCGGCGAAATGTCCCGACAAAGAGCGAACTCTGGAGCCGGCTACGATGCCTCAGGCTTCGACGAATATCGACACAACCTGGCGGACCCATCCAATCCCATTTACCTCACCACGTATTCAGATCTACCGAACCCTAACTTCCATATGACGGGCTCGCAACCCCTGCAGAATGCCTCCGACTGGCGATTCCACAGGCTCAAATCGACAAATCTGAGTCAGATTCGCGGCTTCGGCGTTCGCGATGTAAACGATGCGAACATAGCCCAACTACGCGAAGCCCAGCAGGTCATGTTTCTCCAGCAGTTTCGTATGTTTCCCGATGTTTCCGCAGCCGACTCAGCCGACCAGTACATCAAAACTGATATTGATCACAATCGAACCGAGAGCCTGCAGGCAACCCTCACCAACATTTTGATGAAGGCGAACTCCGCTCTTCTTGGTGAGTCGAGTATACGACCTGCGCCGGTAAGCAGCGTGCCACCAGACGCTTCTGCTGCTGCGACATATGCAACAGCTAGTGCAGCTTCAAGTACGACATTACCTCCGCCTCGCCAAGCCCTGCAACAGCCTCCAACTCCTTCACAGCAACAGCAACAGCAACAGCAGCAACAACAACTGCAGCAGCAGCAACAACAACAACAGCAACAACAACAACAGCAACAGCAACAACAGCAACAACAGCAACAACAGCAACAACATCAGCAGCAGCACTCCACACAGCAGCAACTGCAACACCACCAGCAGCAGCAGACACAGCAACAATCACAACAGAGCCTGCCGTCTACTACGCAGAGAGTTGTAAGGGGATCTTCAGCTCTACAATAATTTCATGATCCAATACAATAAAACAACACAATACGTGTACAATAGAGAAGGGACGCAAATGATAATATCAAATGTCGCGGCTGCGTTCGATTTATTCGTTTAGACAAGAGAATCCTCTCATGCAGATATCCCTCAATCTCAGTAGTGGCATTTGCAATGGAGTGATTCTCCGTGATCCGTGACTCGTGGTGATCGTACCACATTATTACGAGTCTACTATACTCGCTCGGAACCGAGAGTATCTGAGGATTCACAACTGATACTTAATAGCGTGATGCATAGTTGAAATCCATGGATCGCTTGTCCAGATCACTGTAGTCTGAACGAGGAAGCTCGAAGCTTGTAGGAAGCTGAGGCTGAGGCTGGCTTGCCGCAGCGGCACCGCGTCGAATCACAGCGCCAAAGGGTGACGAGCCAGGAGGTGCACCCGATGAAGCGTCGGGCAGGGGCGCTTGATGTGTTGGTTGTGCCACACCAGCGGCAGGCATCGCTGCTGTTGTTGCATAGGCGGACGGATAGGCGCTCTGGGGGTATGCCGCCACCCCAGGGTTTGGAGCAGCAACCATCTGTGGAGCAGGCGCACCAACAGCTGGAGCTGTCGCAGTTGCAGTGGGGACTGCTGCAGTCTGCTGGGGTGACTGAACCTGAGGATAGCCATATGCAGGCGCGGTGGCAACGGGAGCAGCGTAGCTGGGAGCGGTATATCCATACGTCGCTGTTGCTACGGCTGGCTGGGTGGATGCTGCCGCAACCGAGGGGTATTGGTATGAGGTTGCCGCTGGCACTGAGGTTGCAGTGGCTGTGGCCGGCTGTGGGTATTGGAATCCACTCGGTGCAGTTGCCGAGGTTGTTGGAGCAGGCTGCATCATAGGAGGCTGATATCCTGAATAGGCCTGCTGGGGCTGAGGCTGAGCAGTCTGCTGTTGCTGAGTGGGAGTCTGGGTGTAAAGTTGCTGCTGCTGGTATTGCTGGTGAAGGTAGGCGGCTGACTGTGAGAACATTGGAGCGATTTAGGTCGAAACAACAGCAACCACGTTAGTCAGGTGTGGATTTGGAGTTGTTCGGAAGGAGATCGTCGCTCAATGAGCTTTTACGACTCTGCAAAATACTTTAGCTTCGAATGCAAGCGCTAGATCCAAGGCTCGGACGTCGCAGCCTGTGCTCTGTATCACTTGCGCGCTAATTAGCTACCGCTAACTCTGTCTCTGTCCTGGCAAGCAAGGCGATCGATCACCTATCCCAACCTAGCCGAACGGGATTCGGGTTCTATCTCTTCAGACCTAAGGCCAGCAGGCACGACACTAATTCTGGTCTTTGCTGGTGGCTCGCGTTGTCTTCTTCGGACGCAGATCTGGCCTCGGGACCGTGGCGAGGGGAACTCTGTTACACAACAGTATGTGGAGTAGATGGACCAGTAAGCAAGAGGCTAACGAAGGGGGTTTACGATCAGGGTGGGCTAGGCCTGTAGGTTGGATGTCTCGGAAAAGCCCGAAAAAGCTGTTTTCCAAGTTGCCCGGCCACCAGTGGTGTGTAGCACTTCGCTGAACGCCACTTTCAGGCACACATACACGGACAAGCCAGTTCGTTTTTCCTTCTCGAGCAACTAGTCTGAATTTTGCCCACTCACCAAAGATATCTCCAATCAGTACTTAAACCGATGCAATCTAACCAGCCCAAACTTCACAAATAATATGTTTTCACGACGCACACAATGCTAAATATCCCGAATATGATCATGCAAAAACAACGTCATCCGCCTCTCCTCAGCACATTTTGGCCGAGGGCGGGTGGATGGAGAGAATCTCAGCCGATTGGGTGCTCGAAGGAGGTCTCAAGCAGGTCAGATGAGCCTCTCAGTCACAGGACTGATAGATACCCTACTGGACACATCAATTCGGGCCTCGTCTTGCTCACTGCACCTGTATTCAAGGAACTATGCCTATTCAATTCAGTGATTCGCACCACGTCAGCAAGTGGAGTCGACATCATGTTGCTTAAAGTATCACGCAATTTAAGGAGATATCTCTTGCACTTCAAGTTCGCCACAAGTAGGATTCTCCAGGGCCACAATGCATCCAATACTCACTCACCCCGTCCCTCGCGCAGATCACTGCTCCGACCTACTCACGAAGCCACGTACCTCATCGCGGGGGTATTTAGCCGGATCCGGCTAAAAATAACCTGTGAAACGGTCCACCCGCTTCCGGCGACCGCGGGCTTGCTGCACTTGGAGAAGCGAGAGTATTTCACTTGAATGGGCACCTCGGTGTGAGTGGCATCGCGAGTGAGTAGTTTAATTCGATGAGCTAGCCCAGAGTCCATTGTTTGGGTGTGTTATAATCCATACAGGTCCCGCGCCCCTGCCTCAATCCGCTAGAAACCAAGTTACTCACGGCATTTCGTCGTTTCGTTTCATATTTCTCCACCGTTTCGCAGACCTGAGCTAGGTTCACCCGAACCCGCTAAGTCAAACAGGACAGATAAGGCGGCCGAACCGAATACCGTCCCAGCTGATTGTCTAGGTCACCGGCTATGTCGTCAAACAACAGCTCGGCAGCCACTACGAGTGCGAATGATCTCAACCGCCCCCTTCTGCAGGGTGAAGAGGCCCCAGGCGATAAGGGTGTGCCCAATGTGGTCATCCCTTCGGATGATATGGCACCCACCCTCGACGCCGTCGCCATTCAGCAGGCCGAGGAGAAGCGCAAGACACGCATGCTCATCATCTGCTTCTTCTCCATGGTGTTCTTCTCGTTGGGTAACTCCATCACGCAGGTGCTCATGATCAATGCGATGCAGAACTATGCCTTCTACGTGAACCTGTTGACCACCTTTGTGTACATCCCTGCTTCGTTTGCTTACATTTGGCCGATGCTCAAGTGGGGCACCCACATCACCGAGGACCAGACCAAGATCCCCAAGCGGGTCTTCCTCTACATGGGTGCACTTGATTCCATTGCAGGTCTGCTTCAAATCGTCGCAGCTGCCTACATCAAGAACGGTACCATCATGATTCTCGTCGCTCAGTCCGCCATTCCCATCAGCATGCTTCTCTCACGCTGGCTGCTCCACACACAGTACCGCAAGTCGCAATATATCGCTTGCCTGATTGTCGCAGCCGGCCTTGCGCTCGTCATCGTTCCACGCTTCTATGTCAAGAAGGACGACGATGATGATGGCGATAAGTCCGAATCCACCAGTGTAACCAAGATGCTCTTCTCGATCTTGGCCTATGCTCTCGCCAACGTGCCCGTTTGCCTCTCCGCGATCGTTAAGGAGCGCACCCTGGGTGAGGCTAACATCGATCCCATCTACTTGAACGGTTGGGTTGCCGTCTTCCAATTCCTCATTTCTTTCCCTCTCATGTTCCCAGTCGCTGCAATCACCAACGATCCCAAGATCGCGGATATCTGGGATAACATCTACAATGGTATGAAGTGTGGTGTGGGTATCAATACCGTCACCAAGAAGCCCAACGCTACGTTCCTTGAGACCCTGTCCTATGGCGTCTGGCAAGCCTTCCCATGGCTTGCACAGGCTCTTGGCCTGGAGACCAGTGCTGATGGTATCACTCCCAAAAGCAGCTTCCTGGGTGAGGTCTTGGGTAGCGATCCTAAGCTTGATAACTGTCACTATGCGCCTTACTACATTGCTTTCTATTGCATCTTCAACCTTGCTTACAACATCTTGATCATTCTCGTGATCAAGTTCAGCTCGGCTAACCTCCTCTGGTTGGCTCGTACTATTACCGTGCCCCTCGGTTCGATTGCTTTCTCTTTCCGCTTCATGCCCGAGCACAAGCCCCTCAGTGGCTTTGATATTGGTGGTTTGATCGTCCTCATGAGTGGTTTGATTGGATACCGTTTCTGGCCCGAGATTCGCTCGCGTCTCTTCGGTCGAAACTTTGATGACATTGAGCGCGAGCGATTGGCTGCGGAGGAGCTCGCTAATAGGCAAGGGAACGTCAACACGATCTCCCCCACCATCATTGCATCCTCTTCGACGGCCTCGCTCCTCAATGAGTCCGCCCCGGCGGCTTTGAGCTCAGATGACTTCCCTCCTGCCCGCGGCCCAAGCTCCGTGTTGGACGCCGCAGCTGAGGATGTCTACGATGAGCCCGCTCAGTCCGCTCAGTCCAAGGGCAAGGGTAAGGGCAAGAAGTCTCGCAAGTAAGTGATGGTCGGGAAAACACTTACTGGAGTGAGATGTACCACATCTCCAGTTTTCTTCAAGTGCTTTTAATTGTCAGACCGTGCTGGTCTTTTTATCCAGTTCCTTTGACCAACTACCCTCCGTTATACTATGTACACCGTGGGAGTCAGTTCCCCCAACGTATCAGTAACGGAAGGGTTGGGTCAACGCATCACACAGATGGCTCATGGTAGTTCTCCCTCCTCAGTGCGGTTTTCTGCATTTTGCACACCTTATCTGGTTCCTTCCCAGTCGCCACCGTCACGGGTGTAGCGCTTTACTTCGTAAAGGGGCTTGGTTTTATGAGGGTCATTCATTCCCTTGCTTGCGTAGCCAAGTAGACTCTGTGAGGTCGCGGGGAGGATTTCTCTATACTTTACTTGTTGGTTTGTGCAGCACTCTTTGCTTGAGTAATCGTAATAACAAGGACAATACACTTAGTCAGTGGCCTTTGCAACGTACGCTAAAAGTTTATGCTTTACGCCATTCCACTGGTCGTGATTTGTGTTGTGCTAATCGTAACTGAAATACCAGTGAGACTGTGATGACGTGGCTCGTCATGGAAGGATAGAACACGGTCCCTGAGAGTGCAATGCTCAGGCTGTGAAGTTTGACTTTGCATATCAAAAGGTTTGGTAAGTAAACAAAAAGTCGCAGCAAGTCGGTTCCTTTGTGCGAAGTTAGAATATTTCGATGATGGGGGTAACATTCGACCAGAGGTCATGCATAAACGTAAAGAGCTCTGCCGAGAGTGCCACTTTGTACGGCGTGGGGTTGAGATGACGAAGATGGTCGGAACGGAAGGTTGCCAGCTGCTGAAGTACATATTCTCGTGACTCCTGGATTGTGGGAAACGTGACGACAATCTTGCCACAATCCCAAACGAGATGATGGAGCTTCTCAACCTTGGATGGGGTCACGAAGACTCGCTTCGTGGGATCAAATGGATGACGGCACAGAACGCGCTCACCTACTCGAGGGGTTTTGCCAACGATGGTCTGAGCGGTCACTGTGCGAGACACTGGAGATGACGTTGATGAGGTCTCGGCAGTGGCAGCCGTTGCACTCGCAGGTGGCTCACTTGAGCTACTATCCGGGGCCGAGGGATAAGTAGGCACCATGATATCCACCACAGGCTGCCCTTGACTGTTGTACAAGCGATAGCACTCCTTTCGACCAGGAATGGTAACCTTGAAGTGGTCCTGACTGATTTTCATTCGAGGTTCTCCACGCACCTCAACAAGCTTGTAGACACAACCAAGTGCGGGTTGGGCGCTGCATGTGACAAGATTAGTGCCCACACCGAACGCATCAATTGAGTGTCCTTGCTCTTTGAGAGACCACAGGACCTCCTCACTCAGATCATTGCTCGCCACAATTGTTAGATTTCGGAATGCCTCCACTCCAAAGGCGGTAGCAACCTCTTCAAAGACGTTTCGGCATCGCTTGGAGAGATAGGCAAGATCACCGGAGTCCAGGCGAATGCCACGTGCCATGTATCCAAACTCGTGTAAAGCAAGTGCAACCGCCAAGAAGTTAGGTAGTCCTGACTCGAGCACATCGTAGGTGTCGATCAAGGCTAGGAAAGCGGTGGGGAATGACTGAGCATATGCAGTAAACGCAGCGAGCTCACCATCATTCGTTCCCATCGCCTTGAGTTTCTTTCGATTGGCAAGCACACATGCGAGGAACTCGCGGGGTTCACCTCCATCTGCTGGCACAAGGATCGTGGTCTTGAGATCCGCAAAGGTCTGGTACGCGCCGACGAATGAGTGAGCATGAGTACCTGAAAGCGCGAGGCCGTACTCAATACCGGCCTTTACGTTGCTTGTGCCGTCAAATCCACCTAGCACTGCATATCGAGATGCCGTCATAGCTCCGTCAGGACCTTGGGCTCGTCTCAAGCCAAATTCGAGGAGAGCCTTATCAGGTCCGACTGCAAGTCGGTGTCGAGCGGCATTAGTGGCGATGAGCGAAGCAAAGTTTATCAGTACGAGTAGCGTAGTTTCCAAGACTTGGCAAATACCCAGGGGGCCTTCGACCCGTAAGAGCGGCTCCCGCGGGAACACGAGCGTCCCTTCTCGCGGTGCGTAGATTCGGACCTTCGAGCAGTCCAGGGTCTGGAGGTAGTCCCAGAAGGTTGGGTCCCATGATGGGAACTTGTCCGCTAGTTTACGGCATGAGGCTGCGTCAAACTTGAAATTGGCAATGTACCGCAGACAGTCCTCGAGTCCCGCAAAGACTGTGAACTCGCCCTTGAAGGGATTTCTTCGGAAAAAGAGTTCGAAGACGCTGTCGTCTTCATGGTGGCCCGACTTCCAGTACGCATACAACATGGAGATTTGGTACAGGTCTAGACAGGTGATGACATATGGTATATGGGTGAGCGTATGTCCTCGCTAGGTCTGTGGGAATGGCGCAGAGTCAGGAATCTGCTACTTACCTGTGAGAAGTGCATCGACGGTGGGGTTGAGGGGGAGCATCTGGGCCTCCTTTTCTTCCAAGCTTCGGGGCTCTGGGGAGGCGCCCGACGCAATCGTATCGCTTGTTGTGCTCATGCACGAGTGTCTGGTGAGATACACGTATTTTGGAAATGTACTCAGAGGACTTGGATTTTCATGTCGGATGTTGGGTTCGGGCGTGGCAGCTGGGATGCGCCATGCTGATTGGCGGACGGAGCTCCAGGCGAGCCTTACTTAGGAGCTTTTCCTACTGATCACGCTTTCACGACGATCCAGTGCTCGTGCTATGAATACGTCATGGCGCACTCGGGTCTAATACATGTGAGGCACCGGTAACAGGTCAGATGAGGGGTGATGCACGCAGCTGAGTTCAAGATACTGAAGCCAAAGTGGGGTATGTATTCATATGGTGAACGATATTTACTGGAAAGGCTACTGCGAATTTGATAGTAATTGGCACACACTATGTGAGACATCGGTATGACAAGATCACACGGTATGAGACATCCCAGAGTGCGAAAGTGGACCAACTGTGATAACTTGGCAGAGCCGTACGATCATAGTGACCAAAACTGAGATTAGGACAGCATGATCCGAGCACGGAGGGGAAACAATGGTGAGGTGGACAACGAGAGTCCTGAGTTGAATCGTGAGATGAGTGAATAAAATAGGAGCATTCGACTTGTGCTTCTAATAGTGAATCATTTTGGTTACAGGCTGATTTAGCCAGAGCAACTAGATATGCTGTGCTACATTGTCTTGACAGGGATAATGCAGGGGCGAATTCGCCCATATTGCGCTTTGCGACGAGCGCGCGGGGGGAGTGTGTACCTCGAGTCGTGGCAGGGTTGTGAAGTGCAACGAAGTCGTTCGCACAGACCCACTGGGAATTAGCCAAGTACGGGAGCTGGACGGGTTATGATAGCAATACGAGTGAAATGTAGGTATTCAGCTGATATGCGGGTTGTTATACAAGTTACGGTGCATACTGCAGCGAACTTGCTATGAAAATCTGACCAATATAGTAGAGAGGGAGACCCACTGCCTGATTCAAAATCTCACTCTTCACAAATTTCTCACGAGCAACGAAGAGGTCGGAGAGGTAGAACAAGAAGGCTCCGACAGCGCCCATGAATGCCTGCTTAGAAAGCTCGCTGGGGAGGCTGGAAACAGCGGCGTCTAGTGTGGCTTGAGCAGAAATAGATGATGTCTCCATCATCTTGCTGAAGGAAAAACCAGACAAGGCGGTGGACATCGAATTGAAAACATACTGGATGGCTGACAATACAACAGGGTCTTTGCTGCTGCCAGCATCTGAGCCCGGGGCACTAGCTTGGTTCGCTGGGTGATTCGTGAGAGCCACGTAAGTAGCCGAGAGCATCATACAGCTGATGACAGTGAGATAAGCCACAACTGCATTTCTCATGACAGAGTCACGCTGCAGCTTTGTGCCTCCATTCTTACGCAGCCATCGGTGGACCACAGCAGCGACCGTGACGATCACCGCCAGCGGGATCAGAGTCCGTGTTGACCCGAGAGCACTGAAGCCACCAATTTGGAAGAAGTTCTGGAGGAAGGCGGTGAGGTAACAGACATGACCAATCAAGAAGGAAGCGAGGCCGGCGAGGAACCAGAGAGAAGTTCCGAACGCAAGTAGGCAGACGTCTCCGACCCAGGCGAAGCATAGGCCGAGGTAGACTAAATTGGGAGACCGGAAAGGGCATAAAAAATTCAGGTCATCAGAACTTGAAGCATTGCGTGTGCAGGCACAAAATCACTAAGGAACTGTGTCATCAGACCCGTGGCTAGCACATGAATGAGCGACCTCCCCTCAGGTTCGATCTACGTACTCGTGCGAGCATAGAAGCTCGACTCTCCCAGCATTTTCAGAACTCCGACGGATGGCGGGAACACCACCGCAGGTGATTCTCGGAGGATATGAAGCAGTTCATCGCGTGCGTATTGTTTCGGGTCGACGTAGTTTACACTCATGTTGGTGTGCGAGAAAGCAAAGAACTCCGGAATTGGCGCTGCCTCGACAGTTTCGGAAGCGCGTGAGAGCAGTTGGATCGCAATGGCATGCAGACCAGCAAACAGGAAGAAGAATGATAAAAGAGGCTTGACGATCGCCTATAACCAAGTGCCAGGGGCAGATATACGCCATATTGGGTGAGTCTTGGGGGTGCCCGTAAGTCGACATGCGACCAGACCTGGGGATCTGCGAAAAGGTCAGAACGGATCTTTCGGACACTTACTCGGAGGGTGCGCTTGTGGGTACCGAGCACGAGCAGCGGGAGTCCAACCGCCGTCCAGATGAAATAAGGAGCGTGGAACGTCATTTAGCTCGCTTCGAGCACTTGGATGCGGTTCGAAAACAATGCAGAGCAGGCTTCGATCCGTTTTGACAAATTTTCGAGATATTTGATGTCACTGGTTCGAACTCGCGAACCGAGCGTGTGATCGCTTCTACTCCCGTATGATTCAGTGGATCGGTTGTTAACAGACAAATGTATGACCGTCGATCGCAGTGTCACGGCGTATTCGCAGTGAGATCTTTCCCAAACCGTCCGAGCCACAATTCTTAAAACTTCTCCAGTCAACTTCGTCATCTTGAGGGTCGATCACGTCTGCGCACATGCACGGCACGCGCCAAGGTTAGTCAGACTGGCGTTTACATCATTGCTCTACCATGTCAAATTAGGCTTTATGATGACTTATACACCACCCACAATTCTGCCGCTATCGTGCGAGTCTTAGTGAAACACGTGTAGAACTTTATGCGAAGTTGCTTGGTACAGCTTAAACTCGTCATCTGAGTAATTTAGGATATAGTCGGTAGTGCTTGTGTGCAACACGTAATTGTTCGAAACAGGCCTCGCTTTAGCCTTGAGTGATTGAGTGAATGAATGAATTCGCTTTCGATCAAGGCTGAGTTAACTGAGATCTCAGTGGTCATAAAGCTTTAGAGCGGATGGAACTTGTGCATTGCTGGACGCATGATACTACATATAAGAGCTTGGATCGATCGCCCTACTTGATACGAGGCAAGACACGACGAGACGCAATTCGTGGCTTAGCCGTAGAAATCATCATCGTCGCCTGCTCCGCCAGCTGCGTCACCAGAGGGCGATGCACTCGAGAAGTCACGAGGCGCTGCGTCGCTCATGGCAGATGAGGACGACGATGCACCTGCAGCCTGGCCAGGGCGACGCTCGGCATCCAAACCAATGACCGGTGCTCCTCCTCCTGCTCGACCATCGTCCATGCCGAGGCGACGCTCCCAATCACGCTTGTACTTCATATATTTCTCAACATCAGCCTTCGAGACAGAGCGCTTTGCATTTGCAAGAGCGGACTTGATCATCTCCATGGTGATGGCAGGGACGATCTCTTCGGGCTCCTCCTCAACATACTCGATACCCTTCTCCTCACATTCCTGACGCTTGCGCTCACGCTCCTCCATAATCTGGCGCTCTCGCTCAATGGCACGGCGAATCGCAATCTTTGCAGCTGCCTTGCAGACGCCCGCGATATCAGCACCCGAGAAGCCCTCAGTGCGGTCGGCGAGCCACTCGTAGTCAAGGTCCTCAACGGGAGTTTTACGCAGTGATGCCTTGAAGACCGAAACACGAGCCTCGAAGTCGGGGAGACCGATATAAATCAAGGAGTCGAGACGGCCTGGACGCATCAAAGCAGGATCGATGATATCAGGTCGGTTGGTGGCACCAATGAAGAAGACAAGCTTCTGCTCAGAGACACCATCCATTTCAGTCAGGAGCTGGTTCATAACACGATCACCAGCACCACCGGCATCACCAAGAGAACCGCCACGGGCCTTGGCAATGGAATCAAGCTCATCGAAGAAGAGAATGCATGGCGCTGCGGAGCGTGCCTTATCGAAGACCTCACGAACGTTGCGCTCGGACTCACCGAACCACATTGTAAGGAGCTCAGGACCCTTGACGGAGATGAAGTTGGCAGTGGACTCTGAAGCAACTGCCTTGGCAAGCAGAGTCTTACCGCAACCAGGAGGACCGAAGAAGAGGACACCTCGTGATGGCTTCTGACCATACTTGAGGTAAATGTCAGGGTGCTCAAGCGGCCACTGAATCATTTCGATCAACTGCTTCTTGACGTCCTCGAGACCACCAATATCCTTCCACTTGACAGTGGGGACCTGAACGACAGTGCTGCGGAGGACGGAGGGGTTGGTAAGCTTCATGGCAGCATTGAAATGCTCCTGAGTAACTGCCATGGACGCAAGGATCTCGGCATCAATCTTCTCATCCTCGATATCGATGACCTCCATCTGTTCACGAATGCACTGGAGCGCGGCCTCAGTGCACAGCTGCGCAAGATCGGCACCGACGAAACCGTGAGTCTGTGATGCGATCTGTTGAAGGTTGACGTTTTCGTGAAGGCGCATGTTCTTAGTGTGAATGTGGAGAATCTCAACACGACCCTCTTCGTCGGGCACACCAAGCTCGATTTCACGATCGAAACGGCCGAAACGGCGCAGTGCAGGATCAAGAGTGTTAGGTCGGTTGGTAGCACCGATGACGACGACCTGACCACGACCCTTGACACCATCCATGAGTGTGAGCAACATGGAGACGATTCGTCGCTCGAGCTCACCATTGGTCTTGTCACGAGCAGGTGCGATTGAATCGATTTCATCGATCAAGATAATAGCGGGTGCGTTCTTTTCGGCTTCCTCGAAGGCCTTACGAAGGTTGGCCTCGGAATCACCAGCCATTTTGGACATAATTTCAGGACCGTTGATAATGAAGAAGAAAGCGCCAGTCTCGTTTGCAACGGCACGAGCAATCATGGTCTTACCGGTACCAGGGGGACCATGGAGTAAGACACCCTTGGGTGGCTTAACACCTAATGTCTTGAACAGTTGAGGATGCCTGAGCGGCAATTCGATCATCTCTCGAATCATCGCCAGCTGCTTGCGAACACCACCGAGATCATCGTAACCGACGTCATCAAGCTTCTCCTCATCAGCACGCTTGACTGGATCACCCTCGCAGTGAATGATGGTCTCGGGAGCAACCGTCGCGTACGTAGCTTCCGGAGGGTCAATGTCCATGACTTTGAACTCGACTGGGTGGAAGGAGCCACGAACAATGAATGTGTCGCCTTTGCGGACGGGGCGGTAGATGCGACGGAAGTAAGGCTTCAAGTATGTCTCGAAAAGATTGCCTGAGATGCCCTCAACGGTGTCATCGAAGGGAAGCACGTGGATGGCCTTGGCGTTGGGCACATCGGGTGCGTGGTGAACTGAAACGATATCACCAAGGCGGACACGCAAGTTCTTTCGGACGACCTTGTTCATGCGGACAGCGTTGATGGGGAGATCTGCATCATTGATTGCGATGCAGACGGTTTCGTGCTTCTTCTTACCCTTGACGATAACAGTATCACCCTCGAAGATGTTGAGTTCCTCGAGCTTGTTGGGGTGCATGAGGATGCACGAGTTATCACCATCTTCACCATCCGCGCCTGGAATCGTGTCCGTCACGACGAGACGATGAGGTGATCGCTTGATCTTGTCATTGAAAGGAATGGGCTGACCGGCGGGAGGTGCAGCGGTGGTATCTGGCTGTGGCTCTGTCGTTTTCTGGTCTGGGGTCGACATCTGGCAGTGTGAGTGAGGCGAACGAGTCTACTACGCGATAAACTTGTTGGGTCACTCTCTTGTCCTATACGAATGGCAAGACGAGAATGCACGGTCAGGATGAGGTAAGAGTCAACTATATACGCATGAAGCTTCAAAGGCTGCACAGCTGCCATGCGACCTTTGGAGCCATGGAGAGAGTCTCAAGGCCTGCGCGTGGCTTCACCGCGAACCGCAGTGCTGGCCCAGTATGATGCAGGAGAAAATTGCTGACTGGTGGAGCAGGGTTCAGGTGGTTGCTTACGGGGATCCAACCACTGCATCAGGATAATAAGCCGTTATTTGGTGTTTTCACGCAGCCACACACTGAATGGTATCAATGACTCGCATCGCAACCTTTGGATCCACCACCATCTTGACATGATGCATTGCTGACCTTATCCAAGGTTCCTTGATCAGGCTTGAATCTAATGGCATTTCCTCACAACGCGCAGCGAACTTGAAGAAGCCTCCCGATCAAACTCATCTGTGCGCAGTACTGATTCTGCACACGCACGATCTCCGCACACGGCAGCGCCATCAGCGCACATATCGCACCCAAAAAATCAACTCGCTTCACGACTCACGAATGGTCAGAGTGTGTATTCCGTCACCCCGGTTTTTATTCCACCACCCCCGGTTCTGGCTCCGACTCGCTTTCCCAACGGATGCAGCAGCGCGACTCACTGACATTGAGGCTCGCTCGGGTGAGAGTTGGCGGGGGGTGCGCCACAATTCGAGAGAAGTCCTACTCTGCAGTCCGTGTAAAGTCTGCTTATAGCCGTGTTATTTGCCTCTTGATGGAGAAACGCGAGTTATTGAGATGGGAGCCAGGTATCAATCCCAGCTCCTAAGTTTTATTATGCCGTGAGAATCAATGGGGTTGAAGTGAACTCGTGTGCTGAGGTGGCCGAGCTCACCTGGTGAGTCTCTGGGAAAGAGTGGAGTAGATTTCCTTTAGTAGCGTTGCACGAATGACTCGAACCGAGAGCAGGTCACCTGGGAGAGTTTCAGGAGAGAACCCCAACGCCAGAGTAATCGCATCGTCAGAAAAGGCGGCATTGCCGTTTGCGCCATCGCTGCCATCATGGCCACAACCCGGCAGTGCAGACGACGAGCCTGCAACGTTTCCTGGTGAAGGTGACGAGGGCGTGGTAGAGTTGGGAATGCTAGGAGAAAAGCCACTGGCTCGAGCGAGAACATCCACCACACGTTCGCCAACCGTGCTTAGGGTAGAATTGGCTATGGCCGCGTGCAACTCACTACACAGGGCGGCATGACCCATGCCATGCACAGATCGATGTCGGGCAATAGCTCCCAAACATTGGTGGGCGCGCTCCAAGTCACCCAGATAGAGATAGGCATGCGCGAGTAAACCTAACAGTGCAGGGTCTGAGACGAGAGACAGGTCCACGGAAAGCGCACCGAACTCGAGTTGCACGCTTGCGATACTAAACAAATCCTGTCCACTCAGGGCCTGTCCCATTGGAGCCTCGTCAAGACCTTGAATCGGATTACTTTGCCCTGCTGAGATCGTACTAGGCATAGCCTCCGCGCCACCCAATGGCTTCGTGGTGCATTCTGGAGCTACTTCGAAGAACTCATCCTTTCTCTCATGCGATCTGCGAACGCCAAGTAAGGATTCCCAGGAGACACTCATCTTATCGTTGTCAAAGTGAAGCAAGGTTGGGTGCGGTGTTAGCGAGATCACCTCATCCACTCTTAGATCGGTCGAATTGCCTGCTGCCTCGATATTCTCAGCCTTCGGACTTGAATCCACCGGTGACGTGTCATCCTCAGCTTCACAAACTTCGAAATCAAAGTCACTAGGAAGGTAGGGCTTGTCAGCATCACCAGGATTAGTCTCGGAGAGGTCAGACCTCCAGGTTGTTTGAACTGCCGGAGCACTAAAGAATGCTCTGAGAATACCCACTGCCGCACGAGTACTCTGTGGAGTGGGCAAAAATTGGGTGAATAGAAGACTGAAGCTCTGAGACACGGCGCAGCAAGAACCTAGCGGCCGATCTGGGAATCCACTAGCAATACGAACAGGGGCGCCGGCAACAAGCCGAGCCGCGCAAGGTTCTCTTACTCCGCTTAATGTAGAAAATCCTGACGGAGCGAAGGTGACACCACTGACGGCTCCAACGCCACTACTCTTCTCGTTCGGCCTTTCCAGGCCAGGTCCCATGAGGCGTGCGGCCAGGGAGTACACCGCTGGCGCACGCTGGAGCTGAGGTAAAACGGAAATACGATCCAGGGCGGCAGCTGTTTCGACTCGAGTGGCTGCTAGAGCAGATGGCATCGTGACTGACACCGCGTAGGTGGCGAGTCCGAGCGATGTGAGTGTCATCTGGGTTGAAGAGAGACTGAGTGAGTCGCAAAGGAGATCTGCCAGAAGACTACCTCTGACTACTTCCAAGGAGTGTGGCGACTCTGTTTCATCTGGTCTAGGGGGTGCTAACGCGCTAGGGTCGGCAACGAAGTGTAACGAGCCAATGCTTCCGTCCTTGTAGCGACGCATGACCAGTTGTGTGGAGGCGGAACTAATGGTCGACTGGGAAACTAGCATCTTCGGTACATCTAGGGCTTCGAGTTGGGTGGGTACCGTTTCATTCTCGCGCCTAGGTTGGGATGGAGACAATCCGATTTTCGGAATAGATGACTTCAGGTAGTGTGTGTAGGTGTTAAATTCGGCGTCCTCAGCGGCACGATACGCCACACGATTGGCTCTAATCCTCTCTTCCAAGAGGATTAAATCAAAGTGAAACAGAAGCCATGCCATCTCCTGCAAAAATGCATGCTGCACTGAAACGTAGTCGGCTTGGGGGAGGAACGAGAGATAAGCCGCAGCTTGGTAGACCGGGGACTTCCATACACGGGCACGCATCGCATCTGCGTTCAGCCAAGGAGAGTAGTCTAGCAAGGATGTTGACGTGAGCCATAGAACAGCCATGCTTGTTGCAAACGAAGGGTCGTAGCTAACCTTCGGTTTACTCCTGCCAAGTGTCGAACTTCCTGTGTAAGGCGCAAGGTAGATACTATCGTGCATAGCTGTAGCGATAGGACTACTGGAGTGTTGCATACGAGCTATGTGACTATCATAAAGTTCTTGTGCAACCTCTCCATTGGATCCTCTGAGTGCGACCATTACTCCAAGTCTCAAAGTTTCGATATAGCCACCAAGAGCTTGGCGTGTCCAGCGTGCAGGAAGCTTTGAAACCGCCGGTAAAGAGGACGATGCCGTGCGGAGCCATCCACGAACACCCGCTTCGACACACAAATAGCACTCCAATCTTGCCAGGAATAATTGCGACTGCATCAGTGCAAACCAACAGGCAGGTTGCAAGGCATCGATCTCAGGCTGGCTCAAGGAGTCTCGTTTGTCTTCTACGTACTCGTCAACATCCAGCATGGAATTTGTCTCCACGCCGAAATGCGGTGGACGTGAGTTTAGCTTCAGTTGACGTCCCCCCTCATTCGCGGCAATATCCTTAAGAACCCCCACGGTGAGAGGCCTGAGCCATTTCTGTGATCTGAGGAGGAAGGCGTGGAGCGGTGCAGTGGATCTTCCTGCCCGCAACATCTTCTGCCATCCTGCATGATCACCTGCGCCTCCACCACTGCTTTGCTTGGAAGGCAGCTGAATCCATATGAAACTTGTTTGAGACTTTCGGTCGAGAGAACAAGCGTTGCAAGAGATCATCTTCATACGAAGTAGCGGGAATGAAGCTGTCAACTCATTGAAGCTGGGGAGTTTGCAGTCCTCACACGTTTGGCAGTTGAAGAATGTGGCCACTTGAGCCGGAAACGGGCAGTTGGCGTAGGTTGTCTCGGTCACTAAAGTGTTTGGGATGGGATGCAAATATCCGGTTCGCAATACAGGGCCCACATCAAACCACAAATCAAGGCTATTTGCCACAAGAGATTCAGTAGCTGCAGCCAAAGCAGCACTGGACCGTGGAACAGGCCTCAGAGTTTTGCCCAGGGCCGCTAGCGGAGACAGGAGGTATGCAACACGGCCTGACAATTTAATCGCGTGATGGAGTGGAGCAGCAAGGTGTACACAGAGCATTCTTCCGAAAAACCGAGTTGTTGCGGAGAGAAGCGGTAGTGCTGAGGTATTTTCGTTCATCGATGGATCACCATTCGTGGCGGAATCAGAGGCCTGAGATTGGTTCTCCTCTGCGAAAAGGGGATGCAGACCGTGACAGAAACATCTTTTGCCATTTGCACACTTGCTGGCATATTCGAAGAGAGGAGTAAATCCACTGGCATGACCTACTTTGCGTGGATCCACACTCATAGGGCTCGAGGTTTGAGCTTCTGACTTTTCGGATAACGCGGTTGGTGTTGAAAGGGCAAATAGCAGGACTGCTAAGGCACGATGTGATGCTAGAATCATTGCGAGCCTATGTTCACTCGTCATGGCAATGATTGATGTCCCTAGTTCACAGCAGGCCTGGGCAGATTGGTTAGGAGTCTCTTCTGTGGCCGCTTGCTCGATAGTACGAGTCCGTTTGGAAGAGCTTTGTACACTCAAGGAATCTTGAGGTAGCTCTCTGGCGTAGCTACTGGCCAGTGCCAGGTAGTCGCCAAGGGCAATCAGCGCTCTGCCAAGCCAAAACCCTGCATCATTGATAAGCTTATGCTTGAGCAGTGCGTTGCGTGCCTCATTTGATGCGCATCGACTGCCTCCCGTCAGGCCGCGATAGTGAGAACAAGCTGCATTCCGGAGCAATAGTTCGAGCCGGTCGTCGTCACTTGTAGGCACCGTCTCGTGGGAGTCCATCTTTTCTTCCGATGAATTGATCAGTCCTGATGACGCAAGTAGCTCTAATATGTACGGAAATGAGGATGGAAGTGTGGCACGGAGTAGTTCAGGAGCAAGCGCCAAAAGTTCTTCCCGTAACGCCTGAAGTGTTTCTCGGGTATCTGCAACGATTTCGCCGCATGTCTCGGCAGCATCAGGGTCTTGTTTGAGAACTGGTGAGGTCGTGATATTGGCCATCCTCACAAGTATATTGGCAAGTGCCATCGCTGGATCACGGATTCCTTCACCCTCTCCCGATTCGAGTGCAGATTCGCTGTTTTCAGCTGTCCTTTCACCGCCTTTAGTGTCCGATGACAGGAAGGTCTCGTGCAAAGATTCAAAGGGTCGTTTCTCACCTATTGACACAGACGCTGCATCAGCAGGATCGGTTCTGTCGGTGCTACTGTCTCCAATAGTAGTTTGACCCGATACTATCGGCTTTGACGCAACTCCAGAAGCGGCGCGGGTTGAGGGAGGCCAAACTAGCGGAAGCGCCCATAGGCAAATGCGAGGCGACCACTCAGCTGCCTGGCGACCTGCAGTGAGTTCCTCAATCACACTGCCTGTTGTTGTATCCATACCATGACAAACGTGCACGCACTCACTCATTTCCCCTGAGATCTCCTCGGCTCGGACATTCACCGGGAATGCGAAAATATTACGGGCGTGTGGCCAATGGCGGCAGGCCAGACGAATGGATTCCGCAACTCGTTCGAGGTGCGCCAGGTCCAGGGCTGTCGAACGCTCTTGATGATGACATCCCGACCGTGAACGGGGAACAATTTGAAGCAGCGGAGGATTTGTGGAGTAAAGGACCTGCAGAGCATCACTTAGCAGCCCAAACGGATCCTTTCTTGAGGGAATACAAGCTCGCAACCGTTCCATTAGATCCATATCAGATGACCGTCTCGTGTCAAGTACCCGTATTCTCGCCGATGGAGTGAGCTTCGTTGTAGCAGCCTGGGTACGAGGCACAAACTGATCTCCAGCACCTGAAACGCTCTTGGCTAGTCTATCAGCGTACATGAGAGAAATAAATGTGATGGAACGAATCCACGACGGAATGGCCACATGACTTGATTCCGCTCCCCAAACATGCTTCGAAGCCTCTGACATGCTGTTAAATTTTGAGATTATTCCGGTTGTAGATCTTGACGTCTGAAACAAGGCATCGCGCGAGGCACTTCGACTCAGCCCTGCAAACCTGGCAATACTACGGGCTCGGACCTGCGGAGTATTGGCTCGGCTTGCAGACACTTCACTCTTGGCGTGGGTTGTGCCCTCGACATTCTGGACGGGAGGAAGGCGTCCACCTGTGATCAAGTAACGAGGCGCCTCAGGGTCGACATCGACCTGGTACTGTGCTCGTGGCAAGTACGCGTGGGAAAGTTGACGGATCGTCATAAGGAGGGATGCAAGCGTACCACGAGTGGCATGAATAGATTGCGCCGTAGATAAAGCTGCAGTTGCGACAAACATTTGAATAAAAAGATACAGCGCAACGCACACCACTTCCAAGCTCAAGTCTTCTCTTTGAGACAGGTCGTCCGATGACCTGAGCGATGCCGACGATTGCTTGTCACTTGTGGCGGTCGGCTGGCGTGGGTTCGCGAGATACGGGTCATATATCACTGTCCAAAGAGACTGAAGTAGGGGATCCATGTCAAAGAGCTGCTGGCTCGGCTTGTCATTTGGATCAGCGCGTGGCGCAGTTGAAGGCGTTAGCAATTGCCACAGGACTCGCGTATCCTTGTCAGGTTGTAGGACACCCAAAATACGGCTCATGTAAATAAGCTGTGCAACGTCACTCAGGTAGCCCTTCATGAGAATGGCAAGGGCTGCCAAGAAGGCGTGCCCGGGTCGATGCATGACAAGCAAATTCAGTGCTATGTGAAGAATATTGGCAAGTGAAGTAAATGCGCGGCGGAGATACTTTGACACTGCACTTCCATCGACAAGGCCACGCGAAGGAGCGGGGGAGTCCTCCTGACCGTCCTGACTAGTCAGGGCAAAGACATGAGATGCAACATTTTGGGAAAGCGTACTGACTAAGGGGGCTAGACCACGTGCTAAAATTCGGGAAACTATTGTAACATCATCGATAACATTCGAAACAAGCAACGACAACGTTGCAACAGGAGACAATTCCACCCAGTTGGTCGGCAACGCTTGCGTCGGTGCCGTTGCGAGGTGGTTTGATGGGTCTGCGTTAGCGACGGCGGCGAAGTATAGTCCTTGCAGAGCAAAATGTGCTGAGAGCCAAGGAAGCAGTAGTTCTTCGTTTGCCAGGTCTGTCCCTGTTGAATCGTTCCATGATGACGTCAGAATTGACGTGTCCAGACACATTGGTAAGTTGAGTATTCGCAGTGCGGGGCTAGACTTGGGCTCTGATGCGAGAAGATACGCTACGAGGTCACCAGTGACAGCACACAGATGTCGTTGTGAGGGCAAGACCTCTTCGACTGCTCGCTCGGGCCGCAGGCGTACGTTGAGGGCATCAATCCTCTGGGCTACCAGGGACCAGGCAAGGTCCGTGCCCATCTCCTTTCCGAGTTCGCTTTCAAGGCTTACATATGGCATGATATTCGGCATCAGGCTCATTTCCTTGTAATCCTGAGCCTGCTTGTAAAGGAACAGTACAGCATGCACGTAGTTTGTATCATCATCGGCATAAGCAGTTGAATGTAGACCTTTGTGTGGACCATTCGACGAAAGTGTGCCAGTCTTGGAGCGTGGTGATATGCATGAAAAGAAGCATCCAGACACGGCTGTGGGTCTGGCTAATGGGACGCATAGTTCTGCGAACCGGCTAAGTGTTCGACTGTCAGTTCGGTCCTTCGTTTGTCGCACGTTCATCGCTGGTCTAAGGATAAATAAAGTCAAGAACGCCACGATGGCGAGTCGTAGGGAGATGTAGGCCTCCTGCCCTGAAGCTGAGGCATCTGTGTCAGTTCCGTCATCCAATCCAAGCTCGATCTCGTAGTCGGTCAGATCCAGGAAATCCTTAAAAATGACTTTGCTGAGTGCTTTCAGTGCAGTTTGTGGCACTGCCACGCGGAATGTAGGCGATAGTAGGATATCGGTGGTCGCATCTGAGAAGAGAGTCGCCAGACGACATAAGGCACAACAAAGGCTCGCCAGCAACGGGGGTGATGAGATGACTGTCTCGGCGTACGTGTCCGACGACTTCTGTCTCAACGGACCTGCTACCGGATTGGAGCTTGGGGCTTGCCCGTGCGATTCATTATCGCTTATACAACTGAAAAGCTCGGCAAATACACGCTCGAGTGAGTATCGTGCCAACCGGCCAAAGCAGCGCGCAATGAGCAACTGATCACTACTGCATCTTGAGGCGGGAGCTACATGCATCAATGTGGTAGCAGGTGGCGCAAACGGGCGGGCAGCTAGGCCCAGACCTAGTGATTGGAGGGTTGGAGAGCTGGGAGGAGTCGGAGTACCCGCGCTTGGCGTCAACAAAGGCGTTCCAGTCACATGCGCTTGGGCAAATGTGCTGACAGCTGTGTGAGGACGCAGCCAATTGAGACTCCACGTTACTTCATTCGCGCCTAATGCGCCATCCAGAATCGTCTGGACTAGTCTTGGGTCCGCTGCAGCTTCCATGCTCGTGATTCTCGGGCGCGTAAAGTGAGCCTCAGTCGTGGTGGGCTGCGCGCGGTACCACGCTGGCATGCTTCGCGACCATGGCGCGGCTGCCATGGAAACCTGGCAGAGCAGTGAGAGATAGCCGCATCCGGTGTGCGACTTACTACGCTTATTCCCATTACCCCTCGAGACATAAGGACACTCGGTGTGATTGAGGAACCCTAACACACAGTCAAGGCCCTCGTCCTCGTCTTCGATCTCGAGATCCGCATTGAGATCTGCTCGGTCTGTTGAGGAGGATGCCCCTGCTGCGTCACTCGCAGTCTGGCTCGTGCTTACTCGGCTCTCGGCACACGAAAAAGGCTCAGAAGCCTCAACCTCCCGTGCCTTGCGCAGCAGCTCGATGTATGCGAACGCAAAGGCCGAAGGCACTTGACCAGGGACGAATTGTCCTCGCTCGTACAAGTCAAGGTAGTAGCTCCAGAGTCTGGGACCTGCGGAGGCAAGTAGATCGCTTAGACTGACGCTGGTCTTGCTTGACAGCAGTGGGGTATCGTGCGTGAGCACCGCGTGCGGCGAGTCGGTCTCTTCGATCACGCTTCGAATCTCGGACATTGCGTTTGAGTAAAGATTCCCGGGCACCTAGCGTCGTGCGTCGCGCGGTAGCTTGCCGATTCGCTCTGCCCGGGGGTTCACTACGGGAAAACCTGGTTTCTTTCGCGTGCTCAAGTTCTTATCCTGGTTATCCCCATATCCTTATGTCTTGTGATCTCAAGCGGGAGAAGGCACATGCATGAGATCCAGCCTGAGTGCTTCGTGTAGCGTCGGGAAATGGCGTCATATTCATAGGCGGTTGTCTAGTGACTCTTTCTGCGCACTGTCTCAACTGGACTCATTGTAGGCGGGGGGTCTACCCTATGCGCCCAACGCTGTCGAGCTCTTGTATCCAGACTCTATCCGTCCTGGCCCGGATTGGGTGCTCGAGAAGGTTTGTCAGTTATTTTCTCACACCTCTGAGGGAGTGGATTTCTCGGTCATGATTCGTGTGGTGCGAGTGACGCGGTGTGAATTATGGCATATGTGTTGTATAGAATTGAAGTGCTATCAAATTCTCCCCAAGTACTCGCTTGAATTACAGAAAAATTGGGAAAAATAGCCCCGGATCGATTTGAACTTCTCTGAAACCTTCCTTGTGCATACGCTTTGGGGAACAAGTCCTCCGAAGCTCCACTTACCCGCCACGCCCACACGATCTACTCACACTGTGTACTCTAGTGGACCGGTTCCAGGCCCCGCGGCGCGATAGTTCCCCGCCAACATATCCTCAAAGTGAGCAAGCTCAGAAACGGCTAGAACCTCCAGCTATATACTTCGCCTAACTCCGTAGAAGAGCACGCCTGGTGCGCAACTCAGCCAGGCTGTCCTTATCCAGAGCATCATGTCCGACTCGTTTGTCACCTTCAAGGGCGTCATGCTCTGCAGTCGCCCCCCACAGGTCCAACCACCACCCCCTTACATTCCGTACGTTTTTGATCGATGGTGTTTGTTTCGAGTGCGATGTTTACATCGCGCCTCAACTTCCTTCAAGCCTTCTGTTGAGCTCGATTTCTGACACATCTGACTGCACCACGTTTGCTGCTCCACTCTAGAACACACCTAAAGAAGATGCTTGAGCGGCCTGCTTTTGTCGGATCAGTGGTGCCGCCCCAGCCCCTTGGGCTGAATCCTCCCAAGCGCGAGCCTAAAGTCGTCGGCGCACCCAAGAAAAAGCCCATTACCGTTACAGGCAAACACAAGCAATGGCTAGCGAAGTTCCAGGAGGAAAAGATCAAAGAGGCGCGCGCCGAGGAAGAAAAGGCTCAACGACAAGAACGCAACCGAAGGGCCCTTGCAGAAAAGAGTGCGGAAATGCGCAGAACCTTGAGAGAACTCCAAAGCCAGAATCTATCCGAGGACGAGTTGAAGACCAAGCTATCGACTGTGTGGGAGGCCCCCATCTCCACAAAGGAGGAGGAGCATGGGTCCTCTGCGGTAGGCCCATCAACACCACGAGAGCAGTCAGAATCTCGTGAAGGTAACGTGCCTTCGAGTTCCTCCGAAGAGCGCAAGGAAGAGAGCGCCAAAACATCTGTTCAGCGTCGATGGGTTCGCCGACGAAAAGCCGATAAGCCTGCATGGGCACGAACTGAGGAAGAAAACGAGCAAGCGCGTGAGGACGAAATCGACGACCTGATTGATTTCGCAAACAATCTCAACTTTGACAAATTCGTGAGTACATTGGAGGTACGCGAATCGTTACGATACATGGAAGATAAGTTGGAGCGCATTGAGGCTGCCAAGGCTGCCGCTGCGCGCAAGGCAGCTGCCGAGGCGCGAGGCGAAATCGGACCTGACGATGATGAATACGAATGGGTTGAAGTCGACGAGAACGGCTTGACCGAAGTCGAGGCACTCATCTTGAAGCGCAATCCACAGTTAAAGAAGCAAGGGAGCGCCACTGACATGACGGCCCAAGAGAAAGGTTGGAACTCGTCGACGCGCGTGGATGATAACAAGGCCGCTGCGCTGGCTGCAGCCACAGCCCGCGAGGTTGCCGCCGTCAAAGGCGTTTCAAACATCCACTCGGACGCCTCCCTCCGCACGCTTGTTACAACAGTTAAGGCAGAGATAGGCGAGTCAGCACGAGGCGGCACGCCAACAGCTCACAACCAGTCCATGGCAGCCACGATCCCCTCCTCAGCGGTCAACAGCGCTACTGCAGCTGCGTGCTCCGCAACAGCGCTGGGCGCAATTGAACCCCCTAAGGTGGTCGTGATTCCTGCGAGTGCTACAGGTCTCGCAGGTGATACAGCGGCTCCTGCCACAAGCTCAACCTTCCGGCCGTCGAACCTACCATATCTTTACCGAAACCCTTCGATCTAAGGGGAAGCAAAGAACGTTCGTAGAAATACACTGCACAGTTTGCCTATGTAGAATTCATATGAGAACTTGCGGCTCAGTTAATTCTAATATCTAGTGTATGGTGTTGTACCCGTGTATCGTATGAAAACATTGGTGTCATCAAGGATGCGCCTTACAACTCAGAGCGGTTGCTGGTGCTCTCACCCGTTTTGCCTTCCTTCTCCTTCTGCATTTGTTGCAACTGGGCACGCCGACGCTGGTATTCCGCAGCTGCTTCGGCTTCTTGTCTCAATTTGGCTTCGCGCTCGCGGCGGTCCTCGGTGAGGCGCTTTTCAATTTGCTCTTCAACCCGTGGTGAGTAGTACTGCGAATTGGGAAGTGTCCACCTTCGATAGTCCTGTTGCGTTGCGCTCGCAGCCTGCATCAACTTTGGCAGCTCTGTCTCGAGCCGCGCAATCTCATCCTGTAGTTGAATTAGCTCGACCTCGAGTTCAGCCTGTCGTTGGGATTTCGGCTCAACCTGGCTAGCGTTGGCAAGTTCATCCAACTCTTTCTTGACCTTATTTCGCCGTTCATACTTCTCCATCAATTCAAAGCGACTTGTCATAAAGTCAACATTCGCCTCAAACGCACGCTCCCACCGCTTTCTGAGCTGCTCCAGACCCTTTGCATCACACAGACCAATGCCGAGATCCTTGCTGCAAAAGTCGCGTTCCCAATTCTTCTCGTTTCCGATCGGTCGACGAGCCATATATTTCCGCAACCTTCCGACACCGGTTTCATTCGAAACGTCCAACAACGTTCGAAGCTTAGCTTCCTTTTCTTCGAGTGCATCTCTGCATCGTGACTCGAGCGCTGCAGGCCGATAATGACGCAGGGCAATCGTTGAGCACCAGTGAGTTTCTAGCGCGATATCTAGATCTACCTTACCGCCATAAGACGCATCGACGGATTGTACACTCCAGGGGGGATACATCCACCGTCTCAAAACAGTGCGTAAATCCGCTGCTAACTCAGCGCATGCTTCGCATTTGGTTCGCTTGCGTGGGACGTCCTCGACGGTTGGGATTCGGTCCATGGGACAAGCGTTGATTCTAGAACAGAATACTTGCTTATAATGCACGAATTCGTGATCAGCAAGCAATCTCATGTTATTGTGCTCTCCATGCCATGGCTCCCACATGGTCTTCGCGTTTTCACTTATAATACGCTTGCATCCCAGCGGAAAATATGGTTTGAAACCACGCATTCCTCGGTCACAGATTTCTGCGTTCATGTCACCAGGTGACCAAGCGATATCGATTGGCCCGGTCTCAATGGGATGGTCTACATTGCGGATGCGCGCTTGCAGCAGTCTGTACCCAATCTCCATCGTGGCGTGGCATGCCTCGCAGTACTGATAGTCAGTCAGTTCCGCGCTCAGTGTGAGCCCTCCTCTAGAATTTCAGCATAAAGTCACAGGAGAGAGTTCGTTAGACGTGCTGTGCGCATCGGATTCAGGAGTTAGAGACAGTCACAGATTACCCGATAGTATATACGTACTCTCCTGTAGCCTTGAACAGCACCTTATCGTCCTCGTCGATGCCTTCTGCTTCCTGGGCCATCGTCCGCACCGATGCCAGGACATACAGAAACAAGATCGCAGCGAGAATGTGCAAGAAGCGGCAGTGCCGTATCAGTCCAAGCATTATGCAGATGTACGATACTGTGAGCACCGGCTGCTTCGCTGGATATTAGCAACTTGGAAATGTGCCGATTCAGCTCGTTCTTTGGCCGGATACGGTTAAACATTTGGCTGTGCAGGAACAGGTGGTTAGTATTTATTGGATTTGCGACGATTCGTGACAGCCCTACTTCCTTTAGCTTGGGCTTCATTGGCTCTCGCTGGGCTTTACAGTGGATTCCAGTCCCCACGTCTTGTCCACACTCGACCAAAGCTCGCTATGGGAGCTGCAGCGACATGCCGTGCCGAGCTGAAATCTCACCTTATCATCGACATGTAATGCAACATTCGATTGCTTGACAGTATATGATTTCCACTCTCGTGCGCACATCTCTAACGCTCGCTGGTCGGGACTCGTTTCTCCAGGAAATCGAAACACTCGCGATGCGTATATTTTCGTGTTGCAATGGGAAGTAGAGAAGTGAAAGGAGGGTAGGCGCATGAGGGGCTTCGTTTTCATTACATGTGCCACTCACGGGGGTAGATGGGGTCGTTAGTATAAAGATTTCATGTTAAGCAAGCTTGTACCGGAGGGCCGTGGTCGACCTAACAATCGGCTTTCCGCATGACTGTTTGAGCGTGAAGTCCATTAGAACTGGTACAAGAACGCGAGTACAACGCAAATTGCAGCGAAGAGCAAGCTTGTGCCGGACGTGAGGCTTGGTGCTGCCGACTGAGCACTAGGGAAGTTGCTCATCATCGTACCGAAGGCACCAGCCTGAATGTTTGGCTGAGTTGCATTCCAGTTTTCGGGGATAGGTGTCTCAGTAATGACACCTGCGTCGGTAATAGAATAGCGATCCTCTGGGACCAGCTTGATTGAACTGGTCTTGTCTGAGTAACTAGTGAAGGGCGCTGATGCTCCGGACTTGAGGTTGACTCCAGTGGGGTTGTAGATCGGGATGGTTGAGACTCCTACGAGTGGGGCGGTCGCCTTCTGAGTGTAGTTGACAACTTCCACAGTTGCGTTTTGGCTGAGCAGGACGCCACCGGCGTTGTTGAAGTTGTTCACGAAGAAACGAGGCCACAAGCGGCTATTCTCGTCCTTGTTGTCCATGGTACCAAGGATCTGCAGGCGTGAGTTGTCGATAACATGCAGTGCTCCTGGTGTGAACAGACCGAACGCCTTGGTGAGCGAAGTGCCAGTTGCGGGATTGGCAATCGTGCTCGCCACTGGAGAGTAGAAGAAGATATGAGAGTCAGGATTAGTAGCAATGACGCGGCCCGTGCTCTGGAGTGGTCCACGGAAGCTGAGAACAGCGCCGTTCTTCAACCATACATCACCTTCGTTGGTTAGACCTTGGCCACCGAGCTCATTGTGGGCGTTCTTTGCGGTCAACTCCATGGTAGTGTTGGCTTCAGTCTTGATAAGACCAGTGCTGATGACACCGGTACCGAGACGGAAGCCACCCTGCTTGACGAAGATGCGGCCGCCCGAGTTCAGAAGACCAACATTGACGCGCTCAGTAGCGGGACCGCTCGCAATGATGAGGCTATCAGGCTGGGTCTCTGGATCATACCATTCAATGGCGACGGTGACGTTTGAGTTCTCGAGACTCTCAAGGAAGCCAAGTCCCTGGAGACGCATACCAGCGCCAACGCGGAGCATAGCATTCTTGGCAACAGTAAGGTGGCCAGAGCTTATGGTACCAATAGCATTGACGCCTGGGAGATCAGAGACAAAGTCGTTGCCGTCGTGGTAGCCACCCAGGACGTGGAGCGCGTTTCCATCGAGCGAGACTACAGCGGACATGCCGATGTTAATGAAGCCAAGACCGATGCTGATGACACTGCACGTGAAGCGAGTTCGACCCGAAAGGATATCAAAGTCGCCAAGATTATATACTGAGACACAGTTATTGGTAGCAGCCCCTGGGTTGCCGAAGTTGCTCTCCTGTCGAGGGTCGAATTCGAACTTTGAGCTGGCGTCGACGTTCACTCGACCCTTGCCAGTCACTGGCGAACCAATGATGCGGAAAACACCCTTCTTAACGCGAATGATGCCGTTGTTTTCGACGAGAGGAGAGAGATCGTCCGAGTTAATAGAGAACAATGCGTCATTGGAGTCACCTTCGAAGACCAGCGCTGCGCCCTCATCGATCTTGATCTTACCCCAGCATGCAATGGATCCGCGAGCAAGGAGGACACCAGACTTGACATGGATCATAGAGTTCTCACCGATGAACACGGGGCTGCTAGTTTGGGCACCAAGTTGGCAAGCGCCTGTCGTGTCGTCAACGGTGCCACCACACTCAAAGACGAGAGTTTCGTACGCCTCAGTCACGAGATTCGGAATGTTCTCATTGCTCGACTTGACACGGTAGGTCGTGACGCCAGTTTGCTCGTTGAATGAGTCAAAGCTGAAGTGCGACAGAAGTGTATCAGAGCGTTGGGCAGGAGTCTTCTCAAGATTGAGGTGAGCCACAAGGTTCAATACACGATCTTCTTGCTCAACAAATCGTTCAGGACCGTGGGTATAGTAGACAGTACCTGCAAGCTGGAAAACGAAGGGATCGGGGTTCTTGACAGGATTGGCCTTACGCAACTCGGTGGCATTGAAAGTCAATGCGAACTGGTTGCTTTCGGCCCAGCCGCTCGAGAACGAAAGCCAAGATGGGAAGGCCGAGGGAGACGTGCGGAGTTCCCAATTAAAGTTGTTCACTGTAGCGGAGTGTGGAACATAAGGTGTAAGGTCGAATGTAATTCGCGATGTGTTTTGAGTTGAAGGGAGCGTCTCACGAATGGAGTGGTATGGTGAATTAAAGTTCAGCGAAGCGACTCCTGTGCCGAGCTCCTGGGTCTCTGTCGAGTGCATCCAAAGTGGGTATGTCTTTAGAGGTGAAAGTGCCGAAATGATGGCGGGGAAGACTACCAAGGCGGTAGCCATCAGCGCCAAGCAACAACGCCTTGCAGTTTGACCTTTCCGCATCCTGTGCAGCATGCGTCTACAAAATGTTACAGAATGGGAATGAAAGAAGAGGAGAGTTAGTCAGCTCGCGTATCGGCGGATTATGGCCATTTCCTCTTGCGTCTAACCCGCAGCGAATCCTTCGCCATCCACCCGCAGTCCCGCTATCAATTCCCCAACAGTTTGCGTCATTCCACCAAACTCGAGAGCCAGCCAGCCTTGCATAGTCACAGATTCACCATGCTCTCTCCTAGGGCGCCACGGATCTCCCCTCCCAGACGGCACCAGAGCGACTCAGTACCCTCAACTCCTTCTGAATCAGCAAGTAGGACAGCATGGTCGAGCGCCCGCAGTTCTGGATCCGGCTGGATCTGTTGCTGCCAGCAAGAGAGTCCTGAAGAACTTTTGAGACAGAGCAGTTCTCTGAACTAGACGAGAGATCCTTAGAGATGGCTTTCGGCCCTCGGTCGTGACGCCATATCCTTGCGATGCTTGCAGTCTGTCCAGCTACCTCGACTAACTCAACATGTCCCGGATGCGAATTGTTGCTGATCGAATGATCGAGGGTTGAGTTCCTTGGCCAGGCTACGGCAAATACCGAATCATACGCGCCAAGCGAGCGGTTTACACCAACTCTAATAGCCTACACCTTGCAACACCGAAGTAGAATATCATTGTCAATGTCAAGCCAAGCCCCCAACCTGAATCTGAACCTCTAGCGGCTCTGCAACCCAGTCCATATTCTCAGGTCTGATGGGGCTACTTGCACCTTGCCTGTGAGATCTCTGAGACACAGACGGGGATCCGTAGTGTGATGCATGACTGGGAGCTCGTCCGAACTTGACTTGCCAGACTATTTGGACTGTGAGCCAACTTTCTCTCGAAAGCAACAAATTCTCCGAGACTCGGGTAGGGTCATGTGTACCATGGCGGGTTGGAGTCATGAATATATCTAATGCTGTGAAAGAAGATAGGACTGTATTAAGACATAAATCCTTGCAATAGTGGACCGAAATTCTGGAGGCTGTGCCACTGTGCAATTCTCCGAGCCCGCCCTCGGCGGGATGCCTGAGCCGCAAGAAAGCGGACAAAGCCGCAAGCGTTGCCAAAAAACAGAAGTATATTTTGTGTGCTACGTATATCCAATGCTAAGATGGAACATTGGTTCATATAAACATGCCGATTGCATCTCGACTGTGAAAGGGGAGTCTGTGGTAAAACGGACGTTAAACAGAATGTCAGAGAACGAGCATTAACAGTCAAGTCGGATGGTTTGATAAAAGGACGTATTCGATTTGATGTTGTTTGCAGGGACAAACACAGATTGCTTAATGTTTCTCATTTCGCACAAGCGGAATCAAAGGAGAGGGGCATATGTCTGCAGCATGATCAGGCCAACACACAGTCCTAACTATTCTAAGGAAGTGCCAACCAGCTTGAACAAAGGAGTCGCAGCCATAGGCGAAGTGAGAATAATGGGTAAACAGCACTGATATGATACTACACAGAGATACTACGGAAAATAGGTATGCAGATACTAATATGGGGTTGGAGTTCGGGAAAAATTCATCGAAAACTCACTGTACAAAGTTGTTAAGTACTAGACTTGTAGTAGGTAAAACGGAGAGAGTCCGAGCGCGGTCTCCTTACTAGCAGTTATAGGAGAGAATTGCGCTTCAACGTACACGATTTGATATCAATAACGGTGGTGGGGTACGGTCACAGTAGTACATATTCTAGAGTCCACTTCCGATCGCAGCAGCAACGGCTGCCTCTTGGAACGAGCTTCCCAACTTGGCAGTGAGTGCCGCGAGCAGATCGTCCCATCGCCATCCCATTTGCTTGGCAACGTAACGCATTCGCCTCGCGTCCTCAGGCTGCCAGGCTGCACCTTGCATGCGATCGCGCCATGGGCCATGCTTTCCAGTCAGAGCTTCGAGAAGGGTAAGCACTTGACTATTGCTTGGAGTTTTGAGTGCACGCCAAGGAACGAGCGAGACATCTGGATCAGACGGAATTGCAATATCACCTTCAATGGCCGACAAATCAGCACGCGTCAGGCCAGCCTCAAGCTGTTGCGGGGTCAAATACCAAGGCTGAAAAGTGGTTGCGTGAGGTGTGGCGATCCACGGGTGCGTGAGCAGTTCTGCTGCCGAAGGGCGTTTCAAGGGATCTTTGCGCAATGCGAGTCGCACAAAGTCACGCATCTTTGCGGAATAAATCTTGGGATCAAGATCAAACGGCATTTTGGTTTCATCCTGGCGCATGAATACGTCGAGGCTCCAGTATTCTGTAGGAACGGGCATCGCTCCTGTGGCAGCGACGACCAGAGTGAGGCCAAGGGACCAAACATCACCTGAGGGGTACACACGATTTTCGAATAGACGCTCAGGCGATAGGTACGCAATCGTGCCACCCTGTGCAACAGTGAACTCCTTCTCCTTCTCTAATTTCTTGATCAAGCCGAAGTCGGCAAGCTTAACCCCTCCGTCGGAGCTGAGCAAGATATTGGCTGGTTTCAAGTCCCGATGGATGTGGTTCTTGGCATGAAGCGCATGCAAGCCGTGGAGCACCCCCTTAGCAACAATTCGAAGCGCAGCTTCACAGAGAGTGGTGCCACTGGTACCTGACTCAGATCCTGATTTTGGTTCGAGCCAACCTTGCAAGTCACCACGGTTCATATGCTCAAGCACTAAAGTAATGTTAGCGTCTTCAGAGTAGCACCCAAGCAGTCGCAAGAGATGCGGATGACGTACTCCTGTCAGAACGTGTAGTTCACTCTTGAGATACTGCCGGAGAGCGTCATCAAAAAGTGGAATTGTCTTGACCGCGTAAATAGTAAAGTCGGGGGCGTAGAGCATTTGCCTAACGACGGCGCTAGCACCCTTACCCAACCTTCCGAGCATTACCAGGTCGGCCGAGCGGATCTTGTGCGGCTGTGCACCAACGTGCACTTTTTGCTCGCCCTTCTCCTCTTGGGATGCAATGCCACCGTTGGCCGGCTGTCCGACTTGCCCTCCAGTTTGAGGATACATGATGTTGCTAAGACTATTTCGCTTTGCGACGGCGCTTGGTAATTGGGGAAGCGGAGCAACGGGGCGACGCGATGTCCCTGAGGTCAATCCTGTTCCTTGGTTATTGCCGGATAGATTGGTCGCGCTAGCAGCGCCCGGACTGCGCAAAGCCCTGATGCCATCTTCTTCAGGAGCATCGTCGTCGCAGATCGTCTCATCATATTCATGAATACCTTCCGTAACATTGCGCGACGTCCAAGGTTCCTTACGTGCGTTATGTCGTGTCGTTCCATGACGTGCATGCGCGCCATGACCATGGTGCGCGGTTGAGGCGGAGCTCGTGGTTGAGGTAGATGTGGTCACTGATCTCGTATCGGTCAAATCACCCTCAGAGTCGCAATCGTCGTCATCCTCCCCTTCTCCATGTGAACCGCCACGAAGGTCTCGGCCCTCAGGAAGTGCAGCCAGTGGCTGATGCACTGAGGTGAGGCTAAATCCTGAACCGAGCGTAAGACCAAGTGCAATGGAACCGGTCGCGGCTGCCTGATTTGGAACAAACGTGTGGTCATTGACACGCAAATCACCCTGCATATTGATGGCAATTTGGCGGTTACCGGTCGGGTCCATTAAATAGATCGTGCCATTCTTGCTAATTTCAAAGGACTGGTCTAAGGTCTGGTCTAGGGCGAGATGCGCAAACGAACGACCGTGGCTCCCACTGGATGGTATCGAGCCTGGTGTCGAACCCTCGGGGAGCTGCAGTCTTAACGCTGGAGCGCCAGCTGCTCCATTTGAACTAACCTGGGAATGGCCAAGTGCAGCAGCGGCATTGGCTGCGGCTGCAGCGCTTGCTGCCTTCGCTGCTGCAATCTGCGCTTGGATGGCAGTTGAAATCGAATCAGTCAGAGTCTGGCTTTCAAGTCGAATCGCGAGGTTGGGTTTCGAAGGTGGTACACTCGAGGACGACGAAGTGCTCGCTGTAGCTTCGGTAGTCGCAGATGAGGTTGAGGTTGTAAGGACGAGCCCGTTAGTCGCGCCGTCCCGGAGTTGCACTTGTGTCAAGGATTGCGATTTGCTGGTCTTCTGGTGTTGCGACTGTGCTGCGGTTCCGAGTGAAAACGACGTCGAGGACTCAGGTTCGCTCAAGCCTGGTCCCACCAGTGGCGAGATGGAGCGTGCCATTCCCGTCGCGACTGCATGCGCAGACGGAGGCGATGAGGCCGCAGTCGATGTCGGTGTGAAGGTGGGTGGCAACTTGGTTCCCGAAACAGACTGTCGTCCGGCTAACATGGGATGAGGGGCGTTACCCAAGAACGCAGTACTAGAGTTGGAAGCGGAGGTAAGTGGGGAGTGTAGCACCGGAGTTGTGGATCGGACATCCACAGCAAGATGAGGTGAGCTTGCTCGGGCAGCGCCTTCTGGTCCAGCCGAGGTTGGAAGACTAGCATGATTCGCTTGGACGAGAGGCGAAGCCACAGAGATTCTACTCACTCCTGTTGCGGCGGCTCCTGCATCTGTGGCTGACGCTGGGGCAGCAAGCGGTGTCGGGGTCGGAGTGGGAAGCGGAGTCGTGGTGGGTAGTGTCAAAGGAGTCGCTGGGGTGCTGCCTGTACGCTTTCGTGCAGGCATGGCAGCAAGGTACGGAGTGGAGCCGAGGTCAGGGTCAATCACAGTCTGTGGGGGACCGGGGATGGGTGGTATTCCCAGGGGAATTGGATGCTGCGACTGCGAGATGTCCTGTCCAGCCGCAGTCGGGGTTTGGCCAGGGAAGTACTGTGGTACAGCCTTTCTGCCGCTCAGACTAGAGGACAAGGGCCGTCCTGCGTTGGAAGGTGAAGAGAACGACATGCCACACGCTTGAATCTACACGTATGTGGGCTCCCGATCTGACCAAAGGCTTCAAACGGATGTACGACGCAGGCTGTGATGCCTTTGGTCTCCTTCCAAACGAACTTTCTCAAGCTATTTTCCGCGGTGTGACGAGGGACTCGGGGGTCGATCACCGCGCAGACACCGTTCAATTGGACCAGTCTACAGTTCGGTCGGGATAATGAGTCGAGTATCCACTGAGCAATTGGTTAACCCGAACACGCGTTGGATTGAAGGTGGAATGCGACACCCCTTCGGTGGCTGTTTCGCTATATCGGCAGGGGTATGCACACTCAAACCTCACTACCTAAGATACTATGACTAGGACACGTCTGTTTGTAGGGAATGCCAGCGTGAACCTCTGGCGCGGCACGAGATACAACGCCTCCAGAGTGGATGGAAACTTTGCAAAAAACGGTTATGCGTGATGGTGGAAATGGCATATGATGATGAGTGCTGAGATGTAGCAACCATTCAGTTGTGCTGCCAAACGTGTGGGATATCCCATGCCCCTATTGGATATGAAGTTAGAACGCTAGTTCCCCCGAAAACCTCACGTACACAATGCTCACTTTAAATTGCCTGGATGGTGTTCCCTGCAGACCCTGCACACGTCGCGCTCGTTACTAGGGATACGGTGTAATTTATCAACTCCCACCGTTCTACGCCCGGTGCGCCGACTGTAGCCTTCCGGTAGGCCTCGCCGACAACAGATACCCTGCTTCGAAGAGAAGAACCTCAGACCGTGTCCGTTGTTCGCGTGCGAGTATAGGCGGCGCGTGCGGTTCACTTATCGCAGCACGGAATGGAGACACAGAAGACCCCTCGTGGCACGGCTGGGCTCCGTCCCGTGGCCATCGCTGATGCGCTCGTGAGTTCTCGCACTTCCATGGACCCAGAGGTCTTCAAGCAGGTACTCGAGCAGGACAGCACCAAAGAGCCAGTCGCCTCGGCAAGGCGAGATGAACTAGGAGGTGCAAGAGGAAAAGACGCGGCTGAGAGCGGCGCTTCAAATGATCAGCGCAAGTCTGCGCCAAAGCCATATGTGAGCCCATTCGCAGCCTGGTACCAGCCTGAAACCGTTGACCCAATGGACGCAAACAAACGCGCCGACGCTGCGGAGAATCGGTTCCATGGACCCTACAACCCGCTACCCAATAAGGTGCTCGGCATGACATTGCCGCTTGCCGGCCTCGGCACGGAAGGGGTTGCAGCGTCGGCTGCGGCTCGAACTGGCACTGCGATCCCAGCGATTCCGACTCACCTCACAGCAGATGAGCTAGTTACGGCTGCGGCCACAGCTCGACTCCGTAATCATCTCGCGCATGACACTCTTGCTCTCAACCAATTTAGGCTGGATTCAGACAATGCCGCAGCCGAAGTGTCCAAAGGTGATAAGCAAGACTTGTCCGAACTGACGGCGCTAGAAGCCCATGTTCGCGGTTTTGCAGCGATGAAGTTTAAGCGCAGAGGGAGAGTAGAGGATGATGAAAACGTGGAACACTTTGCTCGGCTTCTTGCGTTGCTCGATCGTGCCGCTACCACTTACTTACCGTACCCACCAGAGGCAGGCAATGGAGACGGAACTGGAGCGGCAGGGGAGCCCATCGCGGGATCTCGATGCCCAAAATGCCAACGCTTGCTGCAGGCCCCCAAACTTGAAGCCCGGGATTCCTTGCCAGGTGTTCTTGTAAATTCTACGATCAAGCGAGCAACATCCACATCGGTATCTCCGATCACTCACGATTCTTGTGATGCACGAAGGGCCTCAGCGAATTCCATCGATCTGTTGCAACCTTCCGTGCAGAAATATATACCTGGTGCGGACCTTTCGCCTCAGAATCCACATGGAGCTGTGGTTCCGCTGCCCAATGCTGCCTGCCAACTCCTGAACCCCACTCTAAGTGGCACAGGTGCTTCTCTCCCTACTGATTGTACTACTAGTCCCCAAGAGCGTGCATCTATTTCGTCTCGTAATCTTGCTCCCAATGCATCGCTCAGCTGGCCGACTAATGACGTCTGCCGATGCAGTGAGTCCACGAGACACTGTTTTGCACCACATTCCATTGTCGAAAAGCGCCAGCAAAGCGATCCCATACCGTTCTCTAGTTTAGCTTCGGTGAATCGTATGAGCGCCGTTGCGAGCCGGCCCGCATACCACCTTCAAACGAACCCACCAACGAGTTTTATTCGTACTCGAGGTGATGGCCAAGCTCTACGTTCCGCCTGCGAGCGTCTTAAGCGCAAGCTTCAGCAGTTCAGCGAGGCACACAAGCGTGGGTCGCTTCTTCACATGGACGAGTTTGAACTTGTCGACGAGCTCCTGGATTTGACCCCAGAAACCCCCCTGACTGACGATATGCACCGTGATCTCCAAGCCCAAATATCTGGGGAGCACGAAGCAGACGATTCAGTCATTGTTTCCATCGACCCGCACACCGGAGTAGCCGTTACTAGGAAGTTGCCCGTGAAACTCGTCGAGGCTCAGCGCAGATTCAAGTCGGCACTCCAAGCCTTTAACCAACTGAAGCTCACAGAGTCGAACGAACAGATCGATCTTCTAGCCATGCTCAACATCGAGCGGGATCTAGATCAGATCGCACACGACGTTGATGCCATTGCTGAGGACGACGCTAAATTCTTAAGCCTATCAAGGCAACAGGAAATTGCGTACATTGCAGCACGCACGCCTCTTCTCACGCAGGCGGAAAAGTTACGCCATTCGGCTCAGTCCAGCGCCGGAACATCTGGAATCGAAACAGATGTATTTGATGAGAGGGCAGAGCAAGAGTTCCTTCATGGACTCAATATGGCAACCACCAACTATCTTCCAAGTCACAGCGTGCAATTCACCGACGTGCTGCAGGCCCAGGGACCTCAATCGCAAAGTCTCCCCTCACAGCTTGTGGGAGATGACGCACCTCCCGTTCCATCACCTAGCTTGTCGCCCTCCTCTTCACCTCTCTTTTCGAGTGAGAAGGAGAAGGCGGATACCAACGGTTCTGCTGCCGTACCACGCGTACTACAGCCACAAGAGACAGGAGACTGCTATTGGGTGCCAATGCGAACTGTTGTTAACGACTTGTCAATTGATGAAAGATACACGACGATCGTTCCAGCTACCAGCGAAAAGCTTTATTTCTTGCACGGTGGGGCCGTAAAGTGGGGATGGAGGTGGATCACACCAAACGCATTCAAAGAACTGGTTCTTCCTGCCATGATTCCTTTTGCCTCACCCATCGCTGTAGCTGTCCGCGAAATTTGGGAAATTCTTGTCGCACGGAATCTGACGTCCATCCCTGTCGACGTACTTCTTTCCATGATTCTCAACGTTGCCGTTCATCGAATCCTCATGAGCAAAATCCTGCGTACCGTGGATGAGATTGAAGCAGAGAAGGTCGCTGAACACAACAACGCAGTGCAGCTTGCCATGTCAGCAAATCAGCGTCGCACCAGCTTACCGAGTTTGGCAAAACAGCAGGACGCACCCCATCCTTGGACTCTGCCGCCAAAAACTCCTACTGCACCAATGTGGCTCGCATCGTTGCGCAAGCGAACTCAGTTCGTTGTACCCCTTCGCATTGCCACGTTGCTCGATCCTAACTTCCTTCCCAAACTGATGCTGCCTCTACCGATTACTGAGCATTTGCCTCAAAGTCATTCACTAGCGAGCGCATTCCAGGCCAAGGCAACATTGACCAGCAAGGGCGCGGATTTAATCCCGTCTGTAGCTACTTGTGATATGAATTTAATTTTTAACTCATCGATTCCGCACATAGCTCGCCGCGGTGCGATGGTCGCACTAGTCGAGTCAAAGAGCGTCGCGCGATCCTTGCATCCTTGCGCTTATCTCTCCGGACTAATTGATACTCTAGGTTTTTCAGCCCTTGCGCCCATTCCTGGTCCTTCTTCTGAGGACGGCAGGATGCAGTTAGGAACATGCCGTGCTGCAACTCCTTCGCGAGCAGCAACCGTCCCGATGAAGCCTATTTTAAATGAATTAATTACCCAAACAGCATTGGTACACAGGTTACGCGCCGCCATGCACACCCATCAGCTACAGACCGATCGCCTTTTTGCATCCGCAATCAGGTTTTATATTCGTAGCTTAGGCAACACTCCAGCTGCGAAGTCAAGTGTCTTCCTGCGAACGACGAGCCTCTTCCATGCGGGTACACAATCTAAGCTCTCACTTCTTAGACCTCAGACAGCACAATTGACTCGAAGTGGGAAGACCGCTTTCGCTGAAACAGCTCGTTTAGCTGACAAATCTCCGGCCGGCCGCACCGGCGCTCTGATAAGAGCACGACCACAAACTGCTCGAGCCGATAATCCTCCATTCCCCTCTGGGTCGCCATCATCTCAGCCCCCAGATGCCTACACGCCTCAGGTTACCGCCGCGACCACAGTTACCACTACCGTTCGCGAAGTAATGGAGTGGTTACTTCAAGATGAGTCTCTTGATGCCCTTCGCCGACTGAGTCGGCTCAACCCTGAGGGTCATGCCGACAACCTTTCCGAGCAAAGTGATTGGATCGCGCCAGCATGCGGCTTGTTGTTCGCCGGTGATGATGCCGGTGTCTTACCTAGCGTGCTAAAGGGACGGTGTGTCGCATCACAGGGAGGTAACTCTCGAGCGGATGCTGCGTCGCTTCTTGTGAGGCACATAGTGGGTCACCGTCCCGGATTCTGGGTGCGTCTGCAGCGCGTTTTGATGGATCTCGCTCGTGATGCAACAATTGCTACTGGGCGCAATCTGCCTTTGGAAGTGCTTCGCCCACCTGCTACATTGGAGCTCGCATGCGCAACAGGTGGCATGACTCGACCAAGATCACCTATTCGCTCAGGTTATGATTCTACACTGAGCGGGCGTGACACGCTCACGGACTCGTATCTACTGAAGACAAGAGATCTGACTGATGACATTCGACGCTTTAACCAAGATGTTGTTGGCCCTGATCCAGCGATTCAAGTGGATCTATTCACAACTCCTTTTGACCTCCCGCTTGAAAGCCTAGTTCATGCAATTCACTGCGCAGAGCGTGCTGTCGCGGCAGATGATGCTGCCTACTTATCACACATTTTCCTGTGGCTATGTGGGGGTGAGTCTCCAGAGGATCGCGAGTGGCTATCAGCCCTCGGTTCCTTGCTCCTCAAATGGGAGCGCGAAGAGATACGCCTGGAAAGGGAAAGCACAAGGACTACACCCGAATCGCCAGACTCATCCGATCTCCAGATCATAACCAAATTAGCAACCTATATGACGAAGCAACAGGCGAACAGCTTGAAACTTGCATTATTGACTCACCCATGCTCGGCTGCCACAAGAGATCTTGTTAGCGCACGGCAGTTAAGATTCATTCCGGACCTACTGAGCGGAATGGACGAGGAAGTACTTGGTCGCTTCAACGAAGACCTATTGAATCTGGAGAAGTGTCGCGACCAAGTAAGAGAGGCTCGAATGGCTTACTTGCAGGAGAGGGAAATATGGCGCGCAGCTCTTCGCGAAGAACGTCGACAAGAACGACAAAGGCAACAAGCAATGGAGTTCGCGGAGCATGAGACGGAACAAGATGATGAGGCGGATTACTGAACGCTTGATTTTTCGCCAGAACGAATAAACTTGCTCACAATCTAAGTGCGCTCTTATAGATTTGTCTCAAGCTAGGCGTATTTTGGTATACGTTAGTTGTCTGGATTGCTTTGTATTTTCGCGTTCTACGCTTGGAAATATAGCCGACCCATCGACAAAACAAAGGAGAAGGTCTGTGCCGAGCGAAAACGTGCTCGATGTTGCACGAGGCAAAAAAAAGAGAAGGAAACTTCATAGACTATGGTATAAACTAAGATATGTACGATCTCAAGTACTCTCCTTGCATAAACTCAATTAGCGGCAAAGGGGGACGTTGATGGACAAATGAACGAAACAAAAAACTAGAGCTAAAAGAACGGAGAACTCAAAAGTTACGTATCCACGCAGCTTGGTGGTGAGGCCTGCGCTGGACCTACATGCGAGTTTTCAAAATACTCCTTTAACCAAGTTGCGATCGAGTATTCAGTGTTTGATGCATCCTTGATTGCGCTTGCCGCGAAGAAAGCTCGGGACTCGATCAAAGTCCAAGTTTCAATCGGTGCATACTCTCGTTCCGGTACGGTGATTAGGCTATGGAGAGGGTCGGTAGTCAGCGTGTAGGCGTTGCCGTCGACTACCCCTGGGAGGGCCGTGTGTTGGCTGTTCAGGGCGGTGCAGATAGCCTTACTCATCGCCTTCTTGAAGACCTCCTGCTGTGCGGTAGATACGACATTCGGCTTGGATGTGACGGTGCTGTCGTAGAGGGAGTAGATGTCAAGTGGCATCGTTGCTGCAAGCAAAACTACGGGGTTGAGGCCAGCACCTGTCAAATCCTGAACCAGTTGCCTGTTGCTTCGGAGCTCAGCAACAGTTTTCGCATACTGTCGGGATCCGCTGCTTGTTCCCAGTTGAATGATTTTAGCTGACGCCCCAATGTCCACACTCCTGTCGTACACAGCCTTCAACATCTTCTCTGTTTCCAAATCTGCAGGCATATTGGGATCGGCCAGCGTATCGGAAAGACTCTGTACAGCAGAGGCGTCGAAGCCATAGATGCTCTTCAGAGCTGCGACTCGATTCGTAAACACGTCTTCAATGGGACCCAGGTAACTCGTGATGGGAGTGTCAGCCGGTCCTAGCTTCACATCGAATTCTGCGCTCGGCCACTCGGCCTCAAGATTCTTGAGGTTGTAGCGCTGATCAGAAATAAATGTCAGGAATGCATCCTGCCACTGGTTGCGAATCCAGTACGCCCATACTGATGCACCGAGCACGCTGTCACCCGCTGCCGTAACGACGATGTCACTAGTCGTAGTTGGAACCTGATTTTTCAACCAGGTAAGGGCAACATCTGCATGATAAGCACCCTTGTGAGCAACTCGGAGACCAGGGCCGTAAGTTCGATCAACTGAGCCCAAAAATCCGTCGGCCGAGCAATGCGGAATGTAAACATGGAGGAAGTCTTCAAACGGGTAGTCAGGGTTCGACTTGTCGAACAGACCTGTCATATTGCCTGCACGGAATGATGCACGAACAACCTTGAGATTATCCATGTAACGCTTCGTCGCCGGATTCGGATCACAGGTTGCAGAGTTGTAGCATAGGTCGCCACTACCAAAGTGAACAAGCACATTGGGATTTGATGTATCCAGATTCGCGGGCTTATAGACGTAGTAGTTGAATGGTTCGCGCCTCGAGCAGATGTAGTCCGCGCCGGATGGATAAACCTCGCTCCAGGTTGCGACTGGAAGATCAGCCAAAGTGGGTTCTGTTCTGAACACCTGCACGGGAATCTCGTACGCATCAGAGGAACCGGCAGTAACACTATTAACGATACTTGCAATTATGACAAGCACGAGAAGTCCACCAACCACGACAAGGATCTTCTGCACCAAGGTGAGGCGTGACCACCAACGACGAAGGTCATGCAGGAAGGGCTTGCGCTTGTTCAATAAGTTTTGCTTCAACCAGTTCTTGAGCATGTCCTCCTGCTCTACTGCAAGTTCTGCGCACAGGTCGCCGAGTCCTAGTTCTTCCTTGGATTCAGCGTCCTTAGTGCCCAGTGGTGCCATCTCAACATCGCTGTGTATCACAACGGCTTCCTTACCTGGCTCGACAGGAGAAGGCGGCGAGTCCGGTGCGGGATACGGGCTCTTTTCAGGTTGAACATGAACTTGGATAGCTCGTGTGTTCGTGGGTGCAACCTGAGTCTCGTCTTCATCTTCCTCTTCAACACCTTCGCCCAGCCCAATTTGAGAGGCACGAGCTATCATACCTCCAATGTTGATGACTTCTTGGCGTGGCTCTTCCACCTGATTAGTCTGCGCCTGACGAGTGGTTGCTGCACCTGACTTTTCAGCGTTCTTGTTTGACGTGTCAGTAGTGACTCGGCCAGAAAATGAAAGCAAGGTTCCACCAGACTTCTGGCGAAGCTTGTCACCCAGCACCAAATCAAGGTTCAAGTGATCGCCCGACGCGCGGATTGCATCCCAGTGCTGCTGCTGTTCTGGTGTACCCTGCACGTAGCTCTCATACGCGTTGCGCTCAAAGTTATTCTTCAGCAGCTCAATCTGTTCGGAAACTGCCTCGACCTCCAGGAGGAAAGGCAACTCACGTTCAATAGCTTCTGGAGAGTTATCAACACCAAGCAGGGCCTCCTCTTTCTCACGGCGCTCAAGTTCGGCACGCGCAGCCTCTGAATGCGATGCTTGGTGGCGCTGGTGCTGGATATTGCGAATTTCCTCGAGACGCTTCAGAGCCTTTGACAGCTCGGTTCCGACTTGAGAAGAAACGCCAAAGCGCTCATCTGCGTGATCTTCACCGATGGCACCGACAGAGAGGAAAACCTCCTCGAGTGTCGTCAGGGAAAGCTGAAGATCGATGATATGCAATTCAGCCATGTTCTGATCGAGGATGTTGAAGAAACTGATGAGTTTTTTGGTCGCTGCGCGAGGAATGCGGAAGCGGATCGCGGATTGCTCGGTCATGTCGACCTCAGCCTCAGGAAGGTTCTGGTGGAAGAAATTTTGAATACTTTTCAATTGTGCCTTACGTGTTGCGGTTGGTAATTCTGCGTCCACTGCAGCAGTTAGGCGGTAGCCTGTACCAAACTTGTTCTTAAGGCGCACGGACGATCCCAAGCAGATGAACTTGCCTTCTTTCATAATACCAATGCGATCACCAAGGACATCAGCCTCCTCCATAGAGTGAGTCGTAAGAACTGTGACTCGATCGTACTTGACACGCTCGATCAAGTCCCATACCTGGCGACGTGAGATCGAATCCATACCGGTTGTTGGCTCATCCAGATAAACGATTTGCGGATCGCCAATGAGCGCAATTGCGACAGACAGACGACGACGCATACCTCCGCTGAAGGTACCCGCGGTGATGTTGCCGTACTTGGTCAATCCAACATCAGCCAGTCGATCATTGACTTCCTTCGCGACAAGAGCAGGATCAAGGTTCTTGAAAACCGCAAACAACTCCAAATGCTCTGCGGCTGTGAGCTCGTTCCAAAGTACATCGTGCTGTGGGCAGACACCCATGATGCGCTTGATCTGATGCATGCTATTCTTGATACTGTAGCCGGAAACCCGAGCGTCACCCGCTGTAGGCTTGAGGAGACCAGTCATCATGTTAATTGTTGTCGACTTACCTGCACCATTATGGCCAAGCAGGCAGAAGAGCGAGTTCCGATCGAGCACAAGGTTCAGCTCACGAACGGCTTGGAAGTCTTTCTCCGGCTGACGGATGCAGCAACAAACCGTTGCATAGAAGGTAATGCCGAGCTGAGTGATACGGACAGGATAATTGACGTCCAAGGTTTCGCGAACTTTCTTCGCCTCCTTTACGACATCCGGATCCAGACCTGCCTTTGTAAGAGCAAGTTGATGCTCAATTGCCTCTGGAGTCAGCTCATCGGCCTCATCGTCGTCCGCATCATCTGACTTCTTCTCCTCTTCGTTCAAAAGAGCCATAACATCATCTAATCCTGTAGATTGCTTCACAGAACGCTTGTTACCAGAAGGCGCTTCAATGGATCCCACAACGCGGTCAGTCGAGGGACTCCAGTATGATGGTGAGAAGCAGAAGCACACAGGATGTCGCAGGCCATTTTCATCGGGCATGACGTGGTCCAAGTAAATAGCCAAAACGAGGTAGATCAGAGCGTCAACTAAGAAAAGCCAAGAAACTTCTTGGACGCTCATAAAACCGTCGCCAATCTGCGACCACTTCATGCCGTTGATTTGTTCGTTGGCAGCGTAGTAGCCGATATACTTCATACCTTGGGAAAGCAGCGCCCATGGCTGGATAATGAACAGAATACGGATACCCACGTTGACTGTGTCTTTGAACACGACATCCACAAAGCCTTGCACAAGTGAGCCAATCAAGAACATCGCGAAACCAAGAATGGTCGCGGTTCTCGCTTTGCTGACAAAGTTCGAGACGAAGAACACGAACGGCACAAGCGCAATGCCAAACGTCCAGAAGAGTATGAAATACACTGGGAATTCCGTCAGCAAGAAGAAGTCAAACTGGAACATACACCCAGCGGTAATCAAGAGGAGGACGCAGAAGGTATTCAGCACAAAGTTGGTAATGAAGTAGCTCGTCCAATAGACTGACACCGAGAGACCCATTTGATGCATGGATTGGCGGAGATGGAGCTCTCGCTCGCTCACCAGTGTACCCAATTGCATGACAATATTGAACATGAGCGCACCGAAGAAGAAGGATGGACCGTAGTCACCAACTGTGTCTCGATGGGCCAAGCGAGGATGGGGGAAGTTCGCATACTGGAAATCAAACTCGAGAGTGTCCAATGGCGCAGGGCTGCGCTTCTCGTACGTCAACTGGAGTACAGCCTCATCGACTGCGCGGATGTAAGGAACAGTTGTTTGGTAGTATGGGACAACGGGCTGATTGTGGTAGCGTGCTTCAGTCAGATTGTTTTGAACAGCATAAGTAATGGAGGCGACGTGATCCCAGTCCGTCGTTGCGCTGTCGTATGTAACGTGGAAGTGCACGGCTGCCTGGGTGGAATTGATGTTATTGATCATATAGTCATTGAACGCGAATTCATCTGGGTACCCCTGAACGAGAGTGATACCATTGTTACTCTTGATCCGGTCGATAATGTCTTCCACCACAGGGTCGCCCTGAGGGCTGTACGCCAAAGTCGTGCAAGTTGTCGTGAGATAAGGTGTACATTCTGGGATCTTGTGGACACTGTACACAGTCGGATTCATGTCACCGTTAACGTATTCCTTCGTACGACGATCGGAAGTGACACCAAAGTTGACGACGAACAGGAGCAGGAGCAGAATGAAGGGTGCAAGGCACTGAATCAGAGTGGCACGCTTGTTTCGAATCATGGTGAGAAAGTTCTTCTTCAGCATGACTCGGAGCTGTGGTGGCATGACAGTGGGGGGAATTAAGAGCAGATACAGTGGGAACGGTGAGCCATACGGATTCATGCGTGTGGTGCGAAGGAACCGGTCATTGCTTGACGGCAAGCGGCCGAGCGAAGCCCGATGAGTCGATCAACTCTGCCGCAACGAGAAACAAATGTTCGAGCATGCGTATCGTACCTGTGCGAACCAGTGTTTAATGGGACCCGAGTGATGCGGGGCGTGTGCCGCATCGAACCCAGCGCCTGCGCCTTGCTCGCCAGCGGAGGCCGCGGCGGAGTTGCCGGCGGCGGTTTCTATGCCAGACATCCTTCCGCTCTGTAGGTTTCAAGAGTGAGGGAGAGGAGATGCAGGTTGCAACGGTGAGGCAGCAGCAGCTAGGAGAAGCAAGACCAGTGGAGGCTACTGACTTTGGCGCCCACAAACCCCGCCCTAGCCACGCAATGGGTCGTGGGTTGCATACTCGAAAGTGGGGCCACTTCGGGCGTTGGAAAAGTGTGAGGAGCGAGGGTATGCCGTGGCTGCATGGGTAATTAAAGATAGTATTTCCGTGAACACCATTCTCCTAGGCCAGACCACGCGGCGCACACATCAATGCACCCGGTACCTCGCGAGATACGCGCGGTTTCCTCGTGGGTGGAGCAAAATGTCGCGGGACAACTTCCGGGCCAGGACGGATAGCGCAGCCGAGCTCAGCAACGCTACGCGACGGTTTCAGGCGTCTATGTCGGGAGTGAGCCATCGGGCGCAGGTCAGCGCCCTCAGAAAGGTTCTCCAGTCCCGTGCCTGCCATATCCCGCGCGCACACCCGGATCACACACGGGGCATGTCCGAGCCGGTGCGGACTATCCCCAGTCCCAGCGACTCGCCAAGCCACTCGCCATGTCGAGTGGCTTGGCGAGTCGACGAATCCGGGCCAGGACGGGTAGGGTCCCGAGTAACGCTCTGAACAAGTGAGCCTAGGATATCCAATTTCAGCGGGATTTCGCGCGATGACGTGAGTGGATTCGCTTGCTACTAGCACTGCGTGAAGCCGACAGCGAGTGGTACCTTTGCCAGTAGCGCCAGCGCTGGGCAGAGTCCGTGTGCCGCTCCACGGCCCGGCGAAGCGCCGCGGGCGAGGCTGGAAAGGGTGAAAGCCATACATCTGAGTTGCTTGGAAAGAGCGTGAAACGGGGCTATGCAGGTGTGCTGCCCGAGTGTGGACCCTAGCAATGTGTGGAGGTAGACAAGAAATCGGGATATAATTCCACGTTGACTCTGCGCATTCTTGGTAACCCCCGCAAATCGAGCGCATATTGGAAATCTGAGCTCAAACCCTCCTTGATCCCTTATCACAGTGCCACTAGAGGGGGTTGGTAGGGTAATGGCCCCATAGAGAAGGCTGCGCTCGAGTCGTGTAACTGTTCCGAGAGTGCTCCGTTCCCCTGACAATCTCCCAAGTACTGCATTTGTCTCGAATTCCTTCCATGCGATGCCCCTCCACCTCACTTCGCCGCGCTATACCCAATTTGCCTTTCTAACTCTGACAAACAGCGTCTCCACGTGGTGACTCGGCGCGAGGAAGCAGCAAGTCCGATCTGTTTGTCCTATCTCGCCGCCAACAACCGCCCGCAGCTTGGAACGCAGACTCTCGGCTCTGAAAGAATCAAGCCATTGCAACATCATGAGCGCGGAAAGTAGCCCAACCCAGACCATAGTGACGACGTCCGTGCACAGCCCAGAGGCCTCTGGTGCGGCGTCTCCAACCCCCAGCTCTGTGGAGAATGCCATGTCGATCAGCCGCCGGCCTAACGACAGCACGGTGGGTGTGTCAATGAAGTCTGGTCACACATCGGGTGACTATGAAACAATTACACAGTACAAGGTGTCCAGCCAGCTGTACGCATTGATGAAGAAGAGCTATATTGCTCAGAAGCGTCAGAAGTGGACGAATCTGTGCCAAATTCTCTTTCCACTCGTCCTCATCGTTCTTCTCTTCCTCTTGCAACTGCTTGTCGATAAGCTCATTCGAGACGAGTACGGAGGCAAATACCGCGATGCGATTGGAACTCCAATCCCACTCCAACAAGCATTTGTCAAAGGTTCGAGTTGCACCAACCATCCTGTCTCATTGAACCCGTTGTACAACCGAGTCATCGCAACCGGCTCAGATCTCGCAAAGCTCGGTGATTTCCCAGACTTTACGGACATGTCAGGGGGCTCTGAACTGTTTGGAGCGGCGATGCCCAAGAGCTCGGCAACCGAAATGCCTGGTGCATCACTTATTCGATCGGTCAAATTTGACTACGACATTTATGTTGGTGAAGTATGCAATCCATACGTCAACTCCATGAATCCGACCCTGGTCACAAAGCCGACTGCGAGTGAATTCCGATCCACAATTTATGACGAGTACCAAGTTCCAGGCGGTCAGTATCTCGCGGGCTACGAATTCAGCGAGGTCAATGCAGCCGAACCAGCTCCCAAGCTCAAGTTCGTCGCGTACCACAACAAGACCTTGAGTGATAGCCATGACCTCCCAGCTGTCCTCAATCTCGTGGTCAATGCATTTTACCGTAAACTACGAGGCAAAGAAAACGATGACAGTGTCTTCTTTATGAACACAGCCGTGACACAGATGCCTGAGCCTCAGCGCGAAGTCAGCTTTGATATCATCTCGGTCGCTGGTCCCTTCATCTACCTCTACGTCTTCCAGCTTCTGCTCCCCGTCTTCATGTCCAACCAGGTCAATGAGAAAGAACACAAGCTACGCGATATTATGAAGATGATGGGTCTGCGTCCGCAAATCTATTGGTTCGTCACCTACATATTCAACTATGTTATGTATCTCGTTGCGACCATCATTGTGATCGGCGTTGCTGCTGCTCTTGGTTTCCGTGTTTTCACTGAGAACGTCTTCATCTCGTACTTTGCTCTCTTCTTTATCTGGGGCCATGTTCTGGTCGCGCTTGGCTGGGTGTTTTCGGTCTTCTTCACGAGTGGTACAACCGCGACGGTCGTCGGTTACCTCTACGTTTTCGTCACTGGTATCCTTGCCCAAACACTCATCCAGAACTTCTTTGAAAACAGCGATACATCTCATGGCGCCTTGATCGGTATCCAAGTACTACCTACATTTGCCTTCTATCGCGGTCTTTGGGCGTTGCGTGATGGTGTTGCGCTTGGCCAGCCCGGCTACACTCTTGCGAACCTGAAGGAAACCGACTGGGTTCCTCTCCAAGAGGTATACATCGTGCTGCTAATTGAGTGGGCATGCCTTGTTTTGCTTGCCATTTATCTCGAGTACCTCTTCCCCAGCGGTGGTGTTGGCAAGTCGTGCTGCTTCTGCTTTGTTCGTGGGGAATCCCCTTGCCTTTCGGATAACGCAGAAGAGGAGCAGGCTCGTGAGGCCGAATTATTGCATCTGAACGGCTCGGGCAAGGTTCAGGTATTCCCCAACCCGGAGGAGTATGCACTACCAGAGGATGCCTGGTTCCCAGATGATGTCATAGCAGCTCGTGAACAAGCTCGAAACGATACGAATGCACCGGTTCGCATCCTCGATTTGGTCAAAGTGTTCCCAAGTCGCGACGGAGGCTACTTCCGAGCCGTCAACAATCTCTCGATGACGGTGAATAAGGCTGAATGCTTCGGCTTCCTCGGCCCGAACGGTGCAGGTAAATCAACCACCATGAATATGCTCTGCGGCTACTTGGCGCCCGATGCGGGTACCGCCATCCTGGCAGGTCATGATATCCGAAAGAATCTGGAGCCTGTGCACTTGATTATGGGTGTCTGCCCACAGGAGAACGTTTTGTGGTTTGATCTTACTGCAGGTGAGCACCTCGAGTTCTACGGTCGCCTAAAGGGCCTAGAGGGTGACGTCTTGGAGCGTGCCATTGTTCGAGGCCTGGAAGAGGTACAGCTTCTGGAGGTTCGCCATAAGAAGTGTGGAGAATACTCTGGTGGTATGAAGCGCCGTCTTTGCGTCGCTATTGCGCTCATCGGAAATCCTCAAATCATCCTCCTGGACGAGCCTACGAATGGTCTAGATGCTAGCGCGCGTCGCTCGCTCTGGAGCGTCATTCGCCGCGCGAAGAAGCGCGCAGCCGTGCTCCTGACGACGCACTCTATGGAGGAAGCCGAAGAACTTTGTGATCGATTGGCCGTTTTCCAAGACGGTCAGCTCACGGTCGTTGGTTCGTGTGCCAACCTGAAGAAGCGCTTCGTGAAGGGCCTTCGCCTGTCAATCACCATTGATGACCTTTCGAAGGAGCACGCCGTTCAAGAGTTCGTCAAGGCAGCTTATCCTGAGGCTCGGCTTTTGGCTAGCCTGGGCGGTGTGATTAACTTCGAGTTGCCGAAAGAGACAACCAAGATGTCTGAGGTGTTTACGTGGATGAGGGCCAACAAGAAGCGCCTTACGGTAATTGATTGGGCGCTCTCCAACACGACACTGGAGGAGGCCTTTATTTATATTGCCAACGGCGACTACATGCGTGAGGTCAATGCTCAGCGCGAAGCGGCTCAGGGTAAACCACTCGATTTCACCGTAAAGGAGCAGTAAGCATGCTCGCGCAGCCGGGCTGAGTAGCTAACTGCCCGTTCCCCTCTGTTGTTTTTCTCCTAGTCTTTTGAACGTTTTCACCTCCTCTATATTCGTCTTTTTTATTTTTGTTTTCCTGATCGCTCGCTATACGGGCAATTTGTTCTCGTTGGTTTGCATGATATCCATATCGAGAATTATAGTATCCTGTTTTGTTTGTCCAATGACTCCTCTTTGTGGCTGCAGCTTCTGGAGGAAAGGATTCTAAGGAGCTCAGCCTCCCATTTGACCAACCAATCAGTTTGCAGTTTGGATAACTAATATAGTCCACTTTATTGGCATTAGGAACGCGTATTTCGTCTCAAAGCATCGACTTCCCAAGCGGTTCATGCGCGCTGAGATACTCCTGATGCTTGATCAGAGCATGGCGAGAGACACAGTGAGGCTGATGACTCACAATCGCGGCAAGCAAAAACTGTCGGGGCTGATTTGTGATTCGAGCGAGCTGATATGGTACATTCAAGTGTTCGTAGCAGGTACAGGCGCAAATTCTGGAAGCATTCGTGAAGCTGCTGCATGAGCGAGAGGACAAGTTCTTCACTGAGTTCAGAAGCAGACTTGACGCGTCAGGAAGAACTACTGACGACGGTGGAACAAGGATCGCCTCAGCAGGTAAGAGCTTCGCGGTTGGAAGAAGCATTTGAACTGAATCCAGTAGACCTGCTGGGTGCGGAGGAATCCTAAATCGGAATTCGCCATTCTGTATCCTTTGAAGAACTTCGACGAGCCAGAAATATCCGCCCCATCGAGCTGGAGGCTGGACGTGATATGTAAGATCAGGTCGCTGGGCTTGGTTCATTACCGCGTCAATGAGACCTGTAGATGATTCATCAACGCTTTCGCTATTTTCATTTGAGAAAATACCCAGCGTCTCAGGAGCGTTGATGCTGGCGTAAGCGCTCGCTAATTCCAGAAGGATTGAAATGAAGCTCAGCCGCGCATGCGCAGACGATGCAATTAGCTCTTCGAATGTTGATTTCTCTTCTGCAAATGAGGATCGCTTCGTAGTACCATTGGTCCAATGATCCAAGAAGACTATAATCGCAGAAAGAATCGCGTTCTCTTTCGCTAGATACTCCCTCGGGTTTCGAGGTCGCTTTATCCGAAAAGCCTTGTACCGCGTCGCATCTTTCACTTCGGAGGGATTCATGCTATATCCTGAAAGAGGCCGATCCGCCTCTGGATATGGCGCTATAGGGCCAGTTGCGGACAGCGTGGCGGCACCAAAGATTTGGTCGAGGTCATTCAGCCTTGGAGTCTGCATTCCATCGATTTCGCCAATGACAAGGCTAGGTGGTATCCATGCTTGCTTGATCGGAGTAGGGGCAGAAGGCGAGCTGTAGCCGACAGCCCCCGGACTTGACAATCCCGTTGAACCTGTACCTACTGAGAGTTGCGGTGATGCAGAGGGGTCATTGGAAAGCAGAAGCTTTAACCGCGGGATATTGATCGCATCCGAAAAGTCAGTAACTGTTGAAAAAGCAAGGAGTGATGGCTCTGGACCGGCAGGGGAACGTTTGTTCACATTAGGCCACGACAACAGCAAACAACTAGAATCAACGTGTCCGAGTACGACACATCCACGGCCCCGCGGTTCGAGTGATGAGCCGATCACTTCTGTTGCTGAAGCATCGTCACTTGCTGTGACCGTCGTGCGCGAACCGATGCCTCCCTCTTCGGGTACAACATGAACCGTATCGAGTAAATTCCACCTCGCCTCCATCGATTTGATCTCAGTTGCTGGGGAGTCGGTGAGGGTAGCGTCGGCACGTGAGACCGCTGGAAGCATGAGGGACGGTGGCTGAATTGCGTACATCTCTCGGTTATGCGCTTCAGCCTTCGCCACCATATCCTCCTTGGCTTTACTCGACCAAGGATTGACCTCGGATTTGCCTTCGACTCGATTAAGCGACTTGATTTCCTTGAGCACGAAGACGAGCTGTCGATGTCGAAAACCGAGCTGATCTAGCGCTCGGTGCAGATACCTCCAACTGCGCACGAGAGCGCCACACGGTGGTAATGCGATCACAGTTGATCTGGAATGAAGAAGCTGCGGAATACTCGTCACTACAGTAGGTAGTCGAGAGACCGGCACAGAAACAAACACGATGTCCAGCCGAGGTGTCACTGGCGCAGGCAATGTAATCTGAAGGGTGACCGGTGGAAGTGGATTTGAGTCAGGGTCCGGCTCGTGGATGTGCATAATAGGTACCTTGAATTGAATGACTGCGCCTCCTTCTTGTCCGGTTACGCCATTTGTTGGGTTTGTCGAGGCTGCCGACTCCTGACTCGGATTGGGATTCGGGGGGAACTCGATCTCGAACTTGAATGTGGTCGTTACGAGGGGGTGGTCATGCGGTGTGCTTGGCGAGGGCTTCAGGGCGTAGGGGTTATAGCCGTGAGCTCTGGTCGCGGTGGGAATCAGAAACACTGGTTGGTGTCCGCTCTGTGTGCAGACCGCGCTCAGGTACAATGTACTCGGACTGAACCCTATGAAGCCCACTCGCAGGGAGTGTGGGGATGGCGCTGGGCGCGCTGTTGGCACTGTCCTCGAGAGGCCCTGGAGCTGAACCGCCGACTCCGCACGACCCGCAGCGAGTCCTCTGGGCAGACTCGGGAAGGGTGGGAGTCGGAGATCGGCTCTCGGAGGACGGGTGGACATGCGTGGACAGGTGACCGAATAGACGTCGAGGCTTCAGTTGAACATTCGCACTTGAGTACGAGTGATTCTGGGTAGTTGCACCGATGCTGTCTTTCACGATGTGCCGCTTTGTGGAAACGAACGACAACGTCATTCACTGAGAATCCGGCTTCTGCGCGTTTGTTCAGGAGATCCTTCGCGTGCAGACGCAAAGCACTGGGCTTGTAGTGTGCTGCAGGGCCTGATCTAGCGAATGCAGCCTGGATCCAGCTCTCGCACTCGCGGCGTCCCGGTGAGCCAGCACACACGATCTAGTTTAACCAGGGTCTTGAGATCATTTTGACCACACTCTCGTCTGATCTGAATATGAGTATTACAACACTCCGCGCCACAGAAGTCGTACGTAACGAGTTCTACCTTATCGTTATGCACCGTTTATTCCACCTCATCAACTAAATTCTTTGCATGCTCTGCCGCTTGGATCCCAAATCTGCTGATGCAGACACTAGCTGAAATCAACTCGAGTCGATTGCACGCATCTCGAATGGATATGCAACGGATTGTGTACATACTTAACCCGTCCATGTTTCCCACAATGCCACTCATTTGTAGCCTGTGGCGGTACCGCTTGACATATGCCTAAACCGCCTATTCGATGACGATGACTCCCCGCTGCCCAGCGTCCCTGTGCTGAGCAAGATCATGAACGCGGTGGTCTCGCAGCCAGACAACGCACGCGTGCGCAATCTGAATGCAGATAAAGTCCTCCCGCTTCTTACCGACCCTGACCTCGCGGCGTGGTACGTGCTGCGCCACGCTGGCTTCGCAAAGGAAGGCTCAAGAATCATCCTCCCCGATGTGGACAAAGCCAATGATCAGATCAAGCAGGTGTTCCAGGTTTTCACAGAGTACGTTGCCATGCGTGAGGCGAAGCAGAAGGCCAAGATGGCAGCCGACGCTGAGATGGAGGCGAGGATTGCTCAGCGTCGAGCAGAACGAGAAGCTAAGCTTGCGGAAGAGAAGGCTGCCCGAGAGGCAGCATTGGCAGCACAGAAGGCTGAGGAGGAGTTTGTACAGGCCGAGGCAGATCGCAGATTGGCTGCTTGGCGCGAGGCCCAGCAGGCTGAGAAGCTGGCAGAGCAGGCTAAGCGAAGAGAAGCCAGGCGACAACGTCGTGAGGCTATCCTAAGCTTGAAGGCTAAGCTGCAAGAGGAAGCTGCAGCTGGATCAACGTCCGGTGGCGACTCCGTCTCTGCTACGACAGACCCAGCGGACTCCACCATTCTGGATAGCGATGCTATGACAATAGCTCCAGTTACAGCAGCGCCGGCCGCGGGAGACGGTGCAGAGCCCAAACCCACGGTTGCAGATCTCGACGCGGAGCTTGCAGCGCTCGAGGACACTCCTGATGAGGACGAGGAAACGAACAAGCTCCGCGAAAAGCTACGCAAGATGACGGACGCTGAGCTGGATGAGTTTGAAGCCGATACTCTTGGAATCTCGACCGTTAAGACTGAGGACCTGGACGAAGAAGAACTTGCTGCGATGGGAATTCGGCCGAAGTCCAAGACCAGTACCAAGCGTCCGGATGAGAAGCCACTCTCAGAGATGACATATGAAGAGAAGATGCAATGGCTTGAGAGACGAAAGGAGGAAAACCGCATTCGAAAGGAAAAAGAGGCTATTCAGAAAATGAAGGATGCCGAAAAGCAACGGCGAGAACTAGGTCGTGTAGCGATGGAACTGCAGGAGCAACTCGAGGAGCAGCGTCGTCGTGATGCTATGGCAGCTCGACGGAAAGAAGACGCCGAAAAGCGAGCCGCTGCAGCGCGTGCAAGGCAGCTCGCAAAGGAAGATCAAGAACGGCGTAAGCGCGAGGCAGAAGAGCGGCAGAAAGAATTGGAACGCATTCGTGCCGAAAAGGAAGCCGCTGCACGTGCAACAGGCCGCAAATGACTAAAATTGACAGAGCCTTAGTGCAATCTCGCGCAATACTTCAGTGTATAATACATTCGTTTGTTGTAGAGTTTATTCGTTGAGATTCTCTGTAGAATCATATCAGACCATTGTCTATGGCTTTTTGTGCGTATGTACAAGTGGGGCCGTGTTGCCTGTAACGAGTTGGCATTCCGAATCCATGCTATAAACCAATGTTAACACCCCAATTCCAACCTTGTTCGAACTTTCTCCCCGTCTTTGGCGCAGTCGACTGTTGTTGGTGTGGTTGCTGCTTGCTTTTGCCGGAATCTTCTTCGTCGCTGGTCTCCTCTTCAACTCGATACTTGCTCGCTCCCCCAGCGCTCACAGATGACTTCGTCTCGGTAGTGTCCCCCACCGCGCGACGCTTACGATCAGTAACGTCTTCTGCAACATCGTTGCCTTCAGCTCGGGCTATTCGCTTCCTGCGACGTTGGAGCGCAGACTCTAGCCTTGTGGCCATATTGAACACGCCATCTGTTGCCTTGTGACATACAAAACACTTGCCGTCCTTAACATTTTGCTTCAATGCGCACTCCTCGCAAAAGTAATGTTCACAGAGTGTCACAACTGGGCTCTGGAACTCGCCCTGGCAAATGGGGCAAGCCTCGGGATACACCTGTCCATCATCGGCGACAAACGTTCGTACATCGCCGTCCTTGCCTTGTGAGTCACCCGAGCCCGCAGCTGGACCCATGCCGAGCGCAATCCTGCGAAATTCCTCCTGCTTCTTTTTGTACTCCTCCTCGATCTTGGCTCCGGACTTGTAATTTGTTCGGTCGTGGAGGTACTGGCATGCGTCTCCGTACCCGCAACGTCCTGTTTCCAAAAAGTCCTTGCAGATGGGAACTTGGTACTCGATAAAATCAACGGTTCGGATGGCTGTGTGCTGCTTCTTTAGCGGAGCGGAGCTCTTGGGCTTCCCCGTCTTGGCGCTGGGTTCGTCGTCTTCCAGTACGGCGAACACCTGCGCCGTTACTTCAAGCGTGGAGGTACGCGAAAACGTGGAAGAAACGTCATTCTGTGGCGTCTCTACGCGGCCAAGCTGCCGGATGTCCCGAGTTGACTCCAAACTCTGACCAGCCTGTTTCTCCTGCAATTGTTGCTTCAATTGCTTCTTTTTCTCCGCAAGTGCTTGAAGTACCGAGGTGCTGTGTGTGGGACCCGAGGGGTCTCTATCCTGGCCTGCGTCTGCAGCACTTAGCGCGGGTGTACCCTCTTCAGATCCTGCTACTGAGACGCTATCATCTTTCAGTCGGTCGGTGTTCTGCCCAGTCGCATCGTCGGTGGTGTTTACAGACGTAATCCCCGTCTTGGCCTTGATCTTGCGTTTCTTAAACCCTACTTGAGCGGATGCGGACCCGCCTGTGGCTTCAGTCTGCTCCCCTACCGCGTCGATCGGCTCATCCGACATCCTTGGAAGTATGCTGGAATTGGTTCAAACTCGGTGGTGGATGGGCGGGAGGGGTGGGCTAGTGTCGAGATTGGACTGGAGGACGGGGATACACGACCAATACAATGCAGTGAGACGATTTATGAACGATCTTCTTCTCGAGCGTCGATTACTCGTCGTGCAACGACGAGGTTGCAATCATATGATCCACGAAGGCTTCAATATCAATCTGGTTGTCACCGTCAGTTCCGATTTCCCGAATCAATGCCTCAACGTCCTCCTTGGGCATTGGCTCGCCCATGTGCACAAAGAGTTCGTAGAAGTCAGGGGCTGAGATCTTGCCGCGCTTGTACGTGTCAAACACTCGGAAACCTTTGAGGACAGCTTGTCGAGATGGAATGCCTGGCAGCGGTCCTGCCGCGGCGAGTAGGCTGTATACGGTTTGGAAGTTCAGCTTGCCACCACCGTCTTTGTCAGACTGGTTGATGAATCTAGAGATCTCGGACTGCGTGAGGTTCTTTCCCAATCCTCGCAGGACCGTTCCTAGGTCTTCGGTAGCGATATGTCCCGTTCCATGGAAGCTAGACAAGTGAGAGTGGAGCGTGGGGTCGATGAGCAAATTGGATGCGTCTCAGGTACCCGACAAGTTGTTCCATCGAAGAGCGTAGGCCGTTCTATTGCACTTCAAGTTTCAACACGCAAATGACACTCCCATTGGCCCAGTCTCGTGGTAACAATCGCTCTCGAGATCCAGGGTGTTGAGTTCAACCTGAATTGAGCAGACCTAAATCAACAGCCAGCGGAGCTACAGCCACACACGCCTACGTACTCAAAGAGTGCAAACATCTCTTTCATCTCGTCTACCGATAGATCCTCAAGGTCTTCGTATCGCACAGCGGAGCCCGCACCGAGGTTTAGGTTTCTCGCGCTGGGCGCTGGTTCGTTTCGTGCGCCAGAGGGGTCAAAGTACCCACTAGCCGATCCTGAGTCAGTGTCCAGCAACGAGGCAGCGCCCGCCGAAGCTTCTGATGCCCCGGCATGCCCAGCGCCCCTGGAGCTGGCGCCAGAGAGACTGCTCGAATTCGAATCTCCCCCTGTGTTCATCGTGATGGTATGTCGGAGGAGCGATATGACTCACTTCAAGCGTTGGTTTGAACTGTGTGGTGACTTATCGACCTTTCAGCTTCACCTCTGTCGTGTTTCTGGACTCGTGCGGGTGCACTTTGACGTCTTTTCGCGAGGTATTATGTGTGTGCAATCACTGTTCCGTTACTGCTAACCGTCCTGGCCCGGATACCTGAGTCTACCTTTTGTCCGCGCTACCCCTCGCCTGCAAGTGGGGTGTCGAAATATAGCCTGGTGAAAGGCAAAATCGAGGCTCCATGGGAGGCTTTTAAAGCTCGATTTCTCGCGACACGCGGGTGCTGCGTGTGTCAAACTGGCGCGATCGTGTGCAGAGCCACTCTGTGCGTGTAATCCAATTCGTGTATTAAGCGTATCTTTCGAGCGCGTCCCGTAATTCCTCTCCATCTCATGAACTGGAAGGCTCTTACCACCCCAAAATGGGCCATCTTTGACGGCGAATAGTGCGCGTGGGAATGAGTGCTAGAGGGTTTATGTATATTTAATGTGAAGGGCTCTTGTGTCTCCACCGAACGACGTCCGAGTCCCCTCCAGGCACTCTGTGCGCGCACCGTTCAGAGACGCACAAAATGCCCCCTGACGAGGCTCTGAACCGATTCTAACCGTGATTTGTATATTCTTCTCGTTTCGCCGTCTAGGATCGTGATGAAGCTCTTCCGAGGACTTATCGTGATTCTCGCCCTGTTTGCGGTGGCGGCCATGGCTGCCTCCATGCAAGCATACCTTGCTGAGCAGGCCGAAATGGAGGCTCTCGAGGACTACAGCCGCATGGAATCACCCGACATCTCGCTCTACTCCGACCTCGAGGAGGAGGACCAGGCGCTCAACGACCTCGGTGCTGATCCTGCACCTCTTGTGCTCGCTGAGGCTACCTCCCAGTTCGCTCCCGAGGCCGATGCTGAGCCTGTTCACCACGCTCTTGTTGAGGCCGAGACTGAGGCTCAGACCGAGGTTGAGGCTGACGCTGAGGCTGAGACCGAGGGTGCTGCTAGCTCCTCCGCCGAGATGGAGGAGGCAGCGCAGGAGCGTGCTGAGGAAGCTCTTGAGGATGCTGCTATGGAGGAGGCTGCCGAGACTGGCGTCTACCCCGCCCACGCCATCCCCGTCATCCGCCGCGGTGCCATCCCCATCATCTCCCGTGAGGAGGCTATTCGCAGTGGCCCCTCCACCGATGCACACGTTATTACTACTGCTGAGGTGAAGCAGCCCGAGCCCGTCGTTGTTGTGCCTGCTTATGCTCGCCGTCGCTTCGTCCACCCTGCTGAGTTCCACCAGGTCGTCTCCTCGGAGCTCGCAAACCGTCTCTTGACTCTGATGTACGACCAGCACCCCATCACTCCTTTTGAGGTTGCTGATCGCCTTCCCGTCACTGCTCGCATCGCCCTCTTGAAGGTTCTCCGCAAGACCAACGATCCCGAGGCTCAGATCACCATCACTGCCTCATTCCTTGCACCCTTCACCGTTGTCAACCCTCACGAGCAGGAGGCTGAGGCTCAGGCCCGTGCTGCTGCTCTCCTCCAGACTGAGGATGAGGTCGTTGCTCGTGCCAACACTGAGGACCAGACCGAGCGCATTGCTCGCGAGCGTGCTGAGTTTGAGGCTGCCAACCCCGACCTCCCCCCCGTTGGTGTCTCCGCTCTCGAGACCGAGGCTGAGGCTGAGGTTGATGCTGAGGCCGAGGTAGATGCTGAGGCGGAGGTCGATGCTGAGGCTGAGGCTGAGGCTGAGGCTGAGGCTGAGGCTGAGACCGAGGCCAAGCCCGCTCAGACCAAGTCTGCTAAGGCTACCTCTGTTCCTGCTAAGTTCGATGCAGGTGTTGGCGCCCTCCGCAAGTACGCTGAGGCTCTGGAGGGTCAGGCCCTTGTTCTCACCAAGAAGTTGGAGGAACTCGCCAAGGTCCACTCCGGTAACGTCTTCGCTGCCATGGACCGTGGTCCAGTCGGCCGCCGCCCTACTCCTAAGGAGCGTCAGCAGGTCTTCACCAACGGCTTGCGCGCCTGGGAAGCTGAAGCCACCTCTCAGCGTCTCCGCAACGCAGGCACTGTTTCTGCTAACGAGGCTGATCGTATCTTCACCCTCGAGCCCGAACCCAAATAAGCAGCGCATTCCTAAGAATGCTGTAAAGTGGCGAACTGCGTTGATTATCCATTAACGACGCTCAATACAACATTGAGTTCACAGACTGCTAGCCAATTGATCGAGTGCACATTGGAATGACCTCTGAGCTGAAAGAAACATGACCGTGTGTACGTGTTTATTGCAAACGCTGAGTGATCTTAGTCTTACTCCGGGCTCTGGTTCCCTGGTGGGTCCTTCTTCGGGTTGTTTTTTGGCTTGTGTGGACCACCTTGGGGCTTGATGCTTGAATTGTCAGCTGCGGCTGTACCCGCCGCTGCCCACTGGTGCTGCTGTGGCGAAGCCTTCCCCTTCCTACCTTTCCCACCCTCACCCTTCGTCTGTGCACCGGAGGTGATAGGGTCCGGAACTAAATTGGTTTGAGCTGAAGCCACATCGACGGCAGGTTGAGGTGTCACACCTTCAAAACTAGAATTCGACCGGGATGCCTCTTGCTTTGCTTCAGAATTGAGCGGCTGAGAATCAGAAGCAACGGTCTTTGCCTTAACGCCCGCTTGAGGAATGACGGTTGCCACCTGAAGTACGTTCGTGGGAATGTACCTGCGAGGGGTCGGAAGGCGAATCGATGAGATACGTTGCTGATTCACAGGTCCTTCAACTAGCAGCCCTCGTCTTTGGAAGTGTGTCAACAAAGCATGCCAAAGTGCATTCCTAGCAAGAGTCGTTGGATTTCCAAATAGGATAAGACCATACTTTGCACGTGTTAACGCGACGTTAAGGCGCCGTGGGTCATGCAGGAAACCGATTTCACTGGAAGGGTTTGAGCGCACACAGGTGTAGAGGATGTAGTCTTTTTCACGACCTTGGAAGGCATCGACTGAGGCGATTTCGATCTCGGCAAAGGCTTCACGTTTAAGATCAGGGTTTCTCGCTAGAATTGCGGCCAGATATGCACGCTGCCCTTCATATGGAGTAATGATACCAATACTAGACGGCTCAACGCCGCCATTGATACAGCCGCCATTGATGAGAGCCAAGAGAGTCTCCTCAACAGCCGCGGCTTCACCGCGATTAAGGTATGAAGTGCCCGCACCAGAGAACTCTTCTTTGCCAGTAATCACTTGGAAATACATGGGAGAGTTCGGTTTCGGCCATCTGAGACCAATCTGTGTGGACCGCCTGTCATCAGCGGAAACGCCATTCTGCAATGACCCATCGTAGAACGTGTTACTTGGGAAGAGTGATAGTGTTGGATGCATACGATACTGTACTTCCAGCCGAACCGGGATATTGCCCAACATAATGAGGCGTTCGAAGAGTGACGTTCGGAGGCCCGACTTTGCGGCGGTGGTGGAGAGAACGACTGGACCCATCTGGCAGTGGTCGCCAACTAAAATCACTTGCTGAGCCCCACGCACCAACGGAATAAGACACTCAGGCTCGGTTGCCTGAGTTGCCTCATCAATGAGAACTAAAGGGAAGTTCATACGCGCGAGGTGACGAACGTCACCGGCGGCGTTGCACGTAGCGCACACAACGTCAGCATGACTCAGAATCGCAAGTTCAGCGGTACGAATCATGGTTTGCAACTTCTTCTGGTCAGCTTCACTCAGTTGTCCTCTAAACTCTTCATTGAGTTGGAGTAGCCTCTTCAGGGTAGGATTGGTGCGCTCAGCGAGATCGCGCACTAGATTGTGTAGCATGAAGCGATCGGCACTTGTTGCCGTGTTTTCTCGGGAAAATGATAGCACACGAACGACTCGCAATCCCGTCTGTGCAATCTTTTCAGCCAGATGATTCACTGCAACGTTGGACGGTGCGCAAACGAGTACACGGCAACGATGACGCTGGACCAAGTGATACACGATCGTGGCGGATGTCACTGTTTTGCCCGTGCCAGGAGGGCCCTGGATAAGTGAGAGCGGACGGCATAATACGTGCCGAACTGCATGAATTTGAGAGGCGTTGAGTGGTGGCAGCCCTGGAACATGTAGATCTTCGTCCTTCAGGTGCATGCCTGCAAAGACAACATCCTCGATCACGTATTCAGTCTCTGGAGTCTCCCCGACTGCGTTCCCGCTTCGCGATTTGATACCAAGGATGCGATCATACAAAATCTTTGACATGGCGCGGCCATTGGCAAACATACGCAACGCCTCGTTTTGGCGGTCGAAAGATGTGGATCTCCATACAGGTCGAACTGTGCAGCCGATCTCAGTGCCCGGCGCAGGCAACCCTTCACGGTTGGGCATACCGATCGCTTTGATTGTTCCATCGTTTGACCTGGAAGTCACAACCGCGATGACAGTCCACTTGCTATCATCACGGTCACACTCAATCGAAATTTCTTCACCAACCGCGGCCTTGAATGAATCGTCGGATGGGGGGAGAACAAACGAGACCGCTCTCCGGCCGTGCAATGCTTGGGCAATGTCCACCGCAACGTGTTCATATGCATGCAGTGCACACACACTGTGAGCATATTCCATCTCGAGTGCAACGAGGCTTTTGTAAATATCCAAATGTTCCGCAACCGACGAATACCTCAACTTGGTTGTTAGTTGCGTGGCCTCTCCGGACTCCGCAATGTCTTTAGCCAAGTCCACCAGTGTTGTTGTGGGGTTCGTTCTCCACGCCTCTTCAAGTTTCATCATCAGCTGGAAAGTGATGGGTCGGCTACGCTTGCGCTCCTTTTTCGTCACTGAGCTTAGAAGCCAGCTCTGGATGCACCGATCTTCAATAATAGGCTGCCAACCGCCGACGTCCCATTCACCATCCTTAGGTGCGGCCGTGATCAAACACGGCGATCGGCAGAGCATCATGAACACATTATCTCCTTTCGCGGGGATGAATCCTAGGACGAAAATATTGCGGTTCTGGCAGCTATAGCACTCAATTGGCGCACCCTGGAGAGCGGATTCGGGATGCGTAGCTAAACCCTTGTGCTTGCTCCTGACAAAATGGGTCACAATGTGCGAGGCCATTCCTCCTTTCCGATCGTTGCAGAACCATTTCTTGCACTGCAAGCACTTTGCAACGCAGCCGGGCAAGTGAATACCGCAGTACGAGCATGCATGCGGAGGTAGCTCTCCCATCTCCGCTTCTTCATCCTCATCTTCCTCGTAGTCCTCGTACTTCTCTTCCCAAACCAGCTCATCTCCTAGTCTACTATCGCCGTCCTTATCCGCATATCTTGAGCCACCCTTGTCCTGCGGCTGCTCACTGGCCAGCTCGGCCGCGCCGAGCACAGGAAAGAAGGCCTCGTCCGTGCGGGACATAGTTCAGATTCTCTCGTCTAGGGCTCGGACCGATGCCAGAATTAGAGGTGCCTCGCGTATCCAACGGTCCGCGGTCCTCCTAGAAGTTCGGATCCAGTACCAGTGCGCAGTAAGGTTAGAATAGGCAGGGTATTCTTGCCAATATCAGGATCAGCGCGGAAAACCGAGAATAGGGCGGTTTTGGCAGACTCGGGTCCACACTGCGACTAAATCAGCCATTTCTACCGACACACCACTGGGAATCAAATGAAAACACCAAATTATGTACATCTATTCTAGTCTGAACACACAGAATCTACATCACAAGAAGTGCGTCCGGCAACTCGATTTGCCAGATTAGGGTGGATGGGATTAGACTGGGCAGACCGAATCGCAGTTCGGGACTCCTGGCCACGACACTCGCACGTAGCTTGCAATACCACGAGATTAGGAGTGCTGGGACAGGGACATGTGCTGAAGAAGATGGCTGCTGCGTGACCCCAAGTCGCTCTCATGAGGCCTCGTATGATGCGCTTGGGGGTCCTGGACTCTGCAGCCATGACGGCTCCATGCGTAATCACGTGTCCGCGTTGAACCCTGAGGAGGGTGTGTGGTATTATGTTCATACTTCGTGCCGAAAAACTCCTCTCGTGCGGCTGGGGCGGGAACGCCTGCCCAAATAGTGACACAGTGCACACTCGCCAGCGCCCCACCTACATATCATCTTCATCCGCTGTGACGGTTGCGAGCGGCGACTTGCCGACAGGCTGAAGCATGCGTTGGATTAGCTCGTACCTGACGCGCCCAATGCTCTGGTTCTGTGCCACTGCCATGGTCTGTACCATATGGGCATGGCCGTAATACGAAGCTAGAGAGTCTCGATGCTGGTTTTGGAGCCATTCACTGGGTTGGAAAGGGGGGAAGTGGGATAATCTGGTGAGAATCCTGGGAGTCAAGCGACGCTCAATACAGCAGCTTAGTCTAGTTCGCTTAAACACTAGCACATCTCGCGCAGTACTTACAATTTCGTGATCTCGGCGTGGCCAGCACCCACATACTTCATCTGTAGATGCTCGGCCTGGGATTGGATGGTATATTTCTCGGTCGACATGCTCTCCCCGCGTGATGCTCTTTCGAACTTTGGGGTTTCTAGGGCGCGATGCCAGTTGCAATGCGTATATATCGCAAGCCCAGGGTGGTGCTTCGAGAGATTGATTTTTAGCCTGATCAGGCTAGAAATTTCTGGATCAGGGGAAGAATAATCTCCTCTCCAGTGGCCGTCCCGAAAGCGGCTTGAAAATTAGGGAGAACGGGATTCCGCTCTCACTCTAGTCAGTCCGGACTCGAATACACCTTGTATTCGCCACGACCTCATTGCGTCCGACTTTCGTGGAGGGCGCTCCACTTACCCGTTTCAGGCTAAAATTCTCCCCCACAGCGTTTCTTCTTCATTGGCTGTTGCGATTCCGTATAATCCACGCGTGCAGCGTGTCGGTGTGACAGGCGTATCAACACGCCTGCTGCGCAGCGTGATCCCAGGGCCCCGCGCGCGTGCCCGAGATTGGACGCACCAAGGAGTGTTCCAGAACGTTCCAGAACACTCCTCACGCCAGTGCATTGAATTGTGGTCCACACGGGCCGAGAGCAAAAGTGGTGTTCTGGGACAGTGAAAAGTGTCGAAGTGTGAATGCAGCTTTAGGCGAGTGGATCGAGGGTGCAGCGGAGGAGTGCAGGTCTGCTACTGCGCAGGCCCGTGTAGAATGATACGATCTGCAACCCCCCCGCGTGATCCTATCACACTCACACGCAACCAACCCGCGCGCCACCCCGCTCTTGTGTAACACGTGACGACCGGAAGCCCAGTTTGGAAATTCGGGCGGGGGGAAATACAGTCCACCGGGCCCGAGAGTGGCGTCCCTCGCGACTGGTTTTCAGTGCGATATCTCGGAGCGCGCTCGCTGTGTGGAGGTGGACACCGCGAGGACAGGTGTGTAACTGTGTGATCCCTCTGGATATCAAGTTTGCTTCGGGTTGCACCTCGGGTGTGTCACGGATGTTGCAAGTTTTCTTGGCACTAGCGTGAAACGCAAGCACTTGAAAGGACTGAATATTCATTGATTTCAGGCGGATCCCCGGCGGGACCGAGGTGAATCCCCACTTTTTGCGTGGTACCCCACAGCAGCTCCCATATGCAAAGCTCACTCTGCCCATCTCTCATCTCTTCCCTCAACAATCTAGCTTTCAACGCGTCTCTCCGAATCAATCGGATTTCAAGTTCTTGCTACAAGCCAGACAACAGAGCTTTAGAACCGACGAAGAAGAAGAAATCGAGCACATACGCATACGTCGGAGTCATAATTCACCACAATGTCTTACGATCCTAACATCGCAACTACTGCCGTGAACAAGACTCTTGCCGAGGCACGTGACCTCTGCGAGAGCAGAGGCAACATTGAAATGGCCCCCGCGCATGTTGCCTACGTCATGTTTAACCAACCCGGCTCGCTTGCGAGCCGAATCGCAAACAAGTTAAATATTGTCGTCACGAACGTCGTGTCGGCACTTGAAGAGCTGCTTCGCAAGCTCCCTTCACAATCACCAGCCCCCGATCCTAACATCAATCACAGCCTCCGAAATGTACTCCGCACCGCAGACAAGCTGAGACAGGCCAATAAGGAGCAGCACCTGGCGCTGGACCATTTGATCATCGCTTTGTACGAGGATGACCCCGTCTCGCGAGTTCTGCAGCAGCAAGGCCTGCCCAAGCGCACCGTCGAAGAGACCATCAAAACGATTAAGGGTGCCTCCGGTGCGACGTCACGATCAGCTGAAGAACAATACGACGCTCTAAACAAATACGGACACAACCTCGTGGCCGATGCTGAAAACGGCAAGCTGGATCCAGTCATTGGCCGTGATACGGAAATCCGCCGTGTCATTCAGGTCCTCTCGCGACGAACAAAGAACAACCCAGTGCTGATAGGTGAGCCGGGTGTCGGTAAGACTGCCATCGTCGAAGGTCTTGCCCAGCGCATCGTTAAGGGTGATGTCCCTTCTACCTTGCGCAATCGTCAAGTTATTTCCTTGGACATGGGTGCCCTGATCGCAGGTGCATCGCATCGAGGTGAGTTCGAGGAACGTCTCAAGGCCGTCCTCAAAGAGGTTCAGGAGAGTGCTGGTGGAATTATTCTGTTTATCGATGAAATTCACACAGTGCTCGGTGCCGGTGGTTCCGGTGTCCAGGACGCTGCTAACCTCTTGAAGCCAATGCTTGCCCGTGGTGAACTGCGCTGCATCGGTGCGACTACGCTGGATGAATACCGCAAGTATATTGAGAAGGATCCTGCTTTCGAGCGCCGCTTCCAGCAGGTCCTAGTCAAGGAGCCCAGCGTTGCCGATACGATTTCCATCCTGCGTGGTCTCAAGGAGCGCTATGAGAACCACCATGGTGTTCGCATTCGTGACGTTGCACTGGTGGTGGCCGCACAGCTTGCACATCGTTACATCACGTCGCGCTTCCTGCCTGATAAGGCAATTGACCTGGTTGATGAAGCCTGTGCCTCAACTCGCGTTCAGCTAGACTCACGACCCCAGGTCATCGATGAACTAGAACGACGCAAGCTTCAGCTCCAGGTTGAGGAGGCCGCGTTGGCGCAAGAAAAAGATGATGCAAGTAAGGCTCGACTTCAGGCCGTCCGTGAAGAGTTGGGTCAGATTAAGGAACAGTTGCAGCCTCTCTTGATGCAATTCGAAGCCGAGCGCGGGCGTGTGAACACGCTCACACAACTGAAACAAAAGCTTGAGGCCACATACGCCAAGGTGCAGAAGGCTGAGCGTGAGCGTGATGTCGAACGTGTCGCGGACTTGCGTTACTATGTTATTCCCGAATTGGAGCGACAGATCCGTGATCTAGAACGCGAGCTTGAGGCTGAGAGCAAAGATGACAAGAAACGTGAGGAAAAGATGCTCACTGAAGTTGTAGGTGCCGAGGAGATTGCACAGATTGTTAGCCGCTGGACGGGTATTCCTGTTTCAAGGCTGTCGCAGACCGAACGGGAGCGCCTGTTGAACCTCAACGAACGGCTTCACCGCCGAATCGTCGGCCAGGAGGATGCTGTCAATGCGGTCGCAGACGCTGTCCTCCGCTCGCGTGCTGGCCTGGGTCGACCCAATCAGCCTACAGGCTCCTTCCTCTTCTTGGGTCCCACCGGTGTTGGTAAGACCGAGCTGGCTAAGGCACTCGCAGAAGAGCTGTTCGACGACGAGAAGGAGATTATTCGACTGGATATGAGTGAGTACATGGAGCCTCACTCCGTTGCGCGCCTCATCGGCTCTCCTCCAGGTTATGTTGGCCACGAAGAGGGTGGTCAGCTGACTGAGGCCGTGCGACGTCACCCGTACTCTGTCGTCCTCTTTGATGAAGTGGAGAAGGCACACAGTCAGATTTGGAACGTCCTGCTGCAAGTGCTCGACGACGGTCGACTGACCGATGGCCAGGGTAAGGTCGTTGACTTCACAAATACCGTCATCATCATGACTTCCAACCTGGGTGCCGAGCACCTGTTGAAAGCTATCGGTCCGGACGGCCGCTTTGTCGATGTCGATGCCGCACGCGAGCGCCTACTCAATGATGTAAAGAAGTTCTTCCGACCTGAGTTCCTGAACCGCCTCGACGACATTGTTGTCTTCAATCCCCTCACGCGCGATGACCTCATCCAGATTGTGCAACTTCAGCTGCGCAATGTTACGAAGCGTCTTGAGGATCGCAACATCGTCCTCGAAGTTACACCCGAGGCTGTCGCGCTTATTATGCGTGAGGCGTACGATCCTTCATACGGTGCTCGTCCACTCAAACGATGGTTAGAACGTAATGTCGTCACCGAGCTGTCGAAGCTGATTATTTCAGGCAAGTTGGGTAATAACACTCGAGTCAAGGTGACGACCGCGGCTGCGGCGTCAGCCTCAGGTGCTCGTCCCGCCTCTGGAATTCAGTTGACAAGCGCATCGTCCAAAGCTAGCCTCGCCTTCTCATTTGCACCAATCCCACCCCGCTCCGCGAGTGTAACACCAAAGAGCAAGAAGGAGGTGCCAAATGCAAAGAGTGAGTTTTACACGGAAGGTACCGGCATGTCCGACAAACAAGGGCAAGGTCGACCGATGGGTCTCACGATCGAAGAAATATCCGACAACGAAGATGCCATGTAAGGTTGTCTTCGCCTGCTATATCAGACGCCCGTGCAATTCCCGAAACGCTACATTAACGAAATGCCACATCTAGCATATCTCTCAATTGTATGTACAACTCCAAATCGACTCTTGCTGACAATGGGACACATAAAAGATACGACAAAAAGCTGATGATACCTTACTCGGTCACTGGAATTTCTTCATGCCGGCTGAGAATGGGGGACCACAAAGCTGCCCAACTTCTTAACGAAGGAAGGAAGAAAGGACTCGACTTCCCGCTCCAAACAATCAAGTGGGCTACAGTCAACGGACTTAGATGGTCAACCAGCCACGCTTACGGAACATTACAATACCTAGGTAACATAGGACCATAATAATGGCACAAACCGCAATAAAGGGAATCTGTCGCTTAAACTGTTCGACACCTGTTAAGTCCTCCAGACCAACCATAAAGGGAACAGCACAGTTCATGCCCATTAGACCAGGGATCAGAGAGAGGGGCATGAAAATCGTCGCAACAGAGTTCAAGTTTTTCATGATGATGTTCAGCTCTTGGCTTGACTGCGCGACGCCGATGTTCACAGTTGCAAGGTAAAGCTCCTGAAGCGAGCCTAACAGCTCACTAACAACAGTGAGCTTTTGGGTCATGCGTGCATTATGATCGTAGACATCACGTAGGTAAGGAATATCCAGACCCGTCAAGAACTCTCGCCATTCTCTCGAGAGCAGGGATGTTAGAACATCACGCTTGCTCCAAAGCCACTGTCGGGTCACTGCACACTTCCTGCGGACGGCTGAAATACGCACAAGAATTGCCTTATGTTCTTTGATTGATAAGGTTTGTGCGAGGTCTTCGATTCGATCGATTTCCTCTTCCAATGCGTTAATCACGGGTCGATGGGTGTCAACGATAACATCTAAAGCACAGTGAATCAGACGTGCAGTCGTCAAAAGCCGTGCGCTTGGGTATTGGGGCGGGGCCCACAGGGCGAAGTTAGATTCGGGGATCACAGGGTACTTGATACGCAGTTTGGGATCACTACCAAACTCGTCCTCCTCGTCGTCATCCTTCCCCTTTTCAAAAGTCTTGGCCTGGTGCTGCTGAGTATCGTGCCTGACGGTTGTAACGGCTACGGGACTTACGTCGAGCTTGCTAGTATCTGGTAAACTCGTAGGCAACGTCGACTGTGGGATGAGCTTTGCGCTAGATGATATGCTGGTTGCAGACGCTGGTGAGTTCAAGTCAAAGAGCGACTTGGCCTCATTATTCGGAGCGCTATCCTGTGACGTGGATTGCGACTTGGTACTCGTGTTATTTGTTCCAGGAGATCCCGGCCCTTGGATGAGTGCAGCTACGGCGGCGGAACTAGACATCGAGGCACCGTCCGACGTCGAAGGAGATGCCGTTGGTGCGGTCGAGAACTTAAATGGGACTTCGCTTAGAGCCGAGCTCAGCATGAAGTCAGAACCTGTAGTGGACTGGGCTCCGACCTTGAAGTCAAAGTCCGTAAAGGGGCCAGTACTGGCCACACCATATGGCACAGCACTACTAGCTGTGACGGATGCGATATCGGATGCAGGAGGCGAGTTTTCAGGCTGAGTTTGTGGGCTAACTACAGCACTTGCATTAGGCTCGCTTACGGTCTGGGCTGCAAGCTGTTCAAGCTGTGCTCTGTGCTGCTCAAGTTCGGCTCGGCGTTTTAACCTTGCGACTCGCCGTGTTTCAAGCTCCTCTCGACGCCGTTGCTGAAGTTCCCACTGGTGCATTCGAGTCTTGCGCTTCCCAACTACCTGCTGCTCATACTGGCGCAGATGTTGTTCATCTTGCTGAATCAGACGCGCGCGGACACCTTGCAGCAACGGCCTAGTGGCTGGCGCATGGAATGACAAAACGCACCCACGGAAAATCACAAGCTTGATCGCCCCATCCTCAGTCATATACTGATCATCGTCGTGAGATCCAAGCCAGTGACTAGCACCGCTGCGTTTGCTATACATCCCATCGAAGTCGTCGTAATCGAGTTGCATTGATTTCGCTAGATCGCTTGACGATGTGTCGGGCTTCGATCGGTGATCAGAACGCGATCGGCTGGTTGAATGCTTCGACCGCGAGCGACTGCGCGATAACGATCCTCGTTCCGAGCTCCTAGACCTGCTCCGGCTGCGAGTATGGCTCGCATTTCGAGTATCCAATGTGCGCCGTGAATCTGAAGTGCTCCTAGAGGACGAGCCTCGATACGAGTGTAGTGAACGAGAAGTCGAGGTCTTACCAGAGTAGGATCTTGAGTGCGACCGAGAACGAGACCTGGACTTGGAACGCGATTTACGATTCGCACCTGCGCTGGACTTTGAAACTGAACGAGAACTCGAAATTCGTCTCAAACCTGTGGTCGAGGACGTTGATCTACGTGATCTAGAGCTTGAAGAGGAGCGAGAGCGAGAACGTGATTCTGACGTTGAGTCTGGTTCTTTGCTTGAACTGCGAAGGTAAGAATGCGTGCGAGAACTAGAGGATGAGCGAGATCTTGAAGAGGATGAGGACCGTGATGCGTTGCGGTTCCTTCGACGACCCGACTTTGAAGACTGACTATAAGATAGCGAGCGAGAGACCATTAGCCTATTCATACTTGCACCGCTTTCATCATCAGTTTCCGATGAATAAGAGCTCGATGAGTCACTTGTGGACGATGCATCATCCAAGCCAAGAACTCGTCGCTCCTCCTCTTCATCATCTGCATGGAGATCTCCAGCCAATGATCCAGCCCGGCGCCGTCGTCCATGCTCTTTACGCTTGGCCCTACGGCGATTGAGAGCGGCTAAGCGACGTCGGCGTTCACGTGCTCCTTCAACGTAGGACCTCATCCTTTCGGTAGGTGCAAGCGCAGCTTCTGCCTCTGACTCGTCAGACGACTCTGAAGTACTTCGATCTGTTGATTCGTCCGATCCGCTCTCATCTTGTTGCTTGGACTGCCTCTTGCGTTTCTGGCTTTCATATAAACGCTGGGTCTTTTCCATCCTTTGCTTGCGCTCTGCAACCCAGGTTTCCGATAAGATCTTCGAAGTCCCTCGACCGTCACCATGAACAAACGAAGATACGATCGCAGCACGCTCGCGCTCGAGCTCTTCCTCACGTTCTCTTTCTCGCTCACGCTCTCGCTCCTTTCGACGTTTACGGTCTTCGATGCGATACCGTTTGCGACGATCAGCCTCACGCTGATGTGAGTCGCGTTTGTCCTTGGGCTTTCCACGATCCTTACCCTCATTGCCCTTCAGCTGTGGACTGTCATGACTGACGCGTGTTTCTGTATCTGCACTATTTTGAGGGTCGGCACCTTCCGAAGGCAATCCATGGAAAGTTACTCCACCAACTGTCGTATTTGTTGTGGCAGACGGAACGTTCGAGGCTGCCGAAGTCAACGGCTGCAATGGAAGAAACACGTTACTCCACGATGGCTTGGGCTGCATTTGGGTGATGGGTGTCAAGGGGGACGGCTGTCCCGCATACGGTGCGCCGGCCCCAGCAAACGACTCAGTGCGTTTACGGGCGAGCGCCATTGCAGCACTCGGATTCGGTGTCATGGCAAATTCATTATCATCCTGGCTCGTTTGCATCCGGGGCAGGCTCGCTCCATACGAGAGCATCCTCTCGGTTCCAGTTGTCTCACCCTGCGAACTGGTGCGGGCTCGACCTTCAGCGCTAGGTTGAACGTGGCTTAGTAGGGTGACGCTCGAGGTGGTCAGCGCCCGTCCAAGTCCAGCTTCCATCATTCTTGAGAGTAGGTCCGAAGCCGGCGCATCACCCAGTCTCAAGATCGACTCGGTCAAGTCAGAATACATCCGTTCTCCAGTAGTTGAGGTGCTTCGACCGAACGTTCCATGCAGGGAACTCGGGGGCAGCGGGCTACTTGTGGATTGCATTAATGAAGACTCTGCTAAACTCGTAGTATGTTGCCTGACCATCTGAGGGACAGATGCTCGGGGTGTGATTTGCTTGTCCACTGGGGGAGCGGAGTCCGTGGTGAGGCCTGTGACTTGCGCAGTGGCCGTTGTTGGAGGCGTACCTACGGTTTCATGATCCACCGTTTCGTAGTGCGCGCGATGCTGACTTTGCGTGCTAGCGTGGTGATGATGGTGATAATGCTGATGATGCCCGTGGGTCCCCTCCCTCATTGCCCGCAACTGATGTTGCATAAGGATACATGCCAGTTCAAACTTCGTGCGTAGTCTGACGCTATTGTACTCAGTCCACTCCGCTGCGCGTTCTCGCATATTAGGATACTCCCAATGCGGACCCAAGCCTGAGGCTGAGACGAATGCATTCGGATCTCGCCAGTCCTCAAGCCCATTGCTATTGCTTTGCACTTCTAGAGTCCAGGGACTATTGAATGCTGAAACCAGTGACTTATCCTTGCGGTCATACTTATCTTTTCGCTTATGATGACGCGAAGAGGATGACGATGATGACGATGATGAAGAAGTCGATTTGGACCTAGAACTTGAGGTTGACTTGGACTTTGACTTGGATCGAGAAGGCTCTTTAACCGTGGCTGCGTCCGATTCCGCGGGTACCTGCTGTATCACAACATCCGTCTGTCCTGCTTCCAAATCTGCTGCAGAGCTATCACCCGGTTGTAAAGCACTTTTGAATGGCACTAGCTCAATCTGGGCTGGATGGAGATCTTGTGTGAACGACTCGGACGAGGCGCTCGAGGAATCAGAGGTATGAATGACAAGAGGACGCAATGCAGTTGGCTCTCGCCCGGTCCCCACTGACTCCCGAACAAGACTCTCACTGGAGGTTGTGATCGCTCTACCGGTGGAGTTCTGAGGAAGGCCAAGCAGCTGTTGATCGGAGGACCCATGCGATGGCGTGGCATTAGAAATACTGTCAAGTTGCGCGGCGGTAGCAGTTTCGTTGGACGTATCGGTTCTAGAAGCGAGTGTCTTTCGCTGTGGAAGATCTACGCCACCTAGAGCGGGTTGTTGATTCTCAGAGGCTTGCGTGGTAGCATTACGTATCTTTTCCTTCTCTTCCTTCTCTTCCTTCTCTTCCTTCTCTTCCTTCTCTTCCTTCTCTTCCTTCTCTTCCTTCTCTTCCTCTGATGAGGTGTCGTCACTGCTGCTTGAACTACTACTGCTCGAGCTGCTCGAGCTGCTCGATCCATCACCACGTGCGCGTCGCTTGCGCCCGCGGTGACTACTACTGCCGCCCCAAATGCTTTCGAACCCGTTGGGGTTCAAGACAGCATTTCGGAAGTTCGGGAACAAGCACCGTTCAACGATGAATTTGAGGGCGTAATCCAATGGTGATTCCCGATCACCGTCAGGCGCTTGTTGTGCGCCCACAAAGATGGATCCGGTAAGTGAGGTTCGAACTGCAATACGAGTTTTACGAAGAACGCGAATAGAGTTCTGTCGTTGCAGTTGGAGCTTTTGCGACTCGGTAGGTTTCGCATGCTTGCCATGGCCTCTCGAGTCATGCCCCTGGATCTCTTCGTCTGTCGTCTCATCGATACCACCCAACGCCTGATAAACAGCATCCGCCAATGTTGCGGCTTTGTTCACAACTTTCGCAATCCGGTATGCCTTTAAGGCCGCCTGAGCGGCATTATGAGCATTAGCATACGCTCGTTCGATGACTTCCTTACTGCTGTTGGCCTGGATATGTTTGTGCAATGTAATTTTGGCGCGGGATACTAGTTGCTGCTTCGCCTTGAAGTGGTTATTCGCCGCGACTGCTGCAGCCTTGGCCGCTCGCCGTGCTGCTTCTTGAGCAGCCAATTGATTCCTTGCCTCGTCGACATTCCTTTGCGTTACAACGCGCATTCGAGCTTCCAGTAGCGCTTCATTAAACGACGGAGCATGGAAGGGTCGAGTAAGAGAACGATGGCTCTGTTGGATCATGTCATCAGTACCTTTAACGAGAAGGAAAAGATAGCTTCCCATAATCTCCATCTTCTCGCGATCGTCGGTGCTTGTAATATCCTCGATTGTCAGCGGGTGCAGCTTGAAGAACTCGCAGATGCTTTGGAAAGTTAATCTCTCAGTTCGCGGCATCGCTTCTGTAATTGCAATTTTCTGCAGAGCCAATTCGGCCTCCTCCTCGTCATCATCATCCTCTGAGGAAGATGAGGTTTCATCAGACGAAGATGAACTCTCCTCTGAGTCATCGGAATCGTCAACATCGTCATCAGAGTCTTCCTCATCCTCTGCATCCGACCCATCCGACTCTTCATCACTCTCAGTATCTGACTCGGTGTCAGATTCCGTTTCAGTCTCCTCCGTAGAACTCTGAGGGGAGTGAAACATCGGCTTGGAAGCAACCCCTGGGATCACCAGTGCTGTTGGTTTTGGCAGACTCTCCAATGATGGACGCATAACGACGCTGTTTGCGCTAAATGTGCCTTGGGAATGTGCTCCAATCTGGGAGATTGCGGCTGGCTCAGAGGCCAGTGGAGCGATGGGAGACTGAAGCAACTCGACAGGAGATGACTCAACGGCCAAAGCTTGATCCTGAGTCGGTAGAGCTGTCTTCCCATCGGCATCAAAGAGGAATGTGTTCATCTGTGCCTCGGCGTGTCGTTGTTGGTCCAAAAGCGCTCGGCGGACCTCAGCCTCATGTGCCAGTCTCTCACGTTCCTGCATCATCGCCATTTTACGACGGCGCTTACGCTCGCGCAGAATACGCTCGGCTTCGGCCTCAATCTCCAAATCGTAGGCATATTCCTCAGCGTGATCTCGAGGAGCAATTTCAACGTCAACCCAAACGGCACTCTGTAAGAGGGCAATACGCCTATTGCAAGCGCTAATACGCAGTGGGATCGAGACAAGCTCCAGCTGAGCTTCATATAATGCCTTCGCCGCCTGGTGCTGTTCGCGGCGTTCTTTAAGACGCTCATGATAGTCGTCATGGGGATGGGAACTCCGGTCCGCGCCCATCATGATGCGAGTTTCTTGGAAAGAAACCTCTGGTCCGGTCGGCCTGCTTGCCGGGATGTGTGGTTTGGTAGAATGTAACGGCATGGAAACACCACTCGAGTTGGTCGTAATCTCGGACTTGTCTGCACGAGGCTGAGTATCAGGATCAGCGGACTGACGCACTGTAGGGGGGACTTTGCCGGGGACCCTCCCGGATTGATGCTTGGGTGACACAAGTTTACCTCCTATAGCAACTTTCATTTGGAGGCCTAAGACGTCTCGCTGTACCAGCCATTGCTGTTTTTCTAGCTCCTTCATTTGGGCAATTCGTTGCCTCGAGTACCAAAGCTCCAAGAACTTCAAAGCGCGGAGACGTCTACGCTCGACAGACAAAGCCCTGGCTCTCAGGCGCAAAAACGCTTTCAAGTCTGCAACACGCGTAAAGATACGAGTGCCCTCGATGCTACCGTACAGGGTGATAACAGAATCTGAGGGCACGGCGCACGTCGATTGCGGAGGAGGATAAATAACGGGAACACGGGCGATGGCACTTAGCGCTTGAACGACGCCGTTTGACTTGGCTTGCGAAATGAGGAGCAAATTAGTCTCCTCCTCTGTCAATTGCTTCACTGTCTTGGTCTTTTTGCCTGGCACCGTGATCACACTCGGAGGTGGCGACTGCGGTCGGCCTCCTGAGGACTGCTTTTCTGGCGGAAGTGGTTTAGGCTTCGGCTCGGCCTGCGCTGTTGTGATTCGCTGAGCCTGAGAGGCAGCATACGGCGGAGATGGCATTGCAAAGTCCGAGCCAGAAGCTCCCGTAACACGTGGAGTTACTTGTGGAGTGGGGACCCCAGTGATACTCTTTGTGGGCGGGCCCCAGGCCGGCGAACCCACAGGTGTACCCCTCACAAAGCCGGACTGGCTGATAACTGACTTGGAGGACTGCTCAGTACTTGAAGCTGTTCCTGCTCGCTGAATCTGTGTTGGAGAAATTGGAGAACCGGTACGTACGCCACTTTCAGCTTTGAGTCGACCTGAGGCTTCGCCTTCGTCCTCGTGTGCGAATTCAGGTACCGTCGCAAGGCCATACGTTTTGGGTCGCTCGCCACCAGATTGCATTAGCGATTCTGATGTGGTCTGAGGAGGCAATGTGATCGGAACAATCACGGGTGTTGCTGACAAGGACGTGGTCTCATCAACTTCGTGATCGGACGGGACGTGGGTATGCGCGCCAACGTAGTGAGATCCTGTAGCCTCTGGCTCTTCTTCGCCGGCTTGGATAGTTTTTTGATCGGCATCAACATAGGCTAGCTCGTCATGGTCCTCAATGGGTGCTTCGTAGTCCGCCCTCTGCATATGATCTTCCTCCGGATGCTGAGCATGATCTTGATCCGGATCCTGGTCCGGTAGGTGATCGAGATCATATAGAATCCGGTGAGCGGGCTCTCCTGCTGCATCAGCCGCGTCGAGAACGTAATCAACGTCTGCATCGTCGCCCAAAACCCCACCTCCAAGATCGAAGTCATGAAAGTCGCGATCATGGTCTTCCAAGTCATCATCTCGGTCGCGATGCATTAGTCCTCGAATCTTGCTTGAACCACTGTTCTGGTGTTCCCTCAGCTGCTCGTCCAGATCGTGCGCCGATGACCCCAGGAAATCACCGAGCTCTGCAAGAACAGTGCTTCGCGATGGGCGCGTCTTATGAGGGATTCCTAGGGCTGTCTTGTCTTCCTCAATGGCCGCTGTGACGTAGGCTTCATCCATACCTGCCCCATCGGCATATGCAAGCGCGTCTGCATGTGCTGCTCTTGCATGCAAGTTTTCCTCCATCGCACCCGATCGGCGGAAATGGCGTGGCGTTGGCCGTCCCAGTGTTGTTCCAGGAAAGTGCTCGTCGTCGGACTCACCTTCTTGCCCTCTGCGCTCTCTGTCTTCACGTTCATTCCCGGAAAACGTAGAAGGTGGACGACGCTGGAAGCTGAGAGGGGAGCCTTGAAGAGCACTTGCTCGACTGGCTCCACTCATCATAGGCGTCCTCGAGCCGTACCGAGTAGATGCGGTCTCCGTAGCCTCAGCAGCTGTTGCGGCAGCTGCAGCCGCTGCAGCCGCAAGTCGGGCTTCATTGTCTCCGTACAAGGCACCATGGAATAGATATGCATCATGCTCGAGAGCGCTCTCTTCATCAAGAGGGGAGACTTTACCTGTCAGGGCCGGAGTTGCTGCTGGCGGCTGTGGCATGCCGAAGGTGCGGGTATGTGGGCTGAACAAGGGTGATTGGCGGCTCGCTTGAGGAGTTGGCGTGCTGGAGGCACCGTCCGCCGCCACTGCAGGACTGATTTGTCTGAGGGTTGCCAAAGCAGTCTGAGGAGGAACCTGATGTAGTAAAGGGGGTTGAGGCAGCTGGGGCTGCGGCTCAAAGCCTGCTACAGAGTATGTCGAGATGGCTCTTGGCGCGGCTGAGATATGTGAGAGTGCGCCAACGGGAGGCAGAGCTGCACCGGTTGACGAAGTTCCGGTCTCAGCTTGCGTGGTACCATGGGGTTGTGCAGAATGCGGTTGCGGCTGTTGGAGGCCAAAGAGCGACGGGCCATGGCCCACAATACCCGGAGACCAAGCAGGTGTCACCCCGGGTTGGATCGGGTTGAAAGTAGAGGCTCTCTGCATGGCGGGCCGCGCTAAGGCCTCATATGCCGAGCCTGCCACGACTCCAGAAACGGGCGTGATGACGATGTCCCTGCCTAGATCACTGATTCGCAGCTTCCCCTCCTGCGCGCGCGTGACACGTACACCATTGCGTTTGAAGTAGTAGCCTCCCCCAACTTGGCTCTGGCTCTCTTCACGCAGGAAGGTATACTCATCGCCGTACTCGTCAGCAATCTCTCGGGCGATGTGCTGTCGCAGCGTGCGCAGCGGCTGGGAGAGCTCCTCGGGACGCAGCAGAACGAACCCCAAGGCCGGGCCGTCGCTGAGGTTGATGTTGAGCTAGAGATGGGAAAGTGCAGTTTTGGCGAGTTTGGATAAGGCGAAATGGATTGATGCGGCGATAATTCATACAAACGCATGTTGATCTATTATTCAGTCGGGGGCGTGGAGCGTGACACGTACCTGAACCAGCTCCTCTTGAGTTTCGCTCATAGATGATTGTCCAGAAAAGGTTCAACCAGTGTGATTTCGAGTCAATCAAGCCCAGCTGTGGCGATCTGATGTGATCATTCGTGTCGCTCGAAGCTGTAGAGACTGTTTCGGCTACTTTCCACTTGGGCCTAACTCGAAGTGATGGTCTTTTGCAAACTCGCGGATTGTGCGCGAAAGTCGATTCCGGCCGAGATCTTTGGCGAGGTCGTACTAGTTGGGGTGAATACCAGGAGACGCGCACGACTGCCAATGGAGCTTCCAGGAGCAGCTCTATCGAGTGGCACAGGCGTTCAGGCTACAGTGTGCCCAACTGTCTCGGGAACAGTCTCGGCGCGCTTCGGAGGTTTCTGTCTTCGATGCTCGATGTCATGTAATGCAAGGTCGGACAGATCCTATGATGCGCGGCCCAGGCAGACAGATAGCTGGAAGTGGCGTCGGTGGGGACTCTGGAGCTCACGCGCTGTGGGGCGCATAACATAGAATCGAAAATGTATTCAAGGTGTGGTTCAGTGTCCTGAGACTGTGGTTCGAGAGGACGGTGTGGGATTCGTCGCAAAATACAAGCGAAGAATGCGTCGCAGTCGCGCACAACTATGCCTATGCAACCAGACCGTCAAGCGAGAAGTGCAATTACGGTGTTTGCCTGAAGTTACGAGCACGTAGTACTTTTCAGAGCGACCTGTCAGGGCTGGTGGTCGATGTAGATCTCAACAGGTAGCAATACAATGACTTAGATACTTGCTTACACAATACATGAGAGCAATCAAAGAGATGTCTGTCGCCTCCCAAGCCAGCTCCCGGATGCGGAGCGACATGGCGGCAGCGGTGTGCCCGGCTACGCCAAATGTCGCCTCAGCCCGGTCCCGCTGAGCAGATTTGGTAGGGTGCGTCCTAATGCATCCCGCATGGCCGCAGACACATGCGCCGCAGAGTATGAGGTGACGGGCGTGCGACACGACAATACAAACCACTCACAGGCGACTCGCCCACACCTCTGGCATTTGTAGGCTCCCTGTGACCGACCTCAAATGCTGCGCCGAATGTCACTCCGGTGCGGGGGAGAGACAATCTGTAATAGGGCTCGGCAGAGCGGCCATATCCCATCTCTTCGCGCCTATTTCACTCGATCTACATGCAAACTACCGTCTGCCTCTATCCCAAGACAGGGCATATCCGCAGTTTCCTCACAAGTGCAGAGTGCTGAAACAATCCCGGTCGATATGCTGTGTCGGGTGATTTTTCGATCAGGATCTATGCGGAAACCGAAACATCCAGGTATGCCTTGCGAATTGCCCTCCAAACCAAGCGCCCCAAGCACCGAGCCCCACAACCCAACGCACCCGACAACCACCCTGCGCATGAGGATTTTTTCGTCATCGAAATGAAGGGAAAATCTCGTCGCCCGGCGACAGCCCTTGCGAGCGCTGAACGGCGCGCTGGGTGTGACTGCGTGGGGGGGATCCGTCGTTGCGAGGATCGTCGTGTGACCTCGCTATTTGGTGTTTATCTGCCCCAGGCACTCTCGTCCTGAACCTCGGATTGGTGCAATATCTTCGCTCTGAGCGTTTCTCGGATCCACTTGTGCAGAGCGCGTCGCCGCGGGTTTGATGGAGTGCGAGGCGTGTCTGGGCTCGGAGACTGCTTGAATGCGCGTGGCATTGCGTGAAACTGCCCAAATGCTGGTATCATGCCCGTATAGGTCCCGCAATCCTGCCCTTCTAAGCACAAACCAGTCAACCGCGTCTTCTGGTGCCAAATGACCGCGCAAACAGAAATGCGGGTATTTCGTCGTGCTCTCGGAGTGCAGACTCCATCTGGGCGAATTCATTCGAAACGGCGTGGGCTCTCACCTGCGTGTGTGTGTTTATTGAGGGTCAAGCCTGTGTGCGGCGCGCGCTATTCCCTGCCAAAGCGAGTATTTCGAATATCTTCTGCCGCGGGCTCGCTCTCAGGTGAGCCAGTGGCTCGTCAATCCAACCAGGATCTCACGCTTAGCTGGCCTCGCGCGCGCGTGTGTCAACCCCGAATCATCTTATAGGAGCATCCCTCCCACCGTTTGCAACGGAGAGTGAGTGAGAGTGTGTGTGTGCGTGGTACAGAGGGTCGCATGTCCCTCCCGCATGAAGAACCACCGCATCCTCCACCAGACCCTACGAATAACCAAAGCAGTGAAGCATTTGTATCCTCGGCGCCACGCCCATACGTGGGTGCCTCGCCCGCCAGCCCAAGTCCTGCTCCATCAGGATCCCTGCGCCAGGGTAACGACAGTACGCGATCGCAACTAACGACTGAGAGAGCGACCAGGTTCTCGAGCTACGCAGGCAACTGTCTGTCCAATCTGGAGAATCAGACCAGCCAGCTAACGTTGCAACTAGATCACAGAGAGCACCATCGAATAGCGTCTGAATCTGAATTCAGACTGCGTGCCGTCCCACCTGACATGCACACCCGTACGCATCATACGCATCGGGAAACCAAAAACCTCAACGCGATGACGAATCCACCTGCAGGTGCAGCAACAGATCTGAGCCTAGTGATGTCGGCATCAGTGTCGACTCCCCTGACCGGGATGGGCAGCAACAGTAGTAGCAGTAGCAGCAATCCAAACAATAACAGCTCAGCTCAAAATCAGCTTGCCATAGCTGCATTCGCATCGCTTGCAGCATCGGCCTCTGCTTCCTCGTCACCTCTTCCGGCGCACTCGTCAGGGAATTCCAAATCTCAATCATCATCGCCCTCCAATTCTCCCTCCATGTCTCCGTCGGTTTCTCCAGCCCTGTCCCCTGCAATGTCCGCGTCGCCTGCCCCAACGGAAACGCACGCATCGACATCAGGAACGCTCGCAAGCACGAATGTCGCATTGCATGACAGCAGCAGCACCGTTACCACCACCACTACCAATGAGAATAACAGCACCATCAGCCACAGCACGAATGGTCTTATCACCGTAACCCGACGCCCTGCAGGCACTTCAGGTTTAGTAGGGCTAACATCAATGAGTTCCATGCCTGCAGTAGTATCCTCTGGATTACATGCCACAACAGTCACGTCAGTGAGGCTATTCCACACGAATCAAGCCCCATCTGAGACACCATCACTGGCATTGTCAACTAATGATGCGACTCAACGTACTCGTGAGACGGATAGCCACACGAACAGCAACAACGACAACAACGGCAACAACAACCATGCTACTATTGGCTCCTTGACTCTCAATCATCAGACTATCGATAGAAATATCATGCGTCCCAATACGAATGCGACTACGACTCTGAATGTGAATCTCAATACGGATGTGGGTGCAGCCCTACCCAACCAATTGAATGCTTTATGTGCTGGGATGACCTTGGCGACCCCAGCCGAATCCCCAGCAGGCTCTCTACCCCAGCCACTCTCCGTGTCTACTTCTTCGAGCACTTCCATCCTCAGTGACCAGCTCTGTGGTCCTGACTCGACTTCACATAATCTTGGCATGCAACATGGCCACACTTTTGAAAGTAGCACCCTGAGCTGCGCTGCCAGTCCCACTTACCCCACACTAGACTCCAAGTCAGCTACCTCCTACTTCGATCACTATGATTCCACCACCATGCACCCCGTCCATCCCTCTTTTACCCACAGTCATATTCCCAACCTCAATTTCCACTTACCTAGTGATCCTCCCTCATCCCATATTGTCACAACCATGACCACGATGAATGCACCCCCGCATACTAGTAACTCGGCTTCTACAACAGCCGATACACGACTGAATATGATTAACGCGATTCATCCCGATTTGAATAGGCTGAACGCCGATGCTGGCAGCAAAAACAGCCAATCCTCCACTAGCCCTGACTCAAGTAATGTAGTCAGTGTCAATTCCAATCCTACGGCCGGAGCTGTGGCAGCGAATGGCATGCCATCATCAGATGCAAGCGACCATCACTCGAATCCTCCTTTCACCATGGCTACACAGCCTCTACCTGCTACAACACATATGGCGGAGCGAGACATGTCATCTACCCGTTGCATCGCATCCATCACTTTCCGGGGCGAGACTGGAGCGAGTATGCAAACAAGCTCGACTCTTACAAGTTTCAATCACGTTGGGGCAAGTCCCTCAATAGCTTCGACCTCCGTCGCAAACTCGAGCCCCCTTGCAGCACCTGTTACGTCAGTTGAAACTGCCGGTCCAGATGCGTCGGCACGTGACCGAATTGAGACTAGCGACGTAGGTCAGCAATTTGATCTGGGGCATGGAGGGTTGAGCGATCTGATTGTGGTGACGCCGAGCCCTCAAGGCAATACCACAGACTCAAGTCATGTCAAGACTGGCCGATCTATCACCGCCAGCAGTTTACCTGCATCAACATATGCAGGCTTCGGCGATGGTGAGCCATCCTTTCAAGATCAGCATGATACTGTGTCCTTTTCAACAATCCACAACCTGACAGCACGACAAGGCGCCTCGTCTGCATCGTTCGTTCAGCGTATCATCCTTGCGTCAACCATGATAGGTCTCGACGGTCACAACTCACAGCGAGGTGGCTTCGGCGTCTATCAGCGACCGTTCGACTCTCAAATGCTCAGTCCCGCGTTGCCTCCTTACTCGGAGCATGCTGCGCAAAGTCGAACCCTGCCTGCGGCCATCGCACCTTGCCTGCCTTCCCCACAATCTAGCCGCGGCTCGCAGATGGCAACGATTCCTGAAGGCGCATCTCAGCACTCATTCTCGTCCATAACCCCACGGGCCCCTCAGGCCCGCCGACAAGAGATGCGGAAGTACTCTACTCCAGATCTGTCAAGTGACATTCCCCCTGGAGTGAGTCCAATGCTTGACTCTGGGACATCCACACGTTTTAGTGAATCTGAGAGTCTAACGTGCGGAAACGTCATCGGTGAGAAATCTGGCGATGACGTTGCGGCGATTGATCCGGGTCTACAAAACGGGTCCTGCCCTGGCACTGCATCGCTATCTCCTGAAGGACATACCTCTCAGGAAAGCAGCATGCCATCGTCATCGTTGCAGCAAGGTCAAGCCTCGCAGGTGCTGTCAAACCAGACCATGTCTCTGCGAGGTGCTAGGCCTCATGCCGATCAAGCCGAGCCTTGGAATACAATGGCCTCTCCAATGAGCCAAACCTCGCGCACGAGTGACGGACCAGCCGTTACTCCCACGATTGGTATGTATGCCCCTAGTCCCTATTCGTCCGTAGGTGGGACGACACATCTCTCAACTTCCTCTTCGCTATTGTCATCCTCCACTGCGGCCTCATCGAGTTCCCTTAACGCTGACTACATCTTGTCCCCATTCATGGACAATACTCGGCCTCGCCCTCGTTTGACTTCAACTACAGGTGTAGACCTTACACTTCAAATACGTCGCCCTGAGGTACTCAACACTCAGGACAATGACACACAGCCTCATCCCATGAACCCCAATTGGGGCACTAACGCACAAGTGTCTGAACCACGACCTTCAAATCCAGTCTCCAGCCTTTTCACTGTTGGCATGAACGGTGCGACAGGCGGCTCGACTGGATTGAGTCAAGGCGACGACCTTAGCTTGTCCATTCTTTCGCAGCAGAAGCTGGCCCTAGCGACATGCAGTGGGGGCAATCAGTCACCCAACTCAGAAGAGCCAGACGGTGTGCCTCCTAAACAGCGATCACACCAATTGGCATATGCATGCTATCAACCGAATGTCCCAGCCGGCATCCTCCAGAACGAGAAAGTACTCTCGGGGGGCGTTGTCTCCAGGGACAAGTATGGTTACGAGATGGACAAACAGCCCGAAGGTCCTGGGAATGAGCAACCTGCAAAGAGTCATCCGGAACAGCAACTGTTCCAACCACAGCAACCATTATCACAACAGCAGTTCCTACATCACCAACCCCAACCCCCGTTTAAGCATCACCGCCGTGCGATGCAAGATTCGCAGTCACAATCGGTCTTGAAACACCCCCAGGCCTCACAACCATATCAACTTGATGTTGCGAACTACTCCACGTCAAGCAATGAAATGTCAAAGTCAATGAACCTTTCCTCAAGCCAGCTACAAGCTTTAGTTTCCCAACATTTTACGAATCCTGAACTGATCAGCACACATCAGTCAACTGGACGAGGAACTCCCCACCACGACCTACCTCACAACCCCACGATTCAGGCACCAATCGTCACCCATGCAACCCAGCTATCCCTTGTGCATTCACCTTCTCACACCTACCCACACCAGCCATCATCGCAGCAGATGCAGTCTCAGCGATCACAGCCCTCACACCACGTTAACTACAACCATCAATACCACACACAGCTTGGACCCCACCAGCAAATGCTAGGAAAGCTTCCCTCATACTCGGGGCATGGGCCAATCACCCATTCTCCACCCTCCCAAGGCGCTGCGTCGGGTAGCCATACATTAAGTGCCAGTGCAGCACTTAGCGCAAAGCTGGCCCGCGAAACTAGATTGCAACGCCGCAACAATAAGAACGAGAACCCCTTTTGGCAGACCAAGGTGTGCGCATATTTCGCTCGAGGAGAGTGCAAGAAGACGGCAGAGGAATGTTCATTCTCTCATTGCCTTGAGCGGTTCCCTCCAGAGGAGATTGAAAAAGCTGTGGCTTACGCCAATATGACTGCCCCCCTCACAGGAACGAAGCAGTCAGCAAATACGAATCAGTCAGGTGCGAACGCGCATGGTCATGCCGATCGAGCCGACCAGCGCACGCAGCACCAGGGTGAGAGAACGGGGCAGAAGCAAAGCCTACCGAGCTCGGTCACTTATCAAGCCCAGCAGCAGCAACAGCAGCAGTTCCACCACCAACACCACCATCACCACTACCATCAACCGCAGCAACAGCAGCAGCAACAACAGACGCAACAACAGACGCAACAACCGCAGCAACAGCAGCAGCAACAGCAACAGCAGCAGAAACAACAACAGCAACAGCAACAGCATTATCATCAACAACCGCATGCACAGATACAAGGCATGCAGATGCCGATGCACATGCACATGCAAGCGCCAACGCAGCTACCCATGCATATACAAATGCCTATGGGTATATCAATGCAGGTCCAGCAGGTTGCTCCTCAATCACAGACGCATGCATCTCTACCGCAAGGCTACCCCCAGTCTCAATTCCTCCATCAGGGTGTACAAAATGGTCAATATCCCCATCAAGGAATGAGCGAGGCTCAGCCACGGAACTCGAATCAACTACGTGATGGTGAAATCAAGCACGAAGCAAGCAATCGTGAGCTCCATGCGAAGCAGCACCCAAGTGTCTCATCTGGACAGTATATGCAACCGTCCCAGCAATCTCACTCGTCGGTGATTCCGAACATGGCAACTATGCCCCACGCATCGTACTCTTCGGCGTCAGGTCAGTCGCCCATGATTCAGCCACCCCAGCCTCATCAAGCAGATGGTGGTCAAGGCTACCAAAACACGCTTTCACAGCTTCAAAACGTTGGGCTACCGTCATCCACTCGACTACAGCACATTACGGCTACACAGCAGCAGCAGCAGCTGTCTCAAACGCTTGCGCAGCAATACCACCCTTTGAGTCACCAGTCACCCAGTGCTCAAGGCCACAGCTATCATATGTATTCCTCGCAGCACCAACAACACCACCAAACCCCACCCCATCAACATCAACATCAACATCAACATCAACATCAACATCAACATCAACACCAATACCAATACCAACACCAGCACCAGCACCAGCAGCAATCGCAAGCCACGTCGCATCAAATCCATCAAAACATCAAGAGTCAGCACCCGCTGCCACCCCAGCAGCAACAGCAACAACAGCAGCTTTCCTCAGTTATGCGAAATGGGGCCACCAAAGGCGTCCAACATCACATGTATCCAGTGCAGGGAGCCGCCAAACACTACTAAGCTGCAAATGTCTAGTTTCGATTTCTAATTATGGTAACTATGGTAGAATATCGCTCCACTGCTCCCTACGAATCATTGCTCCGAACACAAGATGTAACTAGCAACGGCACAGGTGTGGGCGACTTAAACAATCAATTAGCGCTCAAGCATTTCATCGGTTGAAGTAGTATCTCCCTTCGCTAGCAGATGTAGGGTCCAATGCCCAGCCGACTTGGCACGCACATCTAAGTGTGTGCATGTGTCGCGGCAACCCCCACCTCTTACGCTCGGTACTAAGTCGCCGACACCTTGGCTCAGAACTTGTTTCCTACAGTACTACCATCCCCGAAAATAAGATGACCTCATCGCGGATGCGCGCCCTATCACGACCCGTCGTGATGTACATGACTTGTCTATTTATAGCTCGTTAGCCCTTTGAAATCGAGGATATTTACATATTTCCCCTTTGTTCCCCGATGACCCACCGCATTACACACGTCTTTTTGCCTATTTCTCTATTGCTCCATAGCTCCATTTTTCGTTTCTTCGGCCAGTCACATAGGTTTAGTTTCAATGCGTTACATCTTCCTCAGCTGACCTGACCCTCCTCAAGCTCCGTCCACTCTCGGTTTATTGCTATCGCTCCGACTCAAATTTATCAGGCTTCGACATGGATCATCCCCTTGGTTCTTAGTTCTTCCGGTTCGTCATCCGCTCATGGATAGATCAATCCTCCCTCATGTGGTTGGATGACTCCACCGAGCATGACTAACTTCGAACCTTATTAGTCATCCCCTAGCTTGTGTCCTAACCCCTCCGTGAATCCCTTTGCTACTTGAGTTTCATTTCCCGCAGGAGGATCAAGCGCTTTACATGCGTTGTCCGTACGGGCTGCATCAATTCCACTCGATTCAACGCTGACAGTTCACCATTACCATTGGTATCTATCTAATGGAAAGCAAGCAGAATTTCGAGCGCGTTGTGCACAACCCGTCGACGCGGCTGAGTATACGCTTTGTTTCTAATATCTCGCATGTCCCACGTCTGTACCTCTGCTGCAAAGGTGCAGCAGAGATGCAGAAGTGGCCCTACCATCCCCTTGCAATGGTTTTCGCACGTCGTAAACACGTTGTCTCCCTTTCGCTTTTTGCTACCACCCGTGGTGATGGGTCCAGACTCCTTGTCAAGTGGGTTTCATTTTATTGCCCGTTCGGCATCTGTCGACTCTGCGTTGGAGGGATTACAATCGTCACCATGAATATTAAGCCCGGCCGTGCGGCCGGTTCTAGCAAGTAGACTTCCAAGTCCCGTTGTATCTGCCTGAACTGGTTCACAAAAGCACCAATAGCAGTCCTTCATCGTCTCGTGCCTGCCACTGATGCGTCCCACGTTCCCAAGATCACAATTACAGCTTCGTACGTTTGCTATATTCCAGTCCTTCCTGTTGTCACTACTTGGCAGTGCATCACAGTTCACTTTGCACGTCACTTCGTTTGTTTTCACTTAAGCTACACATATCATTGTACAGCCTTTGAGAGATCTACCGAAACAGATGATGGCAGATCAGTGATGCGTTTCACTCCTTCTTCAGTTAGTTTCATCACAACCTTGCCTATGTCGATACCCCCATCCCGCGAACGCAGTTTCACAAACAATGAGTTCTTGTTTATGTTATGCTTTGTATGGCGCTTCCATTTCATTGAGTTATTGCTTCCCGATACTGGCATCACCAGACCAGCCCCTGACTTAGACAGGAACAACGATGCAGAAAAGAAAAGCCGAATGGACAAAATCACTCTCACATGGGAACACGCATCCACACTTCTTCGTTGGCGCACCCGCCCGAACACAATGTCAAAACAATAACATCCTCTATTTCAACCACAGGCGTTGCAACTGCACTCGACTTCGCGACGCATCTCATGTCGCTTTACAGGCAGATGCGCACGATTAGACTGCACCTGTTGCCGTCTCCCGGTCGCGGCTGTCACTCGTTGGCCACGGCTAATGCTACAAACAACCGACGTGGATGTGTGTAGGTGCTGAAGTGTGTTCCTTTCTTAGTTCATTTATTTCTCCTCGACGCCCTGGCTGAACGTTACCACAGCGTGGGTTGACTCCACTTGTCTAACAAATGATCACGACGAACATAAAAGAATTACGACATTGTCATTTGCATGTACATGTATCCGTTTAGCTGCCATAGCCACACGTCTTACGGTGGCTTTCATCCTTTAATAAGTTGCACGTGTATTGCTATCTGATATGGCTCGAGAGAAATAGTCAATGACTGAGAATGGATCCATGGAAAAGTATCCATGCACCATTTGAATGAACAATAGGTGCAAGTAGGTGCAAAACAGAAGCAAGGTGCCAATTAGGCGAGGTCTTCATAATACAAATGGACAAAATGTGGTGGTCCCGTTACTCCTCTGTGAGCTGGTATCGCTTGGACTCCAAGTACGCCTTGGTGTTCTTGTAGTGAGCGAGAACGTGAGGCGAAACACTCTCCTCTGCAGCCTCTAACTTCTCATCGATCACGAGCACGAGTTGTGTGAGGGTCTTCAACTCGATGCTTGGGCAGCCATTGTCATAGTAATAGATGTAGCGATTAAGAATCTCAACGAAAAGATGAACCTGACCATCCATACAGCTGTTTGCGATCTTCAACGCCCGGCTCAGGCAGTGCAGTGTCTTCTTGTCGTCTCGCCCCGGATGATTGGGATCCTTGTTCCAGAACAATGCAGCGCAGTTGTAAACCGCACGGCACTGCATGGGCTTGTCAAGCAACCTTGCGGAATGCTGCGTTGCCTTTGTGGCTAAGGTGCTGTAGTTCGACGGCTTAATGTTCTTGAACTTGGAGAGCGCGCCAATGAAGAATGTCAAGGCTGCGAACTGCACCTTGGAATCGGCCAACTCGGTTTCGTACGTGATGATTGCCTGAGCACCAAATTCATAAGCGACGGAGTCATGTCCGCAGCTGTCTGCAACATATGCAGAAGCAGTAAATAGTCGAAGGGCAATCTCAGGGAATGGCTCGACAAGCACCTTGATGGTGTCCATGATGAACTGGAAGATACGGCTTGCACGGATGGCAGTTTGGCCCTCAACGGCAGCCGTTGATGCTGAGGCGTTCGCAGCTGCAGCTGCAGCCTTCTTCTTATGCTGTTGGGCAAGAAGCGCCTCGGGTGAAATTCCAGTACCATCGTCTTCGGGCTCCTCTGTGGTCTTCTCGGGTTCCTCGGACTTGGTCTCGTCTGAAGTTGCAAGAGCTGCCTCGCGCTTATGTGCACGCTGCGCTAGCCTGAGGCAGGCGTAAACAAGAGGGGGCAGCGTGAACTCCAGTCGAGCAACACCACCCTGGCCAAAGACACGGCGGACATCATTGTAGATCTTGAACTGTACATCGAGCTGGTCATCAGAGCACTCGATCATGTGGAAGATTCGAACAATGTAAGTCTGCTCGTGCTCAAGGTCGTAGCGGGGCATGTTAGCGGCCATCGACTCGGGATCACGAGGATCATCACGAAGTAGGGGCAACAAGAGCTGCATCAGTGAGTTGACAGTGCCCACGTCGCTCAACTTGACACGAGCCTCCAGAAGGGCGGTGCAAATACGGATGGCAACTTGGCGTCGTTCAGGGCGCTCAAGATATTGTAACACTGCACGGTACTTGGTGAGCTGGAGGAAGTTAAGCTTCAAGGCAGACAGTGGCACAGCAAGCAACTCTGTAACAAGCTTAACTGCCTTTGCGTCCAGGACAGCACCCGTACCAGCTGCTCCTGGAACTGCGGACTCGTTGCCAGTACCAGTATTCGCCAGAACTGCGGCTGCAAATTCGAGAACACCGTCGATGTAGTCGAGACGGTCGGGGAAGATGGTGCTTGTAAAACGAATCAACTCAACTTGGAGTGCAATGATATCTGCTAAGGGAAGTGTAGCAGCGTGAGCATTCACAATTCGAGAAACATACTGTGCAAGGAGAGGGAAGACAGGCTTGAGCATCTCCTGTGCAGACTTTCCGCTTGCATTGAGAATCTCCGCGACTGCGTCCGATCCCTGGAGGAGCACCTTGGCGAATCCCGTGAGTCGGTTAATCAAAGACGTGAGGATATCGCGCAGAGCCACACCAGGGCGCAACATGAGGCAGGCCGAGAGGTAGATTTCCAAAGTCTCAAGGTGCATGTCGTCGGGAAAGACTTGAATAATGCAATCCATTAAATAATCCTGTGCAATGACATCCTTGCAGTTGACGATCTGCTCGAGAATTCGTGGAAGGATCTCCTTATAGAGCGGAACGGTAAGACCCTGGAGATTGGCGAGGTTCAGGAGGTTAGCGCCAACGAGCTGACGCAACTTGAGACGTTCGCGCTCACGCTTTGCGCGGTCGCGTTGCGCACCCTGGTGCTGCATACGCACCCAAAGCTTATTCATTTCAGCAAAGTTCTGCAGAATGAACTCAACTGCGTCGTGCACAGTACCTCCATAACCATTGTATGGCGAACCCTCGTCGGGAAGCTTGTCACGAGCCATCTGTGCGAGGTAGCCACGCAAGAAGAGACCACGCATGGGATGCTGAACACCACGGCAGAGCTCAACCAGATCTGAAAGCACGTCTTTGCTGGGAGCCTTGCGCGACTTGATGTAAGTCGATGCTACTGTGATCAGCAAGTAGAGACGGGGCAAAATGTTGCCGCAGTGCTGAACTTCCTCATAGAGTCTCATCACAGACATGCCACCAGCTTCGCCTGCTGTATCAAGAGCGTCGAGCTCGTCAAAGTAGCCCTCAATCGACGCAAGTGCCTGGGTGACCTCAATCCACACGTCGTAGTAGTGAGCCGGCGACAACTTAACCACGCGGAGGTGCTGAACTGCATTGCTGGCGGCGGACAGTGCGGTCGAGATCTTCTTTTGGTCAAAACCACGCTTTGCGGCGTACATCTGACGCTTGATGTCCTCGATGGCTCGCTCCACAATCTGCTGCTCTTCGGCCTCCTCATGAGCCTGCTGTGGGTTCGCGCCGGCGAGCTGCGGGTGCTAGAAGACGGGGGGTGAATGACTCAGTAAGTAAAACGTGGAACTTCATTCTTAAACTCACTCTGGCTAGGCACTACACTATACCGCGGAGGATATCCAGCACCGAATCCAGTGCTGAACACTGGAGCAATGTTCCGATGACGTACCGTTCCTCCTCGAGGTTGAGACATCAGTCCAATCTAGAGCACGGAAGTGGGGCAGGCGGGGTGGTGCATGGTGTGAGCAGTCGTCGCGTGGCACCTGCAGCTCGGATAGAGCACTAGTTGGCGAGCTAGCGCCCAGAAACCCGTGTAAACTCAGCAGTATCTTGGCGCTCACTAGCTGGGTGCAGGTTTCTGGGTGGATTTCGGCGGGTATGTAGGGAGTGCGGCACGGCCTGGTACAATTATATGGACGTCCCACTGCACCGCCCATCCGACTCAAGATGGTATATACGCCCTTAACCACGCCAAGACGCGCAATTCCACTTTAAAAAGCATGCAAATCCGACCTCTTTTTGCTCCTCAGTTGGTATTCCAGCACCCCCGACCCAGAATCTACCTTTTGCCGAGCGAGCCGGATCCGGTCAGCCAGGGCTGGATCGGATCATGTTTATGGGCACGCAAAAATTGGCGCGAACCGAGCGGGAAGATTCTCCAGTGCTAGCACAGAGTGCTTTGGCGGCCTGCATAGCACCAGCAGGCGGTGTGGCTCAATTACCGACACGGGCATAATCAAGATCTCACCCCTTTTTCCTCGCTTACATGCTTGATATAGGCACGCACTCGCTACCTTGCGTAGGATCCTACCCGAGAGCAGTTGGGCGCGCTGAGACAGAACTTGGCTGGAGAGGCGACTACGCTGGACTAGAGACTAAGGGGAACTCGGTGCAGGCTGACACGCACCTAGACACTTTAAGACTTCCAATCACATCATCTGGAGAAGTTTGAGCCCGAATCGACCTGGTTCTAGACGACACTTCGAGTCGGACGCCAACACACCAAAATTGGCGGCAAACCTGGAGTGAACTGGAGTAGGCGCGGCCGTAAAGCCTATCAACACATTTACTACCCGAGGCGAGGCAAGACTTTGGGCTACACTCAAATTGCACATACCCGCTCCTCCCAGATCCATAGATAAGCACACACGCACACAATGAGCGGCAGTAGCAGTAGCATGACCGATGGATCCGAGGTGATCCCAGGCACGAGCAACTCGAACCTCGCGATGGATATCCCTTGGATCGAGAAGTACAGACCCCGACGCCTCGAGGATGTCGCATCCCAGGAGGAGGTCGTTAATGCCCTCCGCAACACGCTTCTCAGCAACAACCTTCCCCACTTACTCTTCTATGGACCCCCTGGTACGGGTAAGACCTCGACGATTCTCGCCATGGCTCGCCAGCTGTGGGGACCCGACCTGATGCGCTCTCGTGTCTTGGAGCTGAACGCGTCCCACGAGCGTGGCATTGATGTGGTCCGTGACAAGATCAAGACCTTTGCTCAGATCGCTGTCAGCGCGAATGAGAACGTCCCTGGATACCCCTGCCCACCTTTCAAACTCATCATTCTGGATGAGGCTGACTCCATGACAAAGGATGCACAAAGTGCGCTTCGACGTACCATGGAGACTTATGCAAAGGTCACCCGCTTCTGTATCATCTGCAACTATGTCTCACGTATCATTGATCCAATCACCTCCCGTTGTGCCAAGTTCAGATATCGACCTCTTGCACATGAGGCCCTGATCGCTCGTCTGAACCACATCTGCACAAGTGAAGGCTTCCAAGCGACAGACAAGGCGCTTGAACTCGTCAAGCAAATCTCAGAGGGTGATATGCGTCGAGGTGTGAATCTCTTACAGAGCTCAGTCCGTGTGGCAGGCCTGCTCCCCAACCGCAGCGTCGCTGTGGATAGTGCAACGCTCAGCGAGGACCATCTCATGGAAACCAAGGACTCCTCAGCAACTGCTCACATCTTGCGAGCACAGCATGTTGAGGAAGTCGCAGGCGCAATCCCGCAGCAAGTCGTGAATGCCGTTTGGGCGGCGTGCAAGGCGCACTCCTTCCAGCACCTTCAGAACGCTGCGAACGCGGTCATTGCAGCGGGTTACCCAGTCGATCAGCTATTTCCAGCGCTGCTGCAGTTGGTCGTTGCGTCTGAAGATGTAACAGACATCGGTCGAGCCCAAATTTGCGCTCGCATGGCAGAGGCAGAGGCAAAGCTGATCGAGGGTGCCGACGAGTGGCTGCAATTGATGGATGTGATGTCGGTTGCCGCGACGGCCATCCGTGATGCTGTGTAATAGAAGTGCGTAAGAAGCTATAGCACATCCCAATGCGGGTGTCTTAGCGTGATTCTCTCCAAGTGTTGTGGAGAGAGCCTGCCCGAGGCTAATTCTAGAACGACGTCATTCTCGCCCTAGTTTCATAAGGCATCATAAACCATGGACCAAAGAAAAGCTGTTGTATTTGAGGAACTGTGTTCACAGTGCCGTCGAAGAGTGGCATGGCGATTCGCAAGTCTTCTCATGGATCATGACGCCGTCAATTGCCACAATGACCGAAGAAGTTCTGGCGTTGAGTTAACAACATGACAATATCCCTTGTCCAGCGGTCCACTAGCGATCAAAGGACGCAAGTAGAGCCTCTCCGGTGCAGGAACTACTCGACTCCCGTGAGTAGCCCCTCTCTAAACCCCCCGCAGCACACCAACCCCAGCCCGCCTCCAGCTCTCACCACAGACGACAAGTTGTGACCAAAAAACAACAAGTGTGACACTTGTGTGGACACAATTGTGTTCTGAGATTTGGTGCTGTTGATCTTGGCGTACCTGCGCCCTCTCGAGATCGAACTCAGCAACAAGCACCGTGGGTTTGTGACTCACGCTAACAACACATGTCCACATCCCTGCAGCACTCCCCTCTGGATTATACATGCGAAATCTGGATCGATCCAACAGCCGTCTACGACCCATACCGATATTTGCATCTCATCGCGCGGCTTGGTGACGAGCTCGTTCAGCACAACCAAAATGAGCTATTTGCGCACGCAAAGCAGCTAGCTGGACTCAATCTTGGGTCCGATAGGAGCCTCCCTCCAGAGCATGAATCCAAAGCTCCGTCAGATATTCAGCGGCCGGCCGAGGCGTCTGCACAGGTCGCTCGGGCCGCCGAGACTGAACACAAGCAGCCAGTACACTATACTCAGAATCCGCGTCTGAGAGAGTATATCGAGCTCATCTTGAGCACGCGAGCTGTCATCCGCGATGACCTGCACCTAGATTCGAGGCTTGTCCGTGCAGCTAGTAATGCGATGACGATCGTCAACTACGCGCAATTATGTGGACTGCTGCCTGACTTCTCGTGGCCATAGGCGACTTTAGCTACTGCCGCATAGCGTTTGCTAACTTGAACTATGCTGTTCTCAAGAGATGCTGCTTCGACTATGCAGATCTGTCTCACGCTACGCTCTATCAGGCTGACCTTCAGAGCGTGAGCCTTCGAGGTGCGAACTTGCGCTATGCGAGTAGTTCCGTTATTCTGTGGCCCCAAGACGTATATCGATCTGGACAAAAGCCGTGCAAGGCTTGGATTAGCCCAGAAGAGCGCATGTTTGTGACTCTGCACTCACCTAAGAATGATGTGAACATTTGGAGCTACGGAACTTTGGAACGCCTTCACACCCTTCCCAATGTCGGCAACGTGCGAGCAGTATGCTTCTCTCCAGATTGTTTATACATCGCAACTGGTACCACAACTCATGTTCAAATCTGGGATATCGATAGTACTGCTTTGAATGCGGAGTGGTCCGTTTCATCTGAGCTGTTGGGAGAGTCCGTTTCAAGTCTTGCCTTTAGTCCGAATATGAGGTTCTTCGCGATTGGAACGGATATCAGCGTAACAATATGGGAGAATGTGCATATTCTTCCAAAGCGCTCCCCAGACTCTCGCGGTTGTGGGTGGGAACTCGTCACCGTACCGAACTCCCAACACAAAGCATGTGCACGTAAGCTTCCCGTGACGCAACGATACTACGTCGACGACGATGTCTTGCGAGGTGTGGAATTCTCGCCAGATAGCAAGATGGTCGCAATCGCGACACGCAATAAGCTGTATTTGCGTGAAAGCATTTGGGGAATGCCTATACGCTCCTGGGCCCTCTTTGAAACCTATGAGACACCAGCAAATGCTTCAAATCATCAGTTCCAACTACAATTCTCACCTGACGGTCTGTATCTGGCAATTCGCCTAAACCACCTCATCGAAGTCCGCCAAGTTCTTGATGGAAGTTTAGTCTATGAGTTCGACCTTAACACCTTGACTGAGATACAAACTGAGCCTGGAGGACTGATAGCCATGTGCTCTCAGTTCGACCTGAATGCCCTTGGTCTAATGTCTGACTTCAAGAATTGCTTGGCTTGTTTCAAAAACACACAAAGATGTATTATGACTGACGGTATTGTCGATCTCGAAGCAATTCTTTGGTGGGAAACACTAAAAACTCACATTTACTCTCTCCCTAACGGACGATACCGGTTTGGCAATGCAAGCGTTATGGAAGTCTCCCCTCATGGCAATGCAATCGTATTCTGGTATCAGGATGAGGAAAACCCGCAGATGCCGTCTCGCTTGAGGAAGGTGCCTCTGGAACGGCTGACGATGTGTCTACTAGACATACAAACAGGGACGATTCGGGCAACGATGCCGTACGTTGGCGACAAGATAGAAAGACTATTTCTATCACCCAACAACCAGTATGTAATCGCGGCGTTTGATGAGTGTCGCTCGGCATGGATTCTGAACTTTGAGAACCCTGAGGGGGGCGAGTATTGGATGGGCTTCTCAAAGCGGCGAGTACGAAATCCAGGTGCGTTCGCATTTACGCCAGACAACAGATTCCTCGCTAATACGTACAACAGCCCGGAAACGAGGTTCATTTTGGCACGAAACGCGCATAGGAGCTTCATTGGCTTTGCTCGTTTCGAGGCCGATCCAGCGATTCGGCAAGCTAAAGAACCCAAGTCCTGTGTCTTAGATCAGCAACAGCACTACCATATCCTACGGTTCTCTCCGACTGGTCGATACCTTGTTGGTGCTACACATCATCGGTTGGATGTTTGGGAGCCCAATCTCCCTCCATCAGGGATATGCGAAAAGTTTTTGGACCACACCCATTTGCCAACGAATCTTATCATGAGAGTGAGGTCGAAAAAGAAGCCGTTTGACACCCAGGCTTCACTTGATTTCTCACCCGATGAGAGACTCCTGGCTTCCGCGGATGCGGATAACGTCCTTCGCATTTGGGACGTGAGACGGCCACGGCATTCGAGGCCCTCGGTTGAGCTCAAATTGGAAGAAGGCTTCAGTAACTCCAGCAGCAGCAGTATTGCCTGGTCGGCTGATAGCAGCTTGGTGATGGCACTGAGCTCGACCAGTCTGTATGTGTGGGATGTCAGCACAAAGGAGTGCATACTCAAAGGGCAGCTGCCTGAACGCAACCTTTTTACCGCAGTTCAGAATGGAGGACGAGTCGAATGGCTCTTCTCCTCCGACTACCAGCGCTACTGGAAGCTTGAGCCAGAGCTGTGGACAGCCTGCCAGGAACGTCGGACTCGAGCAGTGACAAGTGAAGCATTGCTCTCAGAGCCCTCAATTCCCCACGATTCAGCCAGTGTTGAGATTGCCGAGGATACTAAATCATCACTTGTCAGAATGTCACGGCGGATTGATGAAAGCTATCCACGACATTCGGAAATGCGTCTTTTCCCAAGAGTCGTGAGTGACCTGTTGAGTCATGGGCTTTGGTCGAGTGCGCGCATAGAAAATGTGATGGAGACCCACTTTGAATCCGCGGCACTGTCTCCCCAATTAAAGGCTTTCTTGGGTATTGAATCTCCCGCAAGCGTCTTATCTTTGTTTGATCCGAGAGAGGAGAAGGAACCGCTGATCAAACGAGCAGAGGACATTCTGGATCTCGACGAAGAAGATCTGGAGAAGAAGACTAGGAAGGAAAAGAACGAAAAGAAGGAGAGGAGCGAGAAGAAGGAAAAGAAGAAGAAGAAGGAGAAGAAAGAGGAAAGGTAAAGCTTACAGTGATCATGTGACGTGTTCCACAGCCGGTCCAGGTAAGCGCGTGCGTATGCAATCCAAGTGTTATATCGTATCGGAATCACGATAGACAATACATCCACACAAGCGTTGATCCATACATCAACTCCTTCCGCTGCGGGCAGGCCTTCGACTTGTTAGAATTGCTGGAGAATGCACGAGACAAATTTTACAGGACTGTTTATGAGAGGCTGCATGCTGCAACGATGTCGAGTGGTGTCGGCAAGTGCATATAATGAAGAGCACTTTCTTCGGAGGCTGCCAGCTCGGGCGAATAGCCTCGTGAGAATAGTGAGAAGACCGCCGTCCGCACAGCAGCTATCAATCGGTCATTTGCATAGAGGTTCCATGAACGGTCTTTCTGTTCGAGCGAAAGAACGATGAAGGAGCTAGCATTCGCTGCGGCAACCCATTGTTTGTAAGAAATGCATGAGGCGGCACAGGCGATCCAGTATATCCAACGTGGTAGATACGAGGTTTGACTAAGCTCACTACAAAGCTTCGCACGTTCCATTTCATCGGCTTGGAAATAGATGTATCCGCTGAACAACTCGTTTGCTGAAGTTACTAGTGCATGTGAGGGTGGGTATTTGAGAACCAGACTGGCAATTCTCTGCTTCAGCTCCTCGGACTCGATGCCCTCCATTACAGGAACAGCAGCCAGTGTGTGTTCCGCGGCAGCACTTGAGAGATATGGTACGAGCGCGAGCCTCAGGCAATGCGTTTCTTCAGCAAGCTGTGCCGATGCTGCGAAAACCTCCCGGAGAATTGTCGTATGACTCGCAACCTCGGCCTCCGCTGCAGTTCGTTCAATCATCATTTTCCATTCGTTGACCTTCCGTGCAAGCGATTGAAGGGACAATCTGGGAGGTGATATCAGTTCTGCGTTGAGAACGGTGTTAGGGTCTGGGTCTGAATCCGCAATTACACACTCAATGTCTGCCTGGCAAGCAGCCAGCGCATCAGCTATGGTTCCTTGGGGACTGAATTCGGTGTTCGCATGGTGCATAAGTCCAGCAGCGAGTTGAATCTCACCAAGTGCGCTTGCACACAAGGCAAGGCCTTCAAATAACGGATTTGCTTGACGCACAAGCGTACGCAGTTCGTCCACATCGGCAGGAGGAGGAATGCATTGCTGCTCCTGACGGCAGTCTTCAAGCCATTTATCGATCAGATCCATCAGGTGGCCGAGGAAGGACTGGCAGGCAGCAACCTGTTGGCGAATACGCTGATGCAGAGTGGCGAAGGAGTCTTTGATCGATAACAAGATTGAGGTGTCTTCCGGAAACAGGCTGGCATGGCCAAATAATAGTCTCACAAGAAGGTCCGCAGAAAGTTGGCGATTAAGGGCTTTCGAGATCGCACTCTTAAGGTAGTCATGGATGCGTTGCATCGACGAATACTCTCGAACTAGCTCCGAGTCGCCCAGAACGAGAATCGTGCAGGCCAGGACGAATGCACGTTCGCTTGTTTCATCACCAAGTAAAGCCTGCAAATTTTGGATTGCGCAAGAAATGGGCAGCACGAAGTCTTCTTTGACGCAGGCACGCATGATGGAATCGGCGCGCAACAAGATGCGAGTACCTTGACTTTCCGAAGCCGTCCCAAACGATGTGGGGACATGTGAGCTCAGCTCCTCAATTATGGCCATCAGAGTGCTCTTAGGATAAGGCCCATCGGTTTGAGGAACTGAGCTGACTTCCGCAGCCGATCTCACGAGCATATCACGGACGTATGAACTAAATTTCTCTTGCAGAACTTTTGCTTCATCCTGTGTTAAGACTAATTCATCTTGCGGCTCCACATAGCAGAGCTCTTGTTTAACGTCAAATTGAGTTAGCCCGAGGCGGTCCTGAATTGCATGGATGCTCCGAACAAAGCCTGTCGGATCATCCTTTGCCAGAGGACTTAAGAAAGTGAGCATGTCGAGGGGGGATTCAAGTGAGCCGTCTGCGGCAGATGACTCGGAAAATCTTTCCAGCAGATCAACGAAGAACTTGTTAGCATTGCCTGGATGATGCTTGCTGAGTTGAGCGTGGGGTGCTGTTTGTAACCATCTTTTGGATATCGTTTCGCCAAATAACTTCAGCTCATCCCAGAAAAGCTGACCCTTCGGTGGTGCATCGACCTCCCTGTCATTCGTATGTGAGATTGCTTCGGATGCTATATCAGCTTGCACTAGGTCGGGTTTACCATGATGACCAAGGTCCCCTCCACCATAAAGGTCTAAGGTTTGATTTCCAAACGCCATTTCCAAGGCTTGATCGAGATTCAAATCGCCAAAAATATCTTCAAGCGAGGATTCTGGCTGTCGTCGGTCCCCAGTTTGTTCTGCTCGTGGCTCTGTCGTACAAGTTATAACAGGAGCCTCGAATGTTGCAGCAGGGGTGTTCTCATCGAGCACTCCTGCAGCATCCTCCACCTGACTCGATGATAAGGGCTGCGGAAGTGATACCTCTGGCTCGGCCCTATGTACATTGTCAGGGTTGTGATCCGCGGTCGACGTGACAGCTGAACCGGTTTCTTCCCAGAAATTTGTGTCCCACAAGTCATCACGAACTTCACCCTGCTGCTGATGATGAGTTGTGGAGCCTTCACACATTGAGGCCTGTAGTTGATTGGTTGGTTCGGTAGGGGCTTCAACCCACTCAGCATCCTCTTCCACCTCAATGCTTTCTTCTACCTCGACCTCCACCTCGACTTCGACTTCGACCTCGGCGGCCTCTTCAACCCCAGCTCCAACCCTCACTACGACAGTCTCGCCTGGTCGGTCCTCTGGTTCTCGCTCGCCTACTGCTCCTACCTCTAGCGAAGTAGGAAACATTGGCCACAGTCCTTCAAGCGGGGTGATACCTTGTGTGCTAGACGTTGGAATACACACGTTTGATTGGTTGCTTTCGAGTGTCATCGTCACTGTAGTGTCTTGGTGCATTTGAGAGCTTCCTTTCGGTTCCTGGGGACTCGTTTCAGCTTCAAAATCACCCCAGGATTCAAAGTCATCTTCATCTGAGAGAAGGTATTGATTCGAGACCTGGGGTTGAAGTGTTCCTAGTTGGTTGGGCACAGTATTCATAGTGTAGGCTTCTTCCTCAACATCCTCTTCTACTTCAACCTCTACCTCAACTTCCACATCCTCCTCAACTTCGACCAGTTCTCCTCCTGCGTTGCTCATTTGTGGAACCTGAACCTCAGCCAACACTGAGGATGCAGGGCTTGCACTTGTCCACGGATCAAGAGATGTGAAACCCCCAATTAGTGGCATTGGTGTCGCCTCGCTCGAAGATTGTGCTCCTGTAGATCCCATCCCCTCAAGAGCTGAAGGACCCTGAACGGAGAGTCTTCGAAACGATGAAAACTCTTCGCTTTCTGCAATAGCCGTGTTGTCGACTCCCCAGATGTCATCATCCAAGATATTGGCCTGCGAGGGAGCAATGGGGAGAGTGCCTACGGTAGCGGAAGGTGGACGACCAGCATCAAACGTGGAACTCGGTATGAATGAGCTTACAGGTGCCTGTGCAGTTCCTCCTCGTGTAGCCTCTTGTGTTTTTAGCGATCCCTCCATCACAGAATCCACTGTGGTGCTGGCAGTGGGTGCGGATTCCGGCTCCACGCTGCTTGGGAATGAAATGGCGACCTCTGTCTTGCTGCTGAGCGTTGGCAGACTTGCATCGACAGCTGACTCTGTTGCATTTGAAATGTGGAGTGTGGAGGTATCATCAGCCTCCACAACTGCAGTTTCTGTAGCACCAGTAAAATCACCCCAATCTTCATCGGCTTGGGCAGCGGTTAAATTTTGTTGAGCTTCGGCTGGAGGTGAGGTTTGTACTGAAAGGGGGACTGGAACCGACTGCGACATGATACCGACTAGATCAGCCGCAAAAAGGTCCGAACCACCCTGCGTACCTAAATGAGACTGAACCAGAGGGGCCTGAAACTGCGCACTGCGCTCGTTGTTGGGCTGTTCAGTGGGTTGAGGAGCACTTTGGGTTGCATCTTCGTGTGTGCGGATCTGGAAGTCTTCGTCTACAGGGAGCATAGATGCCAGTAACTCTTCATCCACGTGTTTACCGAAGATGTCATCGTCGGTGTCATTGGGAACCTGCTGTGAGGGCATGCGGTTTTCAGGACCTTGCGGTGACGTCGATGAATTAAGATTGTCCTGGGTCGCCGGCATGGCTGCTAAAAGCGAAGGGGTTGCATCCGCTGCACTGGATGCATTCGGATCTGTCGATAGGATTGGTGTTGGTGGAAAAAATGGCATCGGTGCGATGCCTGGTGTGATTCCTGATGCGAAGCCTGTCGGTAGAGGAGAGACACTGGTCTTTGGCATCGACTGAGTTTGGGCTATGATAGGAACTCCACTTGAGGCTTCTGCTGGAGGACTAAGGGTTACACCAGCAGATGTGGCGAGTGTGGAAGCTGCGGGAGCAACTGCGGTTGGCATTGACATCGCTGCTGACACAACCGGGAAAGGGAACATGGGCATCGGCATCGCCATTGGTGTAGGTGTCGTGGTTGCGGTTGGTGCGCTCGGGGAGGCCGCTACGAGTGGATTGACAACAGGCGTGGCAAATGCTGGCATCATTGGGAGCATGGCGCCAGTAGTGGGCAGCGTGGGCATTGAGGCACCTCCCATCACCATTGATGATGACGTCGCCCCTGGGGTAGAAGACGCAGTGCCAGAAGCAGTCGAAGAAGGTGTCGTAGCGCTCGCTGCCATAAGATTGGCCATCTGCATGTGAAGCTGCTGCTGGAACGTCATCATCATCATCATTTGCTGTTGCTGGAGCGCCAGCAGGGCGGCCGAAGACGAGTTCGGGTCTGTCTGGCTCGATATAGACTGTGATTGCGGGGCTTGATTCGAGTGTAGAGCTGGTCCGGGCGCAGTCATGTTTGGCATGGCAACAGGCGGTAGCGGCATCATGTTGCTGTTCGAATTATTACCGCTCGACTGCACGGTCTGTCCCGTATTCGGCGTAAAATTGTTCGGGAGCCCGCCCATTGGGAGATTGGGCGGCCAACTCATGGTTGTGACGAGCTTGGAGAGCCGGAAAGGCTAGTGAATAGTCCCTGCGCCGCGGCCTTATCTGATATATCGTATTTTATCGTGAGTCAGCTACGTGGATCGCGAGTTCCGGTGCTCTTGAAAAACAGGTGATGGAGTGAAAATTCTCCTCCTTCCGTTCTTCAATTGCAGTCCATATGAGTCGAGCAGACTGGATCAAACTGGATCAAATTGGGATATCGCCGACGCTCAGTTGATGCGAGAAAAGCCCTCGGGTTGCGATAATGAGTGAAACTATGCGGGCAAGCAGTGTATTGAAGTGCCGGCCCGTGCTGTGGCCGATTTAGTTTCTGGCGAATCGTAACGTATGGTATGCAGATGGTGTTGATCAGAAGGAGCGTAATTTACAATATACAAAACAACACTGGCGTGATGTGGGATTCGTTCGCTTATTCGTTCTTACTAGACAAGTCCCTTTGGCTGAGGGGGGACTATTACACTGTGGGTAACTTGAGAGAGAATTCGGCATGAAGTACAGAAGAGTGAACTATAAATAAGTTACAGAAGGCAAATGCGAAAGCAAAGTAATAAAGTAGCATAGCCTAGGGAGGAAATGTGGAGATAAGCGCTCCACAATGCGTTACGATAACAATGAGAATGAAGACCACCACGGATTAGGACCAATGAATCGATCAATCGGAGGAACGGTCTTGTTAATGAATGACAAGTAGAATATTGAGGCGCGTCTTCTTTCTGTAAGCGTGGGTTAACTACGCCTGGTGGACGTGATCCTCGTATGCCTGAGGGAAGTTCCCATGGCGGCCATATTTGCGAACCGGGGTATGGCGGCTAGCTCGAGGCTTAAACGAAGGTGTCCATGCAGCTTGTGAGTTGAGACCGGGAGTGTGCTTACCGCTCGAGTTCGAGTTGCTGATGTTTCGATGGTGAGGTATAGCCACACTCAGCTCATCGAGTGATGGTGAGGAGGCACCAGAAGTCGAGACGGGGAACGTCTTGCCATCAGTGGGGAGAGTCGCACTGTTAGTAGTCTGACTTTGAGTGAAGTAAGGGGAGGAATCCACTTGGAGTGATCTGGTTGACTTGCTGCTGTTGCTTAGAGTCCATCCAGAGCCCAAATTAACACTCCCATGGTGCTGGGACTGAGGCAACGGCTCAGGGGGGGAAGAAAAACTAAAGTCCGGAGAGTGCTGCTGTTGGGAACTAGTGTAGCTGGTCACAGGACTAGCGGTACGGGGGGTAAACGAACTAGACGATAGGTAAGATACATTGGGTGCAACAAAGTAGGGTGCCGCTGCAGTCGAAAGAGAAAAGCCCTGGCCGAGATCCGAATCAGTCATCTTGGAAGCCATCGTCGTCGGAGTACTCATGGAAACCGAGGGGCTCCCCACGGTAGATCCTGGGCTGGTTGTTTCAATACTTTGGTAACTAGTCAAATTGTGCAAGAGTGAAGCTAGATTGGGGTGTGCAAAGGGGCATTCGCGATTGCTGCAAGATGGTCCATAGCGGCATAGCATGGTGCCTACGCTGAACGTGTTTTCCCAAACAGTCGAAATGGCGTTCGCACCCATTTGCTGGTTGGCATTGCCGCCCAAAAGCACATCACCAATGTAGATATAAGAGGGATAGGCTGCAGGTGTGGAAGTTGTTTTAGTCTGGACAGTCTGGGTGTTGTTCTCTGTGGTATTTAAACATGGTTTGTTCGAATCAAGTCTAGTATCATCACTACTTGGGAGAGCAGTTGAACTGGGACTATTGAGAAAAGCTGCAGCGCCCGTCTTCAAAAGCGCAAGGCTCGCAGCAGTTTGGAGCGCAAGGTCATCGCCGGCGCGCCAAATTGGCATGTTCCGCAGAATCGATGGGGCTGACGAAGCTGTCGAGACTGTGGAACCAATCGAACTCGTCGATGCACCTGAGTAAGTAGGAGACTGCATCCTACGCAGGGCCAAGTAACTTGAAGATGCGTCAGTTGAACCAGAACGCGGGGCACTCGGCGAAGGAGGCTCATAGCTTGCATCGCTCATCGCATCACGGCTGTGGCTACGATACTGACGGCCCTGTGGCGGCGTCAGCCTGTCGCTCTCTCGGTCGTGTGCATGTGTCTGCCGAGTCGTGTCCTTGTTCTCTGCATACCGGTTTCGGTTATGCGAATAGCCGTGGCCATGTCCATGCGCGTGAACATGACCCTGGTGGTGCGAGCGGTCGTTCGACACGTGCGACTGGCCGTGGCCGTGGCCAGTCCCGGGGCCAAAACCGTGCACGTGGCTGTCGGGGTTTCTGCGTTTACCCTTGCTAGGGTGTGCCTTAGCATGGTAGTTAGAAGGGGGCTTACCCGAATGGGCAGCGTAAGTCGTAGAGCGCGTCGAGTGCATACAGTATGCGAATTCTTTCGACTCGTGTCTATACCAAGTGGCACGATTGGGTGGTCGAACCTGGCAAAATCAGGACGTTTAAACGAAAAGTCAACCGGCTGACGAAAATCGTGGCAAATACGAGCTTAAGTGTCGGTGCGCCACGGAAAGGTAGGGCGCTTCCTTATCTAACACTTGGTGAACACCGTAAAATATTGTCCGCACTCGGGCCCAGGCCCTGCACCGCCCGATATTACACCCCAAAACTCTGTGCACTGAGTGTCAAATTTTTCAAATCGGAATTGTGGTGGTTCTCGTTGGGGCGGGCACGCACTGGCGTATCACTGGTTCTGTGAGGGCCAGAGCGATTTGATGCGGGGAGGATGATCGACACAGCTGTGTGTACTTGATACTATTGTCTGCTTGTCGCGTCTCGAATATACACCGAGCATAGCCACACCCAATCGAAACTCCGACTGACGTAAGCAACTTATTTCCATCCACCCCCTGTATTCAGGCACCCCAGATTCTGGAGGTGTGGAGCGGGCCAGAGTGATCACACCTCACCACTGCGAAACGGCTGATCCAGGGTATGACATCCGTCGTGGTAGTGATATGTTATTGGGCTTGGGCGAAAACCCCTGCTCGCAGCTGATCGAATCTGGAACCCGTCTGCTTGCCCACATAGGCCTCGGAGGAGCAGGTCTAATTTCAAATTGTGTGCACTTTGTAGACCTCTCGCGAAGACAGCATCGCCACCAGTGCGTCGCGCAACAAATCGCTCGACTAGGTAGCTACGTCTATTACAAGGATATATCGCCTGGAGACTCCCCGCCGCACCATCGAATTGACGCGCAATGAAGAGCACAAGTTCGCTCACCGCGTCTCTGCCTCTGCAGATCCTTCTTTTCTATAATCCATGGCTAATCCTGGCGTACTTCGTCGTGTCATGTGCTACATTTATTTACAAAGGTACGTTGTATTGTATGCATAGGTCGCCTTGGCGCCGAGTCTAGGAGGGGTGTCGGACTCGTCCCCTCGGTCCATGACATTTAGCCGTTTGAAGCTCAAAGTCTTCCTTGCACAGCGCCGCAGAAGCGCCCCACACTGTCTCTTCATCGCATCCATGACCTCCACGTCACACCTGTGTAGCCACGGAGTTGCCCTACCCCAACTACCTCGTTGGATGGGAAGTTAGCGCGCTCGTCTTGCTCATGATCATGGACGTGATTCGAGTACGAATCGGATCCCGGGCGAATCGTATGCGGGCAGCCGGGTCAATGACGCTCTTTTTGATCCTTTCTATTGTAGTACTCATCGTGAATGTATATTATGCGCAGTGGCAAACGTATGTCCTTCGCATTGACCTCGCCATGCATGTACTCTCTGTAGTGGTGGTGGGTCTGGAGATTGTATTTGGACTGTTTGCAACCATTACCTACGCCACTGCGAGCTAAGCGCAAGCGGCTTCATTATTGCATATGTACACTAGACTAGAATAACTTGCTCAATTGAGACTCGATTGCCATGACCATACAGATCTGCCGAATGTATATACCCCTAAGTCTCAATCAGTTGTTTCATTCTGTTGTTGTATTGCAAAGCCAAGAAACAACTCGCTCAGTTGCTTCTCAAGAAGAACGTATGTATAGCAACTCTCAAAGCAGCATAAGCGAGGATCCTGCGGCTTGAAGAAAGGAGAGGTGGCCTTGGTCTCAATGGTCAGGCAAAAGACATGCGGAATGCTGTTGATTTGTATAGTATTACTGTACACATCGTGAACGACACACAAGCATGTGCTTTCTTGGCTAGATATAGATTCGGACTGTAGCATGACAGTACGTCACTAGTGGCCATCTCTTACTTGGCGAAGTACTCCTGTAGATCGACCTCCGCCATCTTGGCACTGCTCTTCTTGAGCTTCGAAGCCAGATCTTTCAGGCTCGACGATGAGGACGAGCTCGACGACGACTGCTTGACTCGCTTGATTGTATCCTGAGCTTCCTCTGTCTGGGTGGCTTTGCGCTCGCGATCGCGCTTCCTGTCACGCTCTGCAGGCACGACGGCAGGTCCAGGGGCAGTGACCATAACCGACTTGCGCAACTCAGCGGTCAGCTTGCGCTCGCGCTTGGAGGACTTGTGCTCTTCCTCTTCTTCGTCATCGCCATCCTTCGTCTTCTTCTCCTTCTTGTCCTTCTTGTCCTTCTTGGTCTTCTTTTTATCGACCTTCATCTGCGACTCGTCGTCATCATCGTCATTATAATCAGCGGATTGTGCTGCATGACGCTCATCATCCTCGCTGTCGCTATCGCCACCACGGGCAGCGCGTTCCTTCTCCCTGCGGATCTTCTCGCGATGCGAGATCTCCTCAGGAGCAGTGAAGAGCTTGGCACGCTCCTCCTCCTTCTCAGCCCGCTTTTCGGCTTGCTTTGCAGCGATCTCCTCCTGCTTGACCTTTGCCAGTCGCTCAGGATCCTGCTTAAGCCAGTACTCACCGGATTCCATCTCAAGATCAATCTTACGTGGCGTGGGTGCCGGGGGGAAGAGTGCGCGCTCTTTCGTCTTGTCGTTGATGACGTGTGGCTTGTAGCGCTTAACGGATTTCTTCTTCAGCTTCGGCAGGAATCGATCCCAGCTCTCGTTCTTCAAGAGGGGATCCTTCTCCAGCTCCTTGCGGATCATGAGTTCCTTGATGATGTAGATAGGATGGATGTTATTCATGCAAGAAAGCACTATTCGGCGGACTTGCTTGAGATCCTTGAAGGACCCCATCGCGGCTACGGTGTTACCCTGGACCATGACGTAGCAATTTGTCACCAATTCAATCGCCTTCAGGGTGCAACCGTTGGGACCGATCAGGCGGGCACGTCGCTTTGCAAACCGCTCCTTGTTTCGCACGAGGTTTTTGATTTTGATGATGTCGCAGGTCATATCATCACGAAGGATCTTCAGGGCCTGCTGCACGGGCACCGATCGCGCAAGCAGCTTGATCAGGTCTCGTGCCTTAATAATCATGTAAGGATCGTACATCTTCCTGGTCGTGCGAACAGTCATGCTACCTTCAACCAGATTCAGCTCGCAGTCCACACCTACATCCTTCAACGCCTTGGTCACGATGGGCCAGATCTCTCGGAGATAGGTTTCTCGGTACTTGGGGAAGAGCGTCGCGAACGAACTCTCCTCAACTGGTGGTGGCAGTGGATTATCCGGTGTCACAGGATCAATCTTCCAGTGGTCGATCGACTCGTCGTCCCAGGGCTTGTCCTTACGGTATCGCTTGTTCTTGTTTACGGTGGTCTGAGACTCGTTGGCGTCTTGGTTCTGAGCGGCGGTCGTGTCCTTGTGCTCGGCGCCCGAGGCCTGGGCCTGGGCCTGACTCGTCTCGGAAGACATTTTCAAGTATCGTCGTGTGTGCCTAAGGTACGCTAGTCTCCTACTCGCCCTCTCACACCCCTCTCAACGCAGTTTCGTCTTCTTCCTCGTGTGGGCGTGGACTCAACTCTGGCCTACCTGAGTCCGATGAGCTATGCCGTGGTATGCGGTTCGTGTATGTCTCGCGCTTGTGACACGATTAGTATAGGTTTTACGACCGCGCACCTGGTCTAACTGCTCCAAAGCGAGTGTACTCACTTCAGATTCACTTCACTCACAGTTCTATCTGTCCTGGCCCTGATTTCAAGTCCTGCAACCCTTCTGTATCTGAGAGTTTCCACTCCGGAAGGAAACTGGAGGCTAAACAGAGCGGAAGGGAGGGCCGCTCTAAGATATGATATGTAGCGCTACTGGAACTATCTGCTGCAGCCTGGGCCAGTGCCCCGGGTGTGCGCACGCATGCCAAGGTCGGTGCGGAGGGGTCAGCGGGGGCTCGAAAATTTGAATTTGGAACCCGGTTCCAGATTTTTGGAACAGGTTCCAAAATTTGGAACTAGTTCCAAACCGCGCCGAGCCAACTGCGGGCGAGGCAAACGAGCCATTGAGTGAGTTTTCGCTGTATCCTTTGCGTAGAAAAACATGTCTACTGAGCACGAACAGGTACGTTATAACCCTATGGTTGTGTAGATATACGCTATCACCATCCACTCCAATGGATTTTATACCCACCAAGACGATGGATATACAGACCAGGCTCGCGGAATCCCCTCTATGTCGCTTTTTTACTCCCTCGGAGCCCCGCTCGCACGCCCTGCAGCCTAGACAGCGGGTGTATGCCAGTGTGACGTGTGCGATGATACTGCGGATGACCTCGGCTGTATGACGCGGCGGGTGCAACTCGCATGCCGTCGCGCGGAGGCGCAAGAGAGGTCCGCAAACATCCCCGCTCCGAGGGGCAAGCAGACAGCAGTTGACCCGAGCACGGAAGATCACCGCCGTATGCGCCGGGTGTGGTATGCCGAGTGCTTTGTATACTCCGCTGGAACCCTCAACTCACCCTACCGTGTCCCTCCATGGTGTTCCCACCCTACCCTTCATCATCGATAGAACGAGCGCGCCTTCCAGAAGCAGGTCGGCGTTGCCATCAACAAGAAGATCCTCGCTTCTCAGCTCAAGGTTGTCAAGAGCAAGAAGACCGCTAAGCCCCGCTTCGTCAAGGACATTGGTTTGGGCTTCAAGACTCCCAAGACTGCTATTGAGGGTACTTACATCGACAACAAGTGCCCCTTCACCTCGAACGTTTCCATCCGCGGTCGTATCATCAAGGGTGTTGTCAAGTCCACCAAGATGAAGCGCACCATCATTATTCGCCGCAACTACCTCCACTACATCTCCAAGTACAACCGTTTCGAGAAGCGCCGTGTCACCCTTGCTGCTCACGCTTCTCCCTGCTTCCGTATCCTCGAAGGTGATACCGTCACCGTCGGTGAGTGCCGCCCTCTCGCTAAGACCGTCTCCTTCAACGTTATTCGCGTTGACAAGTCCACTGAGAAGAAGGGCATGAAGAAGTTCTCCAGCTTCTAAATTGGATTGTTAGCTTAGAAAGCGACAGAAGCGAGTGAAACCACTCAGCGTAATGTACACTGGTGGTCAGGTCCGTGCGCACCCAGAGAAAAGAGGACTGACCATCAGGAGGATCGCTTCAGCCCGACGACGACGAGCTCAATCGGATCAAGGATGAAGACGATTACCTGAATATGTATGTACGCTCGACCCAGTAGATATAGTCTATTGCAGATCTACTCGGAGGAACCGTTGTCTTGAGCGTTGGATGACCTCCACACAAGGTGACTGGACTCTAATACAGCAAACTTAACAGATATAATTCGCAACTTGGGTTACAATTGGACTGGATTTGGAATCGATTTGAGAATTTGACAGGCTGTGTAGATCGTTGTCGATTCAACGCTCATGAATGTGTGCTGAGTATGCCCTGTTCACTGCGTAGAGATTGTTTCTCTCCTGCCAAAGGTGGATAAAATCAATTTGAATTCTGTTCACAGTACCGTACCACGAGTTGGAAAACACAGCATTGCGGAGATACCAGGTGGAAAGAAACACTAGAAGTCGGCTCAGGAACAAGTGTATCTTAGCAAGATCCGTTCAGAATGGCGTCTACGTCTGGGAAGCGGGTGGTGGACCTGTGGAGTCTTGCCTCTCAGAGAGTAACTGGTCTCGAGGACCCGCTCTACAGCACCAGCGCGGAGCAAGAGGGCAAGGGTGATGGAAAAACAGAGGAGAAGCAAGACAGAGACGGCAAGAGAGTGGGCGGAAGTGGTGCGAGATCCTGCACCTTGCTCGTGATCGGAACAGAAGGGTCTGGAAAGTCAACCCTGGTTCAGACTTTCCTCAATCAGGCCCGCGCAGGAGGGGAGAGGGGAAGTCTGTCGCTGCACTCACAGCAGAACCAGCAGCGCCAGCCTCCGCTTCCCTCGCAGGTTGATTATCGGTTCATTAGGACTCAGCCCAGTGCTGCAACAGCTGCGGCAGTTAGTGCACGTGGGAGTGTTAGTGGGGCGGCTCCAGAGAACGCGAATGAACGATCTGGTGCAGGTAGCAAAGATCAGCTCATTACAACGCATATCTGGGAGATCGGTGGTGGCATGCGGTTTGCCCCGCTGATGGACCTAGCCCTGGAACCACAGGCTTTGGCTAGGCTATTGGTGGTCATTGTAGTCGATCTGAGCCGACCTGTGACTTTGCTCGACCAAGCTGTATTTTGGATCGAGAGCTTACGCGCGCAGGTCAAGCAGGCGCAGCGTGACTTTGACACTCCGCTGAATCAGGCCACTTGGAAAAACCACCCTGATGCAAACTCAGTCGCCCCTCTTCCTGTTCCCACGATATTGGTGGCAAACAAGTATGATCTTTTCCAGACCAGGGCCGCGGCTATTCCTGGACTTGCCAAGACCGTGGCGACCTACCTACGTGGGGTCGCACACAAAGCAGGCTGCTCACTGATTTACACGTCACTAGGAGGAAGAGCAGTCGAGCTTGGAGGCGGAGCCTCGCCTAGCTTCAACTTCCTTAAGACGCGCATTAACCGCCACATCCAATCCCTCGGAACGGCAGGATTCGCGAACTCCGTGCAGTCGCAGATTAATTTTGATCCGTCGGGCTACCTATTCGTGCCTGCAGGAGCTGACTCCATCCAATCTATTGGTGACACAAACGCGACAGCGGTGGCTGGCTCGGCACTCCCTGCGATCAATTGGTCAAGTGGTGGCCACTCAGAAAGCACCGGGGCATCGAAGGATCAGCAAGGACAGGCGGCCTCGCAAATGCAGCTCCCGAAATGCCGCGCAATTACTCTCTATCGACGAGCCGTGTTGCAACTGGGAGGCGGAGCAGCGGCCTTTGCCTCTGACATTGCATTCGAACGTGAGCGCTTGTTGGGAGAGTCAGCTGGCGCTGCAGACCCAGCCTCTCTCAACGCAGAAACGCTGCTTCCAACAAGTATCCCTTCGGGAGAAGCGGAAATGCTAAAGATTCTCAACACACTACGACCCGAGCCCAGCATTGATGAGGCTCTTCAGGCTCGTGAGGGTGATCTCGTCCAGGCCAACCTTGCACGTCGCCTGCGCCAGGAACTGCGTGGTATTGATCTCGAGAACAGGTGATCCATTCTGTGACTCCACACTCGTGATTGTCACGCGTCCGTGTCACACAACCAGCCCCGATCCATTGGGAAGTGGACCAAAATCCGACTTTCTCAACATTTCCGAGTTTGCTGAATGGCAGCGTTGGACGGCTGTACATGAAAATAAATTGTATCGGTGTATAGCATATCCTTAGCTCACATAGTCTATCGCTTCCCTCAACCTCTAGGATGTCTCACGCGTGCGCACCGGCCGGTACTTCGATTGAGGCTCTAGCTCAGGGACTCAAGGCAGCGTTTAAGCTGCAGCATTTGTATATCAAGGACATCTCTGCCTGCGGCTGCGGTCAGAAGTTTGAGGTATACGTCTGCTCCGAGAGCTTCGTTGGCGTCAAGACCCTCGATCGCCACCGCATGGTCCAAAATGCCCTCGCAAGTGGTAAGTGGCCAGGGTTGCACCCACTAGAAATTCGGCTATATCTTGAGAAGATGTCGGAAGTTGCCACTGTTAGTTGTATTCCAACGATCATTTCTCACGTGCTCACATAATTTCCCCTTCCAACCCTCTAGAAATCGCCAAGCTGCACGCTATCACGCTCAAGCTCTGGACTCCCGAGGAACACCCTGCCAAGCAATCCCTCGTACCTGAGGGTCTTCCTGACCTCGCCGCTGCCAGCGAGTAAGAGCGGTGCACGCCCGTTCATTGTGGTTGCAATGCGGCAAATACAGTACGACATCGTGTGTATACAGCTTCAGACAGAATGCCCCTACCACCCCGTGACCATGGTAACAACTTGAACTCGCTCGAGTGACTGAGTGACTGAGTGAAATTCAACGACACAATCACTGACGGGTTTCACCCGCCCACTGGAGAACCAATCTTATGATGCGTCAGTCGGCAAGTGACGCCGATGGCAGCTCGCCGAAGGCTGCTAGGCTCGGCGGTCCCAAGTCACCGAGGGCGAAAATCATTTTGAATGCTGGAGTAGGGACGTCGCAAGAGTAGGATGATTCCGATTCGGATGTATGAATGAAGATGGTCTATACATCTTATGGGCACGCACAGGGTATTAATATGTGGATTTTGCTTTATACAGAAGGACTTCAAGTGATTCGAAGGCGCATGGGTACTCGAGGCATGAGTAGCTTAATTCAATCACGACTTAGCACAAACAGTGGTGCACTGGAGTTTGTCGGAGATACCATTTGAACTCGCGGTATATTTGGCATGCAACGGCAACAGTACGCTAGGGCAGTGGGCATTCTAGCGGATAACACCGTGTTTAACTCTCGGACTATCGTGTCAACACAGGTCATATCATGAGAACTCATTCACTCTTTTGACCAAACCCTGTAGAACTCGAAATCCCTGGCAAGCGGATCGTTGGAGGGTCTCTACGCGATGTTCCAGACAAGTAAACGAGGCTGTCGGGTGACCTGCTCATCTCGATCCTCAGCGTCCAGTCCTGCTGAGGATTACATGGAATCGCCAGCTGCTCGATCTCACTTGGGAAGGCTGAGTCGGCCTGCAGACTCGGAGGAGGAAGATGAGCTATGCAGAGAGGTTCTGCGAAGACACAGCATCAATGAAGCAGCCAAAACTCTGTCGCGAATGGCATCAACAAGCGAACTCTCCAGTGCGCAACGCCAGAGATCGACGAGCAAGTTGCAGGGTCTGCGAGTACATCTTAAACATGATCAGCTTGTATCTTCATCCCTGCATAAGTACCTCACGACTGAAGCCAGCCCTGATTCGAGTGACACCGAAGGAAACGCGCAGGAGCAGAATGGATCTCCGTTTCCTGACATGTTGCCACCTTCGGTTTGTAACAGAGAAGCTGCTGCAAACAACGCGGCCATGCGAATGACAGATTATGAGGAGAAATGCTTAATTTGCGAAAGCAGATGCTATGTTGTGGAGAGTGTAATTATGCTTCCACTCAACAGCTCATCTCCTGCAGACAAGCAATGCCCGAATGAATCTCAGTCAGATACCTGCGCACCGGCCATCCCATCGCTTTCGCAGTTCTTAGTTTGCATCAAGAATCCAATTTCTCAGTCAGCGACGTCTACCCGTAGGTTGATCAGCCACCGATCGTCTGGCGTCGAGAATGGAATGTGGATCCCCGGAGATGCTGTGCAATTATGTACGTGTGTTTGTTCTCCCAGTTCGGGGTCATCGCTTGCCGCCTCGGAGTGTTATCGCTCGGCGCATGATGACGACTCTAAAGATAGTGCAGATCTGGAGTCCAAGATCTTGGCGTTGGCGCTGCAGGCGCTCTCTCAAGCGCTCGACGGAAGCAAGCAAAGGCTCTGCAATGTCGACGTGGTTGGACGAGCTCTCAACAATCTTGTTGTCGGGCTAAAGCAGGTCATTCAATCCAAGGTTCAGGAAGTCAAGCGGACGACGTACCACAGTATCGTCTCACACAACTCCACAATTACCTCCACGGAAATTCAAACCCTGCTGCGAGTTAATGAGACCTGGGAATACCGCTACAAGTCACTCAAGCGAAAAGCCCTGAAAAAGATCGAAGCACTAAAGAGATCGAACCGTGCCTCCCGCAAGTATTATGAGAAGGCTCCAGACACCGATGAGACTCACCTTCGGCTGAAGCGAGCCACCTTCACACGGGCTTCACAAACCGAAAACCCCGACCAAGAAACTCAGTGTCTGCTTGAGAAAAGCCTGTCATCTCACGAACTATGGACGTGTGAGGAGAACCTTCCGGAGACTAAATTCGCAAACACGAGCGTTACAGGCATCCTGGAGGCTTTGAGTGTATTCGAGAGTGGGCCAGGAGCGGACGTAGGAAGCGATCAGCTGATGCTTGGGCGGGGATGTGATGGTCGTTTGAATTCAAACTCTGATCTTCAGCTATTGCGCTCCCTCTTCCCTGATACTTCGCAAGATCGCGCCCAGCAAGAAGTGAGAACAGATGACGGAGGTGAGAATTTGGTGTCTCACATGTTTGACATTTGCAGCCTCCTTCAAACTCCAGGCCAACCATCCACAAACCCGAACAACTCCCTGAGCGGTCCATGGACATGTGACCAGTCTCGAAATGACACATGTGACTTCACGCCGATATCAGACCGCTGGTTCACTAGTGAAGTTCCAGCCGCAGAACTGCATGTGACTTCAGCCTCAGGTTATCGCTCGGTGAACAACTCCGATCTGAACTCTTCTCCGATTGCTCGATTCAGTCTCTTCGACGACGTGATCAGTTCTCCATTGCCGCGAATGCGTGTTGAACTTGAGCAGGTCTTCCCGCAGATTTCATCCCCAGTTTCATCGCTTAACCCATCAACGTATGAGCTGCAATCCCTTGGTCCTCCCTCAAAGACTACCCATGACCATGACCATGACCATGACCATGACGACTATGAGTTCGAAATGGATGAGCCAAGCAGGTTCTCGGCAGGTGATGCGAAGGACAAGTCTGATGAAACTCAATCGCGTGACACGCGAGCTCCCAGCCGCCCACGCTACCCCATGTGTCTACCTCTTCCTACCCCACCTTCCGCTACTGGTCAAGGACCATCGGTCATTCAATTGCCACCATTACCACCCCTACCAGCTCAATCGCAATCGAAACCCCACACATATACCTCGGTATCTACTGAGCCTTCCACGCTTATGCCGAGACAGATCTCGGCAATGGTGCTAGCGAATACGCCAACTCTTCCTCCCCTCCTACCCTCACGCGCTCCATCTACTGATTCCCCGGCTGCAGATGGCGTCCATTCGGAGTCAAAAGTTACAGCTCGAGAGGAAAACGTGACAGCGACCCCTGAACATCTGACAGGACCGGATCTACCGCCAGTAGTGCCTGGGCCGGTTCCTTCGGATGCGCCAAAGCTCCGGCCTAGACGACTGAGGAGACCAGCTTGGAACTCCGGTCTGGGGCCGTGCAAGCGTCGACGGTCGGCGTGTAGCGTGGAACCTGTGCAAGCGCACCCAATGGAAATGCACCCTGAACCTAGTGAGGCGTCCAAGCGCGTGCTAACAGATACCGCGGACTCCATTGCAGTGGACTCAAGTGTGTCTCAGACAATTGGATCTGATTGGAGCGACGATTCTGATGATGAACGCAAATGCCCACCACCAAGGCTCCCTGCCCTTGTGAAAAAACTGCTGGACGCAGCAAGAGCTGCACGGCTGGCACAACTAAAACGCTGTGATCATCCCGAGGAGAAGAAGGATCTCCGACCTAGAACACATGACAAGGAAAGTGCTTCAGCGAGGACCCATGAAAGCGAGCAAGCTTCATGCTATGGTATTGAGACAGACGACCAATCCAACCCTGAAGACAATGCGGCGAAAGACCGCGAATCGACGAGCGAATGCAATGATTCACTGCCCACACTCACAACTCTTCCTCCCATGACGACAATCAGTATCCTGGACGAGTCCTCGAAATGCGGACTGGTTGATGACTCGAATTATTGCCTTTGCCAGGATTCTCCTTTTCTGACATCGTCAACAGCATCCTCTCGTCCATCTAATGATGACACCAACGATGAAAGTGTGGCAAAATCCACCTCGACAATTAGTCACACAGCTCTGACTCTGGGCTCGTTGCCTGAAGTGCCACCTGAGCTCATGTCGAAGCGTCGTACTCTTCTGGCGCTCCACGTTGCGATCATGGAGCGTCAGCGAAGTAGGACGGCCATTGTCGCTTCCCTTGGCAAACTCCGAGAACGCATCGAAGAAGAGATTCCAGGTGCAGCTGCAAACGGAAGTTTCTGGCAGTCTGAGGGGACACGAGAACATCTCCGTACAATGTCTGGTCGGGTGGCAGAAGTGAAGACACAAACAGGCATGTCTGAGCAGTCCTCACCCAATGTCACCGTTACGTCAGATGGTATGGAGACGCTAGCTGGGCCGGAAGTAGTCGAGGGGAATGCTGAGATGAAGTCTATCGAAGAGGCACCCTCGCTTACCGAGTCGGTTGCAGGCTTCGAAGTCATTCAAGAAGAGCTCGCTGTTTTGGACATGCAGGGACAGCAACAGAATGGCTACTCAAGTGCACAAAGCGATGGTAAAGGATTCCTTTCGCGTTACATTCCCTTCTTCAAGTAAATGCCTGTCTCAGCGTAACTACACAATATGGCCTTGTTACACACCAACAGTGTCTATCCCAAAGTGTTGGTGGATTGTATAGCACGTCGAATACCACCAGAACTCAAGTAACTGAGTTTCCAGTCTGCATTTTCATCCATCCTCATCATTGCAATAGAACCTGGCGATGTCCAACCCCTCTGTCCATGCAGACAATCGGAAATAAAACATCATGATGATGGTCATGTTACTGATTGACTCCACTTCAGCTAGTTCGAGCATTTTATTACACCACTTAACTATACTGAGTGCGTCGGATCGTTCGATCATTGCTTGAATTGCTGTACATTGATCCACGCATTTTACCAGCACGATAAATACAGGAGACTGACAAGATAAGGCTGAAGGATAGGGTAGAACGCATGAACTTGATATACATCCTAGTAATACCACATGGCACCCCATGTGAGCGCGCTGCAGAGCCATTGCCTTTATCATTGTTTACTGGTCTTGGAGTCCTTATCCGAAGCTCCCGCAACCCCCTCCGCTGGTTGCTGACCGTCCTTCTTCCGCTCCAGATACTCGATGTAATATGAGTCCTTTTCGACGTCAGCCGCCTCCCACTGACCACCGCTGTGGTCGGACTCGTATGATGTGAATAGCCTGAACTGATTCGCTAGACCCGAGGAGTGCTGTGGCTCGAAATGTACTGGCAAGAAGCCCTGCTCGTAGAGCACCCCGGTCATGGTCGCGCCTGTGCAGAAGGCTAGCCTTGTGTCCTTGCTCTTTGCGAGGAAGCGCATGGTCTGAAGCATCGGGAGATGGCAGTCTGGTCGCAGATACGGTGGGTCCGCAATAAGGAAATCGAAAGTCCCGGCCAGGTCCTGAGGGATTTCCAGTGGCTTGTTGAAGTCAAAGAAGACGAAGTGCTTGGGGAATGCACGTTCAAAGCGTCGATCGAACTCGAACAAGTACAACTCTACATTCGTCAGGTTCTTCTTCGTCACAGTATTAAGTGCTGCGCGGAATGCCGACGGTGTCGAGATGAAACCCACTCGCTTCTTACTCTCCTCGTCGGCAATCCCTCCCAGGGTGAGTGCCTCGAGAGCGAGATGCTGCGAAGTGTGCTGATTATACCAGAACTGACTGAGTCCAAAGTCCTCACTGACGCCCGCCTCGTACTTGTCGCTCACGACGACCTGCTCGTCGGCCTGCTTCTCCTCGAGATGCTGCTGCAGAGCTCGCAGCGTCTCGGGTTTCAGTAGCTTGAGTAGTTCGGGATTCAATCTATCCATGGTAGGCCCGTGTTCTAGATGAGCAAAAATGGTATTTTCATGGAGCGTGAGATGTTACACCAGGAGAAATTGTTTCTAGTCCCCGGTCAACGCCGCAACCGTTATGCTCAGCACTCTTAACGTTGTGGCTTTTCACCGGACTTTGGATGGGGCAGACATATAACGTGCGAGCCGAGTGTCATGAGTCTGGCCTTTCTTGGGAGCTGAAAGCGTACACGGTGCTGTCTGGCACTTGGGCAATATTCGCCCAGATGCTCCACCGCCGCGTGACGCGTATTACCAGAGACAAGCCCAGCTCCGGAATCTTCCAAGTTTACTGCAAGTTGAGACACCAAGAGGGGATCACGGTGGAAAATGTCGAGACAATCTATACACGAGCTCATGAGCCTGCTCCAGCAACCCCGAGGCCGTTCGTGCCCTCATTGATCCGCACGCGCAGGGGCCATTTGCAGTCCGCCAGGACAGGATTCGAATTCGCTCGGCCTGGCGACACAGGGTTAGAGCGGGGACCAACCCGGCAGGTAGCCGTGATGTGAGATCACAATACACGAGGCTTGTCATACGCTTTCAGACCAGTTTCACGCGGAAATTCAAGTCGAATCCCCGTCGTACCAGCAGAACACCAGTGAATTCACAGAATCTACCTCGAATTCGAGTTTTTCGTGCACACTTGCTAGGAGTCGAGATCTCGCGATCTGGCGAGTGCCCGAGGTTGAAACCTTCGCAGACCCCCGCAACGATGGCCAAGAGTCGGTATGATTACGTCAAACAGTTTGAGCTCGACGACCGTCTGCTCCCAGGATGTTGGTTCGCAGTCAGGCTAGATGGCCGACAGTTCCGCACGTACGTTCGCTGGCTCTCTCGCACTGGCAGTCTTGTTTGCATGGATCTGGTAGGGTGCAACCCGTTTGCTAACCATACGGCAACGCACTGACGCCACTTATCTAGGTTCGTCGAGAAGCACAGACTTCACAAACCGGTCGATGACCGAGGGATCGCGCTCATGAACCGGTGCGCCTGTGAGGTGATGAAGCGGTTCAGCGATATTGTAATCGCGGTAGGTGCCAGTGACGAGTACTCCTTTGTTTTCCACCGTGAGACGCAGCTGTTCTCACGGAGAGCGAGGTACGTTGGCATTGAAAGAAGCTGCATATTGTGGTTGCAATCATCCGACCTCTGAACTGCGGATGTGCACGTTTGACGAGCTGCATCGACTCACTCAACTCGACGTGCCTTCCGCTCATATAGCAAAATTCTCACAACCATTGTCTCTGAGTTCTCCTCGCGGTTTGTCTACCACTGGAGTGAGTACTTCGGACCCGGAACGACGCCGTTCATGTATCCTAAACCAGATGGCACTCTGCTGCAATACCAGCCGCCAAAGGTAAGTCAAGGCGGTAGTACCGTGTCCGACGGCAAAGCACCACCTTGCTCAGCAGCACCATCAGCCGCCGAGGTTGACTGGACGCGCGAATTGATCTACCCTCCAACATTCGACGGAAGGATAGTTCTCTACCCCACTGACGACTCGATCAAGGACTACTTGAGGTGGCGACAAAACGACTGTACGTATCATGGACTGGAGACTTAACGCGGGCTGTGTTGGATTGAGACTCAGCTTTACGTCCTGTTTCAGCTGCACGTATTCGAATTTTCCCGTCACTCACCCAACTACTGGACTATGCAATCTGCAACCCCTCTAGTTCATGTCAACAACATCTACAATGTTTGCTACTGGTCTCTACTTCATGACGGCGTAACACCCCATGAGGCTGAACTTACCCTCATGAACACAGGAACAGAACAAAAGAATGAGCTGCTCTTTAGTCGGTTCAATCTCAACTACGCAAAATTGCCGGCCGCTCACCGAAAGGGCTCGATTATCATCTGGCAAGAGGTCGAAGAGGCAGCGACGACCGATGAGTCCAAGATGGATCGGACGAATGCGTCTGTCAACCCAGCGATAAGAGACTCAGCAGGAACGGGGGCATCTCCAGACGACAATGACATGACGGTGGGCGATGAAAAGAGCAGTATAGACGAGCCCAAGGTTGCAAAGCCAGCCAAGCCGACTATCTTTACGCCAGGTCGAAGTACGTTTCAATGCATGACTATGCCTTGTTTCGTATCTCATCCCCAGTGAGTCGCTGGGCGCATAGCGCTGACATTCATTTCGCGGCATCATCTCTTACTCGTACTCAATCTACTCCTCGTCCCCACTCTAGAGCCGAAAGTGCTTCAGATCTATCATGAGGATCTCGTTGGGGAGAAGTTCTTCAATGACCATCCAGGTATTATTCCATATATCTCACCAGCCGAGATCCAGCGAGCGATCGCTCGCGAGCGAAGGAAGGAGAAGAAACGCCTCGCGCAGCACCAGCAGGGTCAGCACCAGCAGGGTCAGCATCAAGCTGATCCAACGTCGGCACCCAACGCGAATGAAGAATAGACTGTGGGTTTCACCTAGCTGAGGAACCGCAATGTAGTATTAATAGACTCGACTAATCATATAAAGGATGTTCTAAAGCTCGCATTGACCCGGGCATCGAAAAATCACAATCTATACAGGGTCGCTGTATTGTCACATGTAATATAATTCTTCTGGATCTGCGAGCCAGAGGACTCGGTGTTCAGACAGCGTCACATTGAACGAATGCGTTTGACGCCAACTACTGAATGCGCTTTGCGGCGTGGAGTTCATTCGGATTTGACGAAGACGACATTGACGATGAAGTAGACGAGCCAACGCCTTCTGGAGCCGAGGGATCACGGCGCCGCTTGACGCCAGGCGCTGGAAGTTCTGTGATTTGGCCAACTGGGTAGCTTGCAAAATTGGCTGCAGCCGCCGCAACTGCAGCTGCGTTCAACATAGCTTCTTTCATTTCACCCGCACTCGATGGGAGAGGTTGAATGAGAGTCCTTGAAATCGTGATAGGAGTTGGTGCTTCGGGTGCCTCTGCCTCCTCTTGTCGCTTAGGCTTACGGCCTCGCTTTGTGGCCTTGGGTTTTTCAGCATCTTCGTCCTGGGGTACGTCGTCTTCAGTAAGGGGATTCTCATGCTGCTCGGATAGCAAGAGTGCAGGGATATCTTTGTCGGGAACAGTTAGGGCGGGACGGGCTTCCTTGAAAACACTGGGGTCGATATCCTTATGCCGCGACTCGCCATGTCGTCGAAGCGACACCTTATGCCTGAACTGATGGTCACAGCCTGCGACTGGACATTTAAAAGGGACATCGTTGAGATGCCGCGCACGAATGTGCATTTTCAGGTTCTGAAACCGTGAGAATCCTCGCCCACAGCCTGCGTAGGGACAAACCACTACACTTGCGACGCCCGAGAGTCGCCCGCGACTGGAGGATGGGTCGTTTGGCTGCTTGTTTTTTCCCGAAGACCCACTCTTAGAGAGACTAGTTTGGTCATTTGAAGCGGCCGCTGCGTCTTCGACGGAGGGCATAACACCCGGTGCTTTCGCCTCAAGTGAGATCTCTGGTTGTTGGGGCTTGGGTGCCGTAACATTCAGAGGCATGTACAGCGGGCGGGCCTTGGCAGCCGCGGCGGCTGCGGCGGCTGCGGCGGCTGCGGCCGCAGCTGCAGCTGCACCCGAGGATGGAACAAGCGGCGGTACAGGAGCTGCCCCCAGCGGCGGGACCTGAGTGGTATGGGCCGGGGTAGTCACGACTGGAGGAATGACAGGGGGCGCGCCTGTACCAGTACCAACATGTGTCATGGGTGGGCTGGCCACTGCCGTGGCTGCGGCTGTGGCACGGGTTGGACGGCGACGCGCCGAGTCTCCTTTGTTGGGCTCATTATTTAGAAGCTGAGTGTCGTTCAGTTGGGGCTGTCCCAAGGGAGGGACCTAGATGAATGATGGGTTGGGGCAACGCAGTTGGGGATAGAAAGTTAGGAAAACGTCGGAGTCAGCCGGTTGGGCTCGATTTTTATAACATAGACCGGTGCTTCTCATCGTCCTGCACCATTTGACATCAAGTCTACTACGTACTGAACTCATCTGTTGTGTTCAAGTGTGAGCTCCAAGTTATGGGGGGCGGAGGGGGGGGAGGGCACCTTCTCTCTTCGGACTCGTACAACTACTACCCACAGCAATCCAACGCCGCAAGCAGTGGGAGGGTGTGGTATGTTAGCTAGAGTAGAATGAATGCGGGTGTAACAGATTGAGGCTTACTTAAGAGGCTTTGGCTTGGAATTGGTGACAGAACACTAGATCGCGTCAACACTCGAGGTGACTGGCTTGTGGTCGGCGCTTCACTCGTCCCATGCATCTCACGGGTCTCAAAGGGTAAGCAATGTGTAGTGCAGGTTGTGTCAGACCCCTTCGTTTGGATGAACTGTGGAAATGTCTCACGAACAGGCAGCGAGCCGGTGACAACTCTCTGAGGCGTGGAATGAGAAATGAGACGACGCCGACTCAATCCAAGTCCATCGAGCCAGGAAGGCGGAAACGGGACCCCCCTTGAACGTGAACGGAGTCAGGGCGCAACGACCCAGCACCCGAGACGCGCGAGCGAGTCACTCCGCAGTGTTCGTGACCAACTGCACCCACTGGAGAGTCAGTCTGCCATGCCAGGCTCGCCCCAGCCCCAGCCCCAGCCCCAGCCCAGCCCCAGCCCCAGCCCCAGCCCA
>Ga0180217_1000141_pt1 | contig 148681 bp, 70 predicted proteins | sample eDN3rd37CBELigOP_FD_128521 | JGI IMG/M metagenome (GOLD analysis project Ga0180217, IMG submission 128521) | Enriched Organic Plus compost microbial communities from Emeryville, California, USA - eDNA 3rd pass 37_C BE-Lig OP (version 2) (version 2) ... | reverse complement strand
TGCAAAAAAAAACCCCTTTTTGTTTTCCCCCCCCCCTCCGCGCTCCAGGGGGCAGGGAAAATGCCCCCCCCCCCCCCCCCCCCCCGAGGTGCCGAAGTGCCAGATCGTCGTCCAAATATGTCGACTGGTGTGAGTGGGGTAGGTTAGCAGGTGAGGCATCTTGCGCGGTAACCTCACATCCTCATCTGCTTAATTTGTCTTGCTCTCCCAGGGGCGACCACAATAATTCGAATTCTAATTCATGTATCAATGACGTATTGCAGTGAATTGCAGCGCAGGCAGATGTTGACGTTCCTATTGCATGGCATTGTATAGACACAACGTGATTGTCATCATCACATGGGCTTGCTACATGCTCTCTCGGTTTGATATAAAACGGACTACATCGATTATTTCTGTGCTAGCTTGCCACCATCGTTTCTCTTGAATTCCGACTAGCCATGCCGGTCAATGTTTGAATATGCAGTCGCATGCCGCATGACGAGCGATGCTAAGGGTGCTGCGCAGAACAAACGGCCCTCGAAGGTCACGCCTGACAAATTGGCTCGGAATGGACTGAAGAACATTCAACTATGCAGGTCTGATCCGAGGTCCTGACGATGATGTCGTCATGGATACTCCCAAAGTGTAGCAGCCGGCAATAAACTCTGTAACAACAGTACCGTTTCGTAAGCTCTAGGATGAGGGCGCGTTTATGAATAGCTGAATGACAATGACAAGTAAATAAATCGTGCGAGAATGAACAAGAATAGCGACTATGTCTGGTTCGCTCTGGTCAGAGCATCCTGGATTTACGCACGAGATTAACAGTTCAGAAGGGTGCGAGAAGGCTTAAGTGACTACGCCGTATTAAAACTGCGGATCACAAGTTTTACTCTTCCTCCGAATCTTGCTTTGGGATATGAATGTGAACGGAGCTGCTTGAGGCAGTGTAGACTTGGGAGGAGGACTGAACTAGTTGTACATCTTCTCGACTGGGTGATTCGATGATGGCCCTGGAGACTTCTGCTTCTTCAGACAATGCGATGGGCTGCGAGCTTCGAGAGCTTGCCGATTGACGGCGGGACGCAAAGCCTCCACGCTCGGGAGAGCCGGGCTCGGGCCGCTGGCTTGAGAATGACGACTTACCATGGAGTGCCGAAAGCTCCACCATACTGCCGATATTTGGTGACGAAGCGCGCTTTGAGGCTATCGGGGATGGGACGTAGAGAGCTGTGAGTTGCTTTGAGGACAAGAGCGAGGCTCCATGCCCACTGACTCTTGAACTCATGGACGCGCTGGGCGAACCAGGGAGATTGCCAGGCACCACCGAGCTCGCCGCCGCGAGGGCGCCACCGCTTAGGATCACAATAAATTGTTGGATCTCCCTAGCTGCGTGTCGGACGGCTTCTGTCGGTTGCATGGATGCTAGCAAAGCGCGCTCTTTAAACAAGTGGATGCGGTACCAGTTGTCAAGTCGATCGCTGAGTGGATCCGATGGTGGCACCGCAAGTACGCGTGAAATTGTGAGGAACGTCTGGGGGAGAACTATGAGCTGCAATGTAAGCGTACGGAAACGGTTAGTCCATGTAATGGGGCTAATGAAGTATGTCGGGTAAATATAGGGAATGGTAAACTCATAATCCGCTTGGACTACGGTGAGGATAAGCAAAACGATGCATTGCCAGAATAGCATGTAGCGGTAGAATAAGTTAACGAAAGCTAAGTATTCGGGGGCAATATCATAGGAGAAAGAAAACACTGCACTGAAGAAGGAAAGCTTAGGCTTCTCTGGAGTAACACCTTTAGATGCGCTCAATTCTTCAGGGGTAATCTTCTCGGTTTTCGTGAATGCGAGGAAAATACGAACGATAAGGAACTGAATAAGAATAGGCATGAGTAAGCCTAAGCAGATGTAACGTGCAAGGACCTTACCTGTGGTATGCAGAGTTGTGAACTCAAACGTAGGATAACCAAGTGCGGCATATACAGCCAAGAAGATACCGAGCGAAAGACCCATACCCAAGACAACGCAAATAATGCCGAACCAGCCCGCCCACCAATTGAGGCGTTGGAGAATGCGGAATTGTTGGCCCAGGGTCTCCCATGTTTCGCCCTCCACCAATACCCTGGATTCATCGAATTCATCGTTTGCGGGATCAAACCGCTTGCTGATGCATGCCAGCAGGATCTCCCATGGTAATTGACGCTTAAGACGATAATCAAGTGAGTTGGTAATATCCTTGTCAGCAGCGAGCGGAGTGCTTGACGCCTGGAGCGCGATCGGACCAACGCGGTTGCTGCGGAAGAAAGACGAGTAGAGACCACGCAAATAAACCGGAGAGCCGAAGTGAAGCATGCAAACTAGTGCAATCGCGATCGCAACGGCGACAAAAATACACAGCGTGGCATTTCGACGATACAAGCGGTTATACAAACGAGCACGGGTATCTTGGTACAATTCAACAAGCTGTTCGATGGCTCGCATTGAGGTCTCCGGATCCTTGGCACTGTTATAATCAGCCTGCATGATGTCAAGCTTGAGCTCGCTTGCCTGATATGTTGCACCAGACATACCAAGGAAGACTCTAAAGAGCTCTCGCTTTTGAACATATAGGTCGTACAAAATCTCATCCGCATTCCCAGTCGACTCAACCAGTGGCAAGGCTTCGTTTACAATCCACCCTAAACTTTGGCGAGGTGCGGGAATACCTAGCAATGCAGTGATCGTGGGCGCCACCGCCGTATTCGGGACGTAGTCTGTTTGAAGCGGATTGAAGGGATTGGTGAGCTTTGGCCACTGGCGTCGGAATCGAGCTTCGAGGTCCGTATGAGAGTCGGGATTGGGATACGCCTTGAACTTCCACGAAGGCGTGCTCGACCCCAAGTTAGAGTTCGGGGCATAGAAGATCAATGGAACATCCAAGAGTTCGTTGGTGTAGCCACCATGACCTCCAGCATCCACATGACCATGGTCTGCTGTGATGACAACAACAGTATCATCACTCATGGCGTGTCGCTGTACTGCGTCGATCAGAGCAGTTAGAATCTTTGTCTTGTTTGAAACCGCCTCAAAGTACGAGTTTTTGGGGTTGTACTCGGTGGTTACACCGCAGCAGTGACCCTGCTGGTCGATGTCACTGAAGTGCGCCAGGAAGAACCTGTACGGGTTATCGTCTCGAGCAGTCGCTGATAAGGCGATACCTGCGCGAACTCGATCTGCAGGGTCCGCCGAAGTCTCATCGGTGGCATACTTGAGCACTTTTTCCCATGGAGCAACGTAGTTCGTTGGCACGAGACCGAAACCATAAAGCGCAGATACTGTGGATTCGATGATTTGTCCGAACCACGGTGATGCAGTCAGGCCTCGTGGGAATGGTGGTGATTCAACGCGATTCAAGAAGTCCGTAGGGTCGCTGACATCGTACGAGTCGATATCAATATAATCATCGTAGAGCGAAGCTCGTCGGAAGATATGGTCAATTCGCAATTCAGGGATCAGGAGGTTACCCAAAACACCAGTGATTTCAGGAGGGGCGCCGGAAATTAACGTTGTCCAGTTAGGCACTGACATCGATGGCAATTGTGCACGCATCTTCAAAACCACAGCATCTCCTCCGTCAACGAGGCTCTGCACAAATGTCTGCATATCAGCGTTCTTTGTCAAATGATCAAAGCGCAGACCATCCAGAATGACCAAGATTACACGTTTGGGACTGAGACGCTTGAGTCGCTTGAGTTCGAGGGTCTCTCCATCAAGCTTGGAGAATGCATTCGTCAATTTCGAAGCTGCACTTGAGTGCTGGCGCTCCACACGTCTAGCAGCTGCACTGAGTAATGCGGCATCACCCTCTTCCGACTCCTCCTGAACTTCAACAGGGACAGCAAATGCCTGGTTCCGCTGTCGGCCGTATTCATCAACAACCGTTTTCTGCAGCAAGTGGTTCTGCATTACCTTAAGGCTGTCCGCGTCGTTTTTGCCGCCTAGCAGAGTCTGCCCGACTTGCTCATAGACTGCAGAGAAGAAGGAGCTCTTGGGCGTGAATCCGACCGGGATAATGATGGGTGGGTCCAGAGGCCAGTATGATGTCAGACGCTCCAGGTGGTTCATTTCCTCCAGCGTTGCGTCACTGTAAAACGGCGGGCGCGAGGTCAACGACTGCACAGTTAGGTAAATGAAACAGCTTAAAACGAGCACGACTAGGAGCAAGGCAACGGTGGTGAACATCGAACTAGCACTCCATGTGTTGCGAGAAATACCGGCCAGTTCGTACATAATATGACGAACCTTGGCGCGATCAAATGGGTCTGCGACGAGGGTAGTTTCACTAACTGGCGTGGGTGCCCCCAGACGTCCGCTCCGACGCTCAACAATGCGAGCCTGATTGACGCCATACTGCAAACAGGTGTAGGCTTCGGAATACGCGACGCGATCGATAACGTGGCGCGATAGGAATGCGAGAGCGAAAAAGATGCCTGCTAGGTTCAGATCAGTCAAATAGGGCTTTGTGAAAACAATGGAGAACGCATGCAGCATCACGATAGTGATATAGAAAAGATCTACGATGTTGAAGCGATCATATCGGAAGCATCTGCGATGCCATGATGAAACAAACCCAGACGCATTTGCGCCCAGCTTCTCGCGCAACTGAGGCGTGTCTGTGCGCATGATGAGGTGAACAAAGATATTCGATAGTACGGACAGTACCAAGATACCAACGGCGAGTTCAACCTCCTCGAGGAAGCTAGTCCTCACTGCCAGGTCCTCGGAGATGTTTCGACCGCGGTCAATCGCAAGAGCGAGGATAGGAATAGAGATGCATGTGTGCACGCCGCAAATAATTGCGAGCACCGTTTTCAGACGATCCATGGTGTCTCTCTCGGCCGTCATACTCTCAGCTCAGTCGGACTTCAGTGCTCTTGATGGCGGGCTGAATGTAGGCGGGGGCCAATTGTCACGGCTTGTGTGTACGTTCAACGGGAGAGCTCACTACAGTTAATTAGCCGCTTACGCCAAATGCAGGGCACTCAAGGGGCTCGCACGCACGCACGTGAGCTTGCGGGGGCGGTGAGGCAAGCAAGCGCGGTGTACTCCTAGCTCGAACGAAACGGACAAGGTGACCTTCCTTTTGAGCTATTGGGTAGACCTGGCCCTATAAAAAGCGCGCGAATGATGCAACATCGTGAGTTGACGTATACCATGCAGCACTTGGTTCACCTCGGGGTACACACGACTAGGAACATGCGAGGACAGGTGAGCACCAACCCGAAACAATCTAACACACGTTTAGGGTTCAATAAGGGTAGATTTTTGTGTGTGCTGACGTCTGCCCCGGAACAAAACACGCGTCATTTGTTGCACACCACATGTTGTTATAAAACTGCGCTGGGGACAGGTCCAGACACTCACCCCGAGGCGCGTATTTTATCAACAAATGATCCGATGCATTCAACGGAGCAAGCGTGTTCATAACCGTTTCCGGCCAAAATTGCGCGCTGCCCCAAATGCCTAGAGACGCAATTGAGAGTGAGAGGCGAGTTGCTCGCGCGACCCGGGGGGCCTAGCACGAGATGGGGCATCGGTCTAGGGCTGGGTGGCACTCGTCAATCATATTTACACCACGAAGCGTGTATTTCGATATACTTCTCAATTGAGCACGCCTTTGCTGGCTGTATCTCATCACGTATACCACTGCTCTCGGGAATTGTGCCATGCTCTCGAGCTCTGCGCCTGGACGTGATTTTTTAGGCTGTAAAGAGGCGTACATAAAGGCAACCGCGGTGTGCTCATACAAGCGGCCTTCTAGGTGACTACACTTCGTTAAACCAGGTCTGGGTGGGCGTGTCACCTTCTGGCTCAGTTGTCCGCCCCGGCTAATCCTTCCTAGAGTTGTCTCTTCTGCGCGGGATCCGACCAGTTGGCTGTGAGATACACGCGTTCACGACTAGCTTCTGGTGTAATACCTACTAAATGATCTGGAGCCCCCCTAATTCCACCTCGGATCTGTCGCATGGCCCACCCAAGGTGAACTAGCTAGTCAGGTCAGAGCCTTGCGAGAGGATTCAAATTCAATTTTTCCAAGACCGACTAGACTCTAAACTGACGCATCTCGGGTGTGCACTGCGGGTTAATTGCATCGATCATCATAGGCGGACCCACGCCACACCAGTGAGACCTTCTCTATCACTGGTATCCTGCTTACAGCTGATATAATCCGCGACAAAGCATCGAGTAGACCGTAACGTCTGCTTTCCTGACTTCCCCTGGTGCCGCTTCTCGCGAGTACTGGCGGCCTATCAACGTGAGCCTTCGTAACGCACTTTAGCGTCTCTGCCCGCACCGATATCGCGCCCGGTCCGATCCAATGTCCCAGCCAGCTACCACAAATCCGGCCTCGGAAACGACTGGCTCTCTTGAGCCTCGACCCATCTCGGAGGCCATTGGACAGTCTTCTCAGCTTCCACAGCCACAACCGCTTCAGCAGTTGCACCCTAGCTACCCGCATCCAGTGGGTGCGCCGCAGCCCATTGGGGGTGCCCCTGTTCCTCTAGGTGCTTCGCCGTTTGCGCCTCAACCCTTGGGTCAACAGCCCCTTGCAGCCGCTGGACAGCCACTACAGTCACAGCCACAGCCAATCTCCGTTCAGGCCGTGATGCAGCCGTTGAACCAACCGCCCCTGGGAGCAGCCGGCTCCATATATACTTCTCAGACACCCAGTGTGTCCGCCACAGTATATCCTTCATCTCGTGTGGTTGGGAACCCATACGCCAATCCCATCGTTCGGCTTGTTCAACCCGAACCGCTCATTGTGACACATGACAAGATCCTGAGGACCCCACGAGGAACGCACTACACAGTCGCTCGAGGCAAGATCGATCCCAATCCTCCCGTGCGAGCTGTTCGGGTGATTTTCCCAGGCGAGAACGGACTGCCCGACCGAGAAGGCTATCTTTACGAAGTGCCTGGCGGTGGCGCCTTTAGCACCGAGCCACCAGGCAGTGCGAGACCCGGTGTGATCTACCAGCTGGGCGATTTGGACCGATATCGTGGGCTTGGCCAGTCGCCATATGGTCTCTCGGTGGGCGCGCCAACAGATCCCATGTCGTACTCATACTGGAGTACCTATAACCACTACATGAATCCCGCTTCACAGGCGGCACAGTCGCAGACTCAGGGTGCTAGTGAGTACGCTGTGCATTACCAGTACATTGCGACTCTGATTGCTGAGTATGCACCAACACCAGCGGAGTTATCGAGCTTCCCTAAGGACGCTCTGCTGACTTTCCTATCGAGGGATCTTTACAACTATTACATTCAGCCGGCATCTGCAGCGCCTGCCTTGCCCGCTGTAGTGCACCAGTATATCCAAGCTCCCACGAGTTCCGTGTATACTCCAAGGGCTAAGTTCATTTTAGACTATGTCTACGCGATGTATCGTACAGTCGTCCAAGGAATGCCCTTCGGGCCTCCTACCGTCCCAGAGCCAGGTATTCCTCCAATCCCAAGTGCAGTCTTGCAGAGTCCCTTGCGATGGGCTCCCACACCAGCTTCGGCAGCCCCCATCCCACCAGCGGTGTACCCTCAGCCCATCCAGCCTCAGTACTATCAAAGGCCAGCCTCAGAACAGGCAGCCCAAACCCAGTTGCTCGGAATTGCGCAGGCACTGCGACAACTTCAGCAACAGCTTCAGACGCTGTCTTCTCCGTATTTGAACCGGCCATTTGACTTCTCACACACACAGTTCGGATCTCAGTCCACAGCAACATCATTAAGTGACACAAATTTGGATCTATTGACAGAGCAGCTGCGTTCGCTCAAGGCGGCCGCAGACTTGCAGAGCGCGCGGGAGCGTGCGCTCGCTGACCAGTACAACCTGGCTCTTGCACCCCACCCTCTCCCTGGATACGATTGGGACTACGATGCACGTAGAAGAAATCGAAGCGAGCTGGATGTTGTGGGCTCTTTGGATCAAGCCAAACGTCAGCAGAAGTTGAACGACGATTATTTCGATCGCTTGTACCAAGATGAGTTGCGTCGTACGGGTGGGCGAGGCTTGGATGCTCGACGCCGCTTGAATATTCTTGAGCGCGCATCGCTTCACAAGTTGAACCAGATTCGTGACCGTCTCTTGCGTGAGCTCGCGCAGCGACAGGCTCGGCTCAATGAATACCCCCAACTGCGTGGTAAGTAGCATCCCTGATATCTTCATCGCGCCCCGTCTTCGCTTCGCAAATTCTCGATGCCTGGTTCTTGCTCCCCCTGCCTATTTCGGACCTCATGCCTTCACATGGCCCATACAGATTCCCAGTAGTGTTTATCTGTTGGGTCTGGTAGTATGTGGCGCTTGGAGAATCCGAAGTTACCTTTCCCACTTGCTCATCCCTTTCGCATTTCCATCCACAACACATTTCCAGAGCGAGCGCGTGAAGTGGCCGACCGTCTCACGGCATATCAAGCCACGCTTCTGAACTATGGGATTCACGAAAAGCTGCAAGCTGCGCAGGTCGACTCAGCCCCGCCCTCGCAAGGTTTTAGCGTGAGATGTCCCATCCCTCCACCACCCCCACCACCTTCCACTCTATCACGCAGCCAAGGTGCTGCGACGACGCCTGAAGACCTAAAGGGCAATTTCCCTCTATGGTGCCCCAAGTGCTACAGTCTCTCCCATGATCAGATTGAGACGTTCTTTGCCCTACACCCTGGCTTTCAAGTTCCTCCCAAGGGAACTGACCCCCACATTGTAGGTACCCAACCATGGGATCTCATATATCGGTCATACTTTGACCCCGATTACATTTGGCCCTTCGACCTGCGCCAGGCTCTTCTGGACCCTCGAGACAAGAAGCTCCTCATGGATCATTGGCGGATGGCCGAGCTTGAGCTTGAGCGTCGTTCGCTTGGCTCTACACTCGCCCGTTCACGCTCTCCACCTCCGACATCAAACCGTAAATCGCAGTCACCTCTGCGTGCGCGAAGCTACACCGATGATGATCTTGACCATTTGAGATGCAGAAACTCGAAGGGTTCGGGTCTCTACGGCCTCGCTTTTGGTGGTAGTGCACCACAGCCTCACGAGCCTGGCGTGGAGTGCCAAGCGTGCGCGAGGGGCTTCCGGTGTTTTAGCAATATCGGTGGTGCAGGGGCTCAGGCACGTCTACAGCAGGCTTTAAGTCGTCAACGCCACATGGCTATCGAGAACAATATTCAACTCCAGGCCCACCGTGAAACGGTTCAGAAGGAAGAAAAGACCATCCGCCAGAGTCTACAGCGCTACCCTTGTGGCCCCTCGCAGGAGCGTCTCGCGAAACTGACCAGCAATCGACCATGCACCGCGACCTGTGGAGCGTACAACGAGCTTGTTCAGATCGCCCTCGGAAATCGGACCGGCATTCCGCCACCAGAAACAGCTCACCAGGCGCCAGTGCGCGAAGCTGCAAGTGGCATCCCTGGGGCAAGCTACATTGTCCGAGCTGCCCCACGTGACACTGCCGTGCCGTCGGCTCCTGCACTGCCTGCTCAAGCGGCCAAAGCTGCAGTATTAAAGGCAAGTGCAGCGTCTTCAAACTTGAGAACGGAATATGTCGCACCAAGCTACACACCCGGTTATACCACAATTCTCCTGCCAGGCTCAAACTCATCTGCTGCTAGCCTGGCCCAAACACTACCAAGCCGACCCCAACCTGCCAAGGCAATTGCCTTCTAACCGGGCTGTAACGTGTAGTTACTGTCTATTGTACATGAAAAGTACTCCTGGCGGAATGTCCGCAATAATATTATACAAATCTAGTCTTCATTGTTTGTTGCTTTGCCTCCCAAAAGATCGAATATCGAATCAATGCTCTGCTCTGTCAATGTAAACTCGAAACCCTCTTGACCTGTCTCATCCGTCGATGTAGCTGCAGGGTTTTCAGCGGGTACAGGCCGACATGTGCCTCGCCAAAGCGAGGTAATTCGCCGAATCAATGAAGTGAGCGCATCCTCGTAGTTCTTGAGGTCCCCGGCGTTTTGAGGCGACTCTCCCAGTTCCTTATTCGACCCAAGCATGTTAATGTAACCGAACAGATTGGCACTAGGAAGTCGTGCGAGCGACTTTGCATTCTGCTGACACTCAATATCAAAACACGATTGCGAAAGAATGCCAGTGTCCAGATCAATCATTTGAATCGTTTGGTTACTCTTGTGGACTCGTCCAGCGATAAGACAAAACGCACCTTTGACAATATAGCAGATTTTGGCTCGTAGGTCGGAGTGCACCGTCGGCTCACGACTAGGACTAACGGCATCTATGGTTTGGACTCCTGTACGAACACTAATGCGCCACTCACAAAACTCAATCGCAACGTTACATCCTGCAAACAGATTATTATTTCGTTCCCATCTCAGGAAGTCCATTAGCAATACATCGAGGACGAGATAGGGGCTCGGAAAGGTTCGCTGACGAAGAATGTCTGCAAATTTGGTAATCTCTTGCGAACGCTCCCGTAAACTTTGGGATATGGCACAGAGCTGGTGAAGTGATGCAGCGCTTCTTGAGCACAAATCTTCTACAACCCGAAGCCGATTGAGATACATGATGTTGTCGCAGCTGCGCTGAAACCCAGAGGATATCAAGCTGAGTAGTGGTCGAGAATCTTGCATTGCTGTGTGGATGGCTTGAATACAGTTAGATTCTAATCCCGTACGAGCAAGTGTCAGTGCAGGTCCGGAGCTCCGTGATGTATCGCCTCTGACGTTTCCACGCGCTACGACCGGTTTTAACAGTTCGTACCCAAATGAGATGTCGTCTTCGGCATCTCGGGCTGTTTCAAAGCCTTCCACCAGAATACTCGCCAAGGCGACACGTATGACACGGGCCCGCGAGGATTCCTGCAAAACAATACGCTGTGCGAGCTTTTCGGCTGCCTTCCATGCAGTCATTCGGATCTGTTGCGGGTGGGTGACCATCCTTGGCTCGAGTGGGTAATCTCGTGCATTCCGCTTTACGCTCAACAGGATGCGGAATAGTCGGTTCTTTGAATAGACGCTTTCATCCACTAACAGTGGGATCCGGCAGGATCCCGTTCCGCTAAGAGACGCGCTAGGCAAGGCCAACTGCCGTAATTTGTCCTGTGAAATCATGATTTGTGACCGATGCGTGGTGCAGAGACTGTTTCTAATCTGTGTGAGCGCTTCGCGTCTCGCTCTAACCGATTGCTCGTTTGGAGTGTACGTAGCCTTGAGCATGCTTTGCTCGATGTAGAAGAACGGGATGGGCTCCTTTGACTCTACTGTATCATAGCGTGATATGTAATGATCCAGTAAATCGTCAAGCGCCAGTCCAGAACCAGAGGACTCTCCGAAGATCTCCTTTCGGATTCTCTCGCAAAACTCAAGAATGAAGAGTTTGAGGATTCCATTATGTGACCAAACACATTCCTGATGACCGTCGGTAGCGGTTGCCTCTCGACCGGCCACATGATCATCCTTGGCCAGATACAAGCGGATGATAATATGGCGCGAGAACTTTCCGTTCTCATAAACACTCGGAGGTCTCGAAGCATTCATGTCCACTACGTCTCCAAGTCGAATATCTGATAGTTCTGGAATCATCAGACGGAAATGAATGGCCAATCGTTGAAGAAATGTGCGCACAGCTTCGATACCATCTGAAATTGTCACGATGCCCCTTTGCTGACCCCCACAGATGAGCTCGAGCTCTTGCTTTCGAACGCTTATGCTCGGGACCTTGCACTCAATATCAAAGTACGTTCTGCACGGTACATGGCTTCGAATGAGTTCGTAATATACCCTTAACCGCTTTGGCAATATAACATAACGTTTCAGAAACTCGTCAAACTGTGCGACGAGGTAGAGGCGTTTCCCCCCTTCCCCCGGCTTGTCATAACCAAACACCCTCACGGGTTGGAGATGCACATCTCCCGAAGCAAGCAGTTCTGGACTCCAACCACCTGGGGCATGGAGCGGACGAAGCGACGGCAATGGGACGTCACTAAAGATCTCCTCCGCCAACTGACTCGAAGGCTTCGAACGCACGATATCAAGTCTGCTGGCATTATACCTGAGCGGAATAGGTAGAGTCAACATCTGCTTTTTGTTTGTGACGACCTCATTGTACGCGTCAGCGTAAGCGAATGCCGCCTCTTGAGTGTAGAAAAAGATCCAGTTGGCCTCGCTAGCGGCTTTCAACTCGAACTCGGCTTGCGTCGAGCGAATCAGATGAGCGTGTCTGTCAATGTGTCGCTGAGATGAAGAGCCCGCAGCAGGCATAGACTTTGGTGAAGAGTCCTGTGCGAGAATCGTTGAACTGCTGCTATTGCTTGATTTAGATTCTACATCACCGTCGATGGCGTCTGCGAGCCTCTCAGACTCGAGTTCCTCTTGAGCATAGCTCAGGAACTCCTGGAAGCTCTGGGAGCAAATGAAGCACGGGGTGACTGAAGACTTTGCTTCATAAGACACGGATTGTGTGGGAGCATTAGTGTGCTCAGTGTGGTTCGTCAGCTTAACGCGTTTTGCCGTTGTCGAGCTTCGTGACCGCGGGTCGCTCTGAGAAGGCAGCAGAGATCTGAGCAAGGCCGCCATGTTCTTGTCATACTTAGAGGCAGGGCGGGATGCACCTGCCTCAGCTGACTTGTCCATTAAGTGCAGTTATTTTAGCGTACCGGTCTTCCCGCCTGAGCCCGTCTCTGCGTTACAAGGTGCGCAAGGCCTTGGAATCTCCCCAAACTGACAACGCGAGCAAAAGTTAGTGAGGCTCAATACACATCACTGGTGCCTATTTTACGGCGCCATCAATGACATATAATCAGCGATGCCGTACAAATCAATATGCATCTGCGGCTAGTGTCTAGGCCCCCTGCATTATCAGCATCCGGACTCGAGGGAAGTTTGGAGAAAGTTATCAAAGCATTCTGTCCGAGTTGCTGTAACTCGGGGCACACAGGGTGCGTTGCGAAACAGCTTCAACGGTTCGATAAGGTTCGGTGACGCAAGACATTTGCACCTGTGCAAACACTACTGCACGAGTTACTGCGCTTGCTAGACCCCTGCATTGCGTCAAACTAGTGAGCTTGATTGACGATCCCACGTGTTTTCAGTCAGTTCACGGCGCACCGGAGCTCAAATCGTACTAGCGTCGAGCCCATCTCCTGAGACATCTAGTCTCAGTCTAGCTTCGTCTCCACGAGCGATAGCTTTGAGCTCATGAGTGCGACAAGTGGGAGCTTGGGTTCCAGCTCCGTGGCTCGACCCAGCAACTTCGGCTCGTCCAATGAGGACATGAGCGTGGGTGGGGTTGGTAATGGTATCGGGACGCTCGTGGGTCTGGGTCAGCATATCCACGGCCTTCCATCCTTCGCGGCTCCACTGGGGGTGTCGATGCCAGGGTCGTCTCACCCTGCCACGGTCGCGACGAGCTTTGGATCTGCACCCGGGATTATCGCTGCCCCTGGAACCACGCAGACCTCTGCGGCTGCCCTGGGCAGTGTGTATCCAGCGCAGCTCTTCACCACGACTTCGACCGTACCGACTATGGCTGGACCTTCGATCTCACATACCTCGCATACGCAGCCGATCAGTTCGGCAACTACACAGACGTTGCCAGGCAACTCCGCACTTGATACCACAGCCGCAGCTGCAGCCGCAGCCGGCCTAGCTGTATCGGCGGGAGCACAGCCCACACTCAGTTTTATGCAAACACAACTGTTGCCGTCGCCAGGTTCTTTGCTGCAATTAGCAATTCCTGGACAGCTCGCGCCCCCACCAACCGGGATGATACCGCCTCCGGGAGCAATTGCGAATCACTCTCATCTGCAGCCTCCGCTTTCTGCGATCACCTTGACCAACTCCGTATCTACCAGTGTTCCAACTCCGACGGGTAGCTCCGCTTCGGCAGGGGCCTCTGGAAGCAGCAAGCGTGAGAGCGAGACCGAGGAGCAAAAGCGACGGCGGTTAGAGAAGAGTAAGATTCACTCACGGGAGACACGCCGAAGAAACAAGGCGAAAATGCAGTATCTTGAAGAACGGGTGGCAGTCCTTGAGGCCGAAAATGACTTTTTGAGGATGCAAGTTGCACGTCTCGAAGAGGAACTCGCCACCAAGAACAGTGATAATCCGTCCCAGCGAAGTGACAAGATGCATAGCACTAGCACCGCAAGTAGCGGTCTTGCTGACGCGTCAACTGTCGGCGAAAAAAGGAGCTTTGATCGGGCTGTATCTCAAAGCTCATCTTCGCGCAACAATAACAGCGACGAATCTGAGGATGAGGAAGGCAGGGTTTTGTCGCACGTCAGCCGTGAAGAGGCTGAGAAGTGGAGTGAAGTACCTAGTCCAGCATCACAAGCCGTAGCAGCCGCGGCTGCGGCATCGTCATCTGGCACAAACTCATCGGGTCGATCTTATAATCTGATCAGCTTTACTCAAGCCAGGTGCTCACAGCTCCTGTCGAGAGTGGATGCACTGTTAGCAGATAACAATCCAAAACATATGTCCAAGTTTGTCGACGAGTATATAGATCAGGTTGCAGTCTACGGTCGTTCACGGCAAGCGGCCATTACCTACTGTTTGAATCAGATTCTAAGTTTGCTTCATCTCAACTCCGATACGCGGTTCATCTTTTGGGCCGCTATGCAGAGGAAAGCGTGGCAGAACCGGAGAAACGGCATTTTCAAGATGTTCATTGAGTCAATCCAACTCAGTGAAGGACAAATTCAAGAACTTGTTGCAGTATCCGACCGAGTGCATGATATATTGCTTGATTGGCGACGTACGGGTGAACTCTTCCTAACGGTCCACAGCACACTCAAGGAGACAAGCGAACGAGTGCACAATCTGATTCGCAAGGAGCTCCTCCCCCTCCTTACTCCAAAGCAAGTCATACTGTATCTTCGGTGGATTGAGATGAATCCGGCTGTAAATGAGATGATCAAAACATTGGTACCAGCATTCGACTTGCCTCCTCTGAATTCATCCAAGACTGGAGCTGAGAACGATGAAGGGCCTGCGGAGGAACTAGCTGGTATTGACGTAATGCGTCGGATGCCATCCGTTGCAGTGAATAAGAACGCATTGCTAGCCTCAGCGGGTGCTACCCCCACTAGCCTGCCCCCGACCTCCATTGCATCGAGCGGTTCGAAGGACGCTGCCGACGCTTCACGCCAGCTCCAAGCCCAGGACCAGTTGAAATCAGATATCCTTGCAACTTCGGGCACACGCGCTTTTAACACTGATAAGCTGGAACCGACTAATGTTCAACCCACACCCGAATTGCCGGCCTACCTCCGATCCTTCGCTGGGTCTCCGCAAGCCTCAACGCTGGCGCAAGCCGCAGCAACCCTACCTCCTGGGACTGGAATTGCAGATGCTTACAACGCCCTGATCGAACACACCGATCCTGCAGCTGCTGCTGCGACGCAACGTATGATTCGCGCAGCAGCAGCAGCCACTAGCCACGAGGTGTCTCAACTAGGAGATTACTATGACGACGACGATGAAGACGATGATGGAAGCGAGTCCGATGACAACTAGCCGGCTTGGTATCTGAGCTCGAGGTATCTTTCATTGCTACTTTAACTGTGAAGTGTATGTTTGAACTCCTACTGTACTGTACATACATTTATTATCACCCATTGGTTCAGGATTACTCGGGCTCCCAGCCTCTTTCTCGAGAAGGCTCTGGATGGGGCAAAGACTATCATCAAGGGAAGACAGATAGCGTGGCACGCGGATGCGGCCATCTTAGTTTGTCTTGTCGATTGGCGAGCGAATTTCTGTGAGTCGAGAAGGATACTTATAACGAGTTGACTTCTCCATAACCTCGATCTCTTTTCTAATCCTCTGTCTTTCCGCCCACGATTGAGCAAACCTAGCAACACAGTATTCATCGTAAATCCTCGAATCAGGTGCATCGGTTCGTGCGACGCGACGTGAAAGGCCGAAGGGCTTCTCTTCGACCTCCTCATCCGTTTCGTAGATTTGTGCTGTTGTGGGTAGTGGCGGGCCAAGAGCCATGGCAAGCGTTGGGTCTTGATTTCGCATCTTCGCGAACGCCTTTGTTATCTTGTCAGTGTGTACTTGGTCCTTAGTTTCTTCTTCTGCCTCGTTAGGCCCGCCTGTCTCTCCGTTGAGCTCAGATTCTGCGTCATGCTGCATCTTGACAAGGGCCTTATCAACCTCTTTCGCCAAGTAGATGTTGTACATTTGCTCGGCAAGATTTTCTCTGCAAAACTTCCTTCGGATCATCACATAGATGTTGCAAGCGTCGCCGCTGACACCAAAGATCATCATATACGCCGGGAAGACAAATAGGGTCGTGCAGAGCGAAATGAAGTTAACAAGGAACACAATGATTGCGAAGTTTGTAAAGATCGCAGCTTTGCTGATCATGAGGAAGATACATGCCCCCATGTTGATCAAAGCACTCGCCAGAGCGGGGAATGCGTTCTTTGTCAAGGCTTCTCGAATGCGATCAACAGGATTATAGTTCGATGAGAATGCATAGCCTTCAGCCACATGACTGAGATTTATCATGACGATACCAGGCAGGACAAGCAACGGGAATACGGTTACCATTCCAACAGGCAATCGCATCACTGCCGTGATACCGAGCTGAATTGCGAGGACACATCCCACGAAGAGAATGCATGAAAACGAAATAAAGACATCACCAGTAAAAACGAGCACCATAAAGAAGCATAGCGCCGCGGCAAGACCCAAAGCCTTTGTAACTTCATCAGTTAGGTAGCGTTGGAAGAAATAGAAATGCCATGGATCCCAAGGCGAGCTGAGGCCATATTGGAATCCCGTGTGTTGCGCCAAACCAGAGGTCGCACATGATCCACTGTTCAAGAAGTTGCTGAACTCTTCCTCCCAAGTATAGAACAACTGGATACCCTCGCGATACTCCGTTTCTCGACTTTGGGTCAGCGCTGTGGTCATGGAAATCACCCTCGTCACAATGGTACTGTAATCGTTGACGACATCGAACTGCGAGCTCAAATCAAGCATGGAGACCTTGTTTTGATATTTCAACCAACAATCTTTTACATCTCCGAGATTGGAGCAGAACTCTCGCTCGTACAAGAGGAACACAACATATGCCTTCCAGAAATCTGACTCGGTTAGTGTTGGATCACGTACACCCAACGCACGCTGGGGGATACCAAGATTAGTGGATTCACCTGATACCAGCCAACGATGCAGGTCCAAGATTATGCAAGAAGGCTGGGAAACGGCCGTCGGCGATGCAAGCTTCAGCTTATCGTTAGGGCGTGAAATGAACTCACAGACATCAATAAGGCACTCTCGCGCTCGGAATAGATCAAAGCTTCCGCTCGCCGTATTATACGAACGTGTTGGATTGGCTCGTCCGAAGGACCGGGGATCTGTGATGTCCGCCTCCGAGCGATCCACAGGATTGTTCTTGTCCAGGCCGAATGCAATGCCGATTTGGATGTTGGAAGCGTCCGGGAATAAAGAGCGGACCTCGTTGTAGCGGTTGATAGGATGACTGTAAATAAAGATCGCCGAGCTCACGTTGCGGTAGTCGACTTGGAGACCCATAGCTAAGAAAATGAAGACGCCAACGATCGCGAAATACACCAATAGAATCGCCCATCGATTGTTGCGCACAAAGTTAACAACACTGGTGAAGAAGAATGTTTCACTCTTCGTCAATCGGGTCGACTCGTCAGTGACATCGATCTTTTTCAAGTCCAAGCTGTACTTCTCCCTTGGGACAAACAAGCAGCATTTGCGGTCGTCAAGATACTTGCGATGGCAAGTCAGGATGACTGGCCAGAGAACTAATGTAATCAGCAGAGCACAGAATGAAAGCAATGCTGCGAAAATCGCAAAGGAGCGGAAAGCGGGGAGAGTCATGTTTACGTTGACGACAAGTGAGAAGCCAAGGGTGCAACATGCAATAAGGAGGGCTCTGAGTGCATGGCGTGTAGACCAGCTGAGGCGACGCCATGTCCAGCTCAACTGGTAAGTCTCACTTGAACGAATCGGTGTGAGGGCCTGTTGCAGTACTCCGTTAAGGAAGCGAACGCCCGTTGGAGTCTCAGCGTCGTCTTTCGATTTATCACTGTCGTCCTCGGCGACTTTTGAAGACTGAATGAGAATTGGTATTGGGGCATAGATGCGTTCCGCTTGCTCCCACCGGTTCGTAAAGCGAATAACTGAGTCTACTGTCACGAAGAGGATCAGCAGTAAAGAGAGAGCGTGGTAAAGACCGAAATAATTGAAACCACTTAAGCGATAGAGTAAGAAAGCTGGAACAACGGCAAACACAGCTATAACGACTCCACCCGTGGCCATTACACTGGATCGGAGGAGAATTGCGATACTCAACCAAATAAAGACGAAAGATGCGGCCAGGAGTGGAATACTATTTTCTAACTCTTGAGTGAACAAGCCATCGAGTGCTCCTGATTCCAACGCTTCGAATGTAAAAACAACTCCCCTAGGGTTATCCGATGCAAGCAAGAGTCGGTCGATGAGGCCGTTCACAACAAACTTTCCGATATCACGTTGCTGCGTGCTGGCGCGCTCTGCAGTGGTATTGAATCCAGGTAGTGGCCACCCCAGGCGGAAGCGGCTCCGGAAAGCTGAAGCAGTTGGACCAAAGGCCTTGTCGACTAGCTGGTACCAATCGGGGGCTTGATCTCGAGATAATGTTGAATATTCCAAGAGGCGTTCGTTCTTGAAGGCTTCATCGAGTTCTCCGGTCGGAGTAAGCAGTCCCATAGGCTGACAGATCGTTGTACCGGGGATAGGTTCCTCCATCGCTGGAGTGCTTCCCGGCACTTTTGTGCATTTCCCAGTATTTGCATCGTAGACGGAGGCGGGCCTCAATGGGCCATTTGGCCAGGAACATTGGGGAGTAATCGCTCCACCTTGATACAGCTGCGAAAAGCTTTCAAGGTTGGCAATGACCTGCAAAAGCTGGTGGTTATGCTCGATCGAATTGCTAACACCGATGGCTGCTTCTGCGCGAAGTCTCCGAAGCAAGTCCAAATTTTGAAGCGCAGATTCGACAGGCGTCTGCGAAATAGGATCAATTACAGGAGAGTTGTCCGTGTGAAGGACCGGCTTCGAAACGCCTACGTCACCCCAGTCCAAAAGGCAATATCTCTGGAAATCTTGTGCTTCTCGGATAGATTGTTCGAATTCGTACACGAGTGTTAGATATTGCGTATTAAATACATCGCCTTCCGAGATTTTGTAGACCAATTCAACCTCTCGTTCAAGGAACGCTTGGGTCAATTCAGTTGTGGCGCCAAGCGAGCGCGTAATGTTCTGCTCTGCAATGGCAGCCTGCACACCCAACGATCTCAAGTAGCCTCCATTAATGCTTGAGTCCTCAATCTGGAGCGGGAAGTCAGACCACAGCACTTTGATAAAACTAGGAGCTAACCTCCATAGGTAAACAAAAAGCAGGACGAGGAGAATAATTACGACTATGATCGTGGTGAGAATTTGAAAAGGACGCTCAACGATTTGGCGGAAGCATTGAATAGGACGGAAGCTGCGTGCAGTTCCAGGATCAAGAGTGGACATTGGATCAACCAACATTCGGCCTACCATGAACTGTGCAGCCTTGTTGCCATGCAGCGCACTAAGATGCAGTGCGGAGGTTGGGTCGAGGTGTGGAATCTTGGATTCAAGCTCTTTGAGGAACTCCTCTGCTGCCTCAGCCTGTGCCTCGAGTTCCTTAATTTGTTCGACGAGTTCTCGTTCTTCGTCCGTTTCCGGTGCTTGTCGATGCAAACGATCATCGATTTCGTCGGGTGCATAGTACCCCAGATCTTCGCCCTCACCAGGGTACTCATCGTAGTCGTACCAATCTTCCTCTTCGAAGTCTTCATCTGCCAGATCGATGTAGTCCAAGTCCTCCGGTGGATGATCAAGAGGATCCTCAAATTGCAGTGACTCATGTGCTGCCATGGGGTCATCATCGGCCGGGGGCGTGAAGATGTTAGGGACGACATCACTGGCACGAACGCCGTCAGAGACTTTGGCCACAGATGAATCCTCAACAACGATTTGATGAGCCACCTTTTGCGTCGATGAGTCAGTGGTCACAGCCGGAGCCTCAGTAAAGGTGGAGCGAACCGGAGCAGCAGCGGCACTGGTCTCATGCTTTTCCTCAACCTTTACTGAATCGTCTTCAGGGAACTCTGGTCGGATGAGAGCAGGCTCCGTGAACTCGTCAATGGCGGCTAATGTTGACGGAGGGCGCTGGGATACGAACGCAGAATCTGGTCCCGAGTCCGGGGATGACATTGTTTCAACTGCCCCAGGACGCTCTTTCACTGGCGCATGAGCCTCGATGGACTTCAATCGCCTTGCCCCCAGGCGTTTCAGCGGTTCTCCCTCCACACCGGCCGCACGTTTGACTGACTTTGTCCGATGGAACGCTGGATTAAGAGATGGTTGATGCGTCAGCTCAATCGCACTCTGTCGGCGTGGCCCTGTGGTCTGGAAACCTTCTCCTACGATGTCCTTATCTTGGACATCCGGGTAGAGCCATCGATGTTTACCACAGCTAATGCAGCAGAGCAAGCACTTGCTGCACGTGCTCAATTGCAACTGAGCCTGATACCTCATGATCCGTTGTGCATTCTCTCGGGCCTTCTTGATAAGGTTCGCACGGCGCGCCTCATACTCTTCAAGTCGTTGCTTTCGTTCCAACTCGCGTTCTTCCAACTCCATTTCATACTGGAGCTGTCTGGAACGCCATTCTGCACCCTCATTTGGGGGTTCCATAAACTGATGAGCGGCCTCAGACGTCGGACCCTGGCGTCTTCTTCGTCGGCCAACAAACTCAGATGGTCGCGTTTCGTGGCCTTGTGGAGTAACGCTACCGGGATAATAGTAATTGGGTGGCTCAAGCCCCCTCACACGAGCGATAGATGCTGAATATTGCCGCATGTGCGCAGGACGTCGCAGATAAGAAGGAGTGCGCTGGACAGAAGGCTGACGGACATGCATTGAAGCGGGTCTGAGATACGACGGTTTTCGTTGGTGGCCCGGTCGAGCAAGAGACCCATGCTCCGCCATCTCAATGCATACCTCATTATTTTCCCCGCTATTTTCTCCTTTGTTGTCAGGATGAGAAACCTGCTGAGGTGGAGCTGTGGTGTTAGACTGGCTGCGGGTGTGTTCCACGGGCATAGCCGCCATTGGTGTCGAGCCATTACCTGCGTCATCCGCATCCTGAACAATGACATTCGGAGTTCCCCTGAAAAAGAGCGAAGGGGCGCTCGTAACGTAGCTCCAAACGCGCCCTAACAAAGAGGACGACGACGACGACGACTTTGGCTCAACTGTTCGGCTTGGGGCACCACTGTCTGAGTGAAGCTCCGTAGGTAGTGAAGAACCTGAGCCCCTACCAAGTCCACTGACAGGGGTCTGCCGTGCAGGAGCGATCCAAACACTATCCTCGCCATCAGGTCCGACTGCGTCATGGAACTGGGGACTGGAAATAGGAGAAACTTCTGTGGGAGATTGTGAGACCAAAAAGTCGTGGAAACGCCCGTCTGACAGTGAGCGAGGGGATGGGCCATCAATAGTGCTGGAATGAGAAGAAGGATCGGATTCAGTATGGATCCTAAGAGAAGAAAACGCGCCTTCTTTTCGCTCTTGATTCGCGCTCGGAATTGTCGGCATTATGGAGGAGGGAACGCTACCTGACGATGTCGAAAAGGATGAATTGATGTCGGCAGTGGCTGTTGGGACAAGGGGAGTAGCTTCGGTTCGCAAGGCTGTGGCACTACTACCAGTACTGGGAGCAGAAACGCTTCCCGATTCACGATCATGACTTGGCGCGAAGTGGCCTAGACGCGACACGGAAAGGTCGGAGTTAGAGGCGCTCCCGATCTGAGGGCGCAATAACGGTGCATGCACACGCGAAGATGAGTCCATTGATGCCCCTACGGAGGCCGAGTTGCGTTCAAGAACTAGCTCAACATCTGGAGCATTAGGAATCACAGCAGCATCTGAATCGGCTTCGTGATGTAATGCGGATGTTTTGCTTTCATGGTCGTCGCGCGGGGTGACTGTCATCGAAAGGTGTGCGGAGCGAAGTGTGTTCGCGTCGGATGCCGCCCTCGTACGTGGGCTCGCCTGAGTGGCTGGTGGCGAGGGCGAAGGTCGTGGAGAAACTGACGCAGTTGGAGAACCAAGAGTGACAGGCGGAGGTCGAGCATCACGGGTTTCCTGCTCTCGCAACCGGGAGAGCGTTGAGGAATCGATATGAGCGGGTGACGAGGATGCAAGGATGTGAGAGACTGTTCCTGCCCGAGCACGTAGGCCACCACGTCCGGCGCCTCCTGGTACACCTCGAGCCGCTACCGCGGGTGCTTTGGGTTGGGATAGTGTTCGCGAATCCATCGCAGCCGTTGTCGAATCATTCGGCGCGAGCGCAAGTCGCTTAAGATGTGACAGATCTTGGGAAGTGCTCGACTGCGCCCGAGCATCATCTGCCAGCATAGATGCTGCTCTATGGGCTCGTGGTGTGGCTGATGGTGACGCCTTCAAAGTTGTATCCGCTCCCCGCCTTTCGAGCTCAGCGGTGTACATCTCACGCGCCCGCTCTAGCACATGTCGTGGCTCCGTGCGGAACGACTGGTATGATCGTCCGGGGAGGCTGGCAGAGTGGTTCCGTGTTGTTGGAAGGTTGCTCAGTGTAGCGTCTCGCAACACAGGTGTTTGGGTACCCACAGCTCCTCCTGAGGCGTGTCGAGCGGTGAGAGGTCGAGACGCATTCGAGATAGTTTCAACACTGGGAATGGCGACCGAAACAGGTATCCGTGATGCAGTTCCAATCGGAGTAGGATTATACTGATCATACAGCTCACGAAGTTTGGTCAAGGTCTTCACGAATTCGGGGTCATCTGAGGCTGGTAAAGCCTTGGTGGTGTAAAGGATCTCGTCATCATGTACAAGTCTGTATCTGTAGTCTGGTGAGAACTTTACCTCCCAAGTTAACGTGATCTTGTCCTTCACTGGGTCCAGCAGTCTGACGAACTGTAGCACTTCCTTGGCCGGACACTTCTGGTCGTAGAGCAGGGTGACAGAGATGTTCATTGGAGCACTAGTAGACCATGCAACGTCACGAGGGCGTTGCTTAGCAGTTCGTTCTCAGCCTGACCGTGTCCTGACACCAAATTTAACCGCCTTGACAGCGGTGATCAGACTTCTTGCCCTCACCAAGGCTCAAAAGCAGTAGTTTTGCCCCGTAATGGAGGGCTTAGCTGGAGTTACTCAGGATCGCACGCAACGAATAGTGTTGCGAGAGTAGGTGGAACTTGGGTAATGGATTGCTGAGGTGGTTATCACCTGCACTCGCCCCAGTCTGCGCTAGGGGGTGGTGAGTGTTTCACTTCTACAGCGGAAAGGTGCGATGATTGAGGTATACGCGTGTTTGTGACCTAGACTGTCCATACAAAGAGGGTTTCCAAGCTATGTTATACGCAAACCACTTCTTTTCAACTCAATGCACGCGGCACACCGCGAGAGATCACACCTCGGAAATTCTTGCGTTCCAACGGCAACTTGTCCTCTCGCCAGGCTGCCGAGGTGGGGTCAATCGGAGGTTGGACAAAGCGAGGTTAGATGATGCGCTGGAGCTGGCTACAGGTTGGTGCAAGGTGTTCATCCACGTTATCCTGGTTCCAAATCCAATGAGCATGGCAGCAAAGCTCGTCCCAAATCCATCGATTCAGGTCCAGACGCCTGGTAGAATAGGCGCTGCGAGAAGGATACCCTTGGTTTCTAAGCAAAATGAACTCGGATATAGTGGTTCGATGGGATTTATACACTAGTTATGCCCTTTTCTAAAGAATTGTGACCATCACCCCACCTCATACCAGTAACACTAACGAGGATCCTCTCTGTGAATCGACTGTGTCAGAAAGTCGTGGGTTGGAAAACTCGGCGCTGCGCCAGTGCAGGCGAAAGATAACCACGACATTGCTTGTATTGTCTACGTATAAGCTAGATTCATACTAGATTCCAGGTGATCAGTCACGGATTGCCCACCAACAGCGGACACTGCGTCAGCATCTCGACCCCTACCTCCCGCGCCAATCAGTAAACGTGGAGAGAGATGAGGGCAGGTCCGCGAAATACCCATGACTGTGCAAAGATCTTGGCCTTGCTCTCGCTTGCTCTCGTTTGGCTCGCAGATGCGGCCTTCTTCAACCCCTACACCTTCGATCAGCGGATAGAGGTTCTGGAACCGAAGGAACTCGAGGGTCTAGTTTTCCAGTCGGCCTTCGCACAATTCGCTGCTATGCCAGGCTTAGGACATGGTCTTGAGGCGTATGTCACCATTGCGGATCCTATTTATGCGTGTGAGCCTATCACGAGTCCGGACGTGCGAGATACTATACTGCTTGTGGATCGTGGCCACTGCGAGTTCTACACAAAGGCGATGCACGGGCGAGACGCCAAGGCCAGTGCAGTGCTAATCTCCAATGTAGCGGACAGAGAACTACCCGTGCCGACATGGGGTCTTGATCACAACGAAGGCTTGATCCCAATTCCAACTGCAATCATCATGGGATCGGACGGCATCACTCTGAAGAAACTGTTGAAGAAGGGAGTACCTGTGAAGCTGCGACTAAGTGGCGTCTATATTGAGACAAGAAGTATATTCTAATGCTGACCGCCAATGACGAGCACTCAACTATCGCTATGCTAGTTTAGTCATATTGATTATGAAAGTACAAAGTGCGATTCTAAAGGGTACGCGAACCAGGGCTTACAAGCGGGTCATGGCCGAGTCGCGCATGAACGTCTCCCATGGCTTAAATGCTGCCGGATGGATCGGGAACGAAGGAGTCGGATGTGGCACAGCCTCTGCCTCTGCTGCAGCATCCATCTCAGCGCTTGTGCGTGGAGTGGGAACGACGGTAGACCCAGGCTTTGACGACTTGATCAGTACAGAACCTGGCTTGTGAGCGAAGGAGCCGGTGAGATCGAGCTTGCCCTCTGCAAGTGCCATTCGCTCCAATTCCATCTTCTCTAACGCCTCAGTAAAGAGGATTGCACATTTGATGTTGGTAATGAGAGGCACATCGAAATCAACTGCGGCACGGCGGATCCGGTATCCATCCGTGAGCTCAACGACCTCGTCTGAGTTTGGAATGTTAATCACCAGCGAAGCCTGGCCGCTGCGAATAAAGTCAACAATCTCCATGGGTCGTTTGCCCTCGTATTCAGGGCCTTCGAAGGCGGCCTTCTCACTGGGTTTACATAGTGGATGCATTGGAATTCCTTGCTGCGTGTAGAACTGGAATGATTGCTTCGTGGCGTACAGCTTATAACCTAGTTTCACTAGAACCTCCGCAGAGCGGAGGAAATCCACTTTACTCTCAATCGGACCGGCAGATAGCACGATGTTCCCACCCTTGGGAGGCAGTTTGAAGTTCGATGAGAGGAGAGCAGAAAGATAGGCACTGTGTACGCTGTCACCAAAGGCTGCAACTTCACCGGTCGACGCCATTTCTACTCGTAACACAGGATCGGCGCCCTGGAGTCGTGTGAACGAGAACATCGGTACTTTGACGCAAACATAGTCCACATCAAGCAAACGGATCTCGGCCTTATGCACGGGGACGCCAATCATAGCTTTCGTCGCAAGCGAAATGAAGTTCACGTTGAATGTCTTGGAAACAAATGGGAAGGACCTCGAAGCACGGAGGTTGCACTCGATTACCATGATATCATTATTCCGAGACATAAATTGGATGTTGAACGGACCGGTAATATTAAGCACTTTTGCTATGAGAGCGGCTGACTTCTTGACACGCTTCATGGTTTCGATGTAGATCTTCTGAGCTGGAAGGACCAGCGTGGCGTCACCAGAATGCACACCAGCATTCTCAACATGCTCTGAGATTGCATAATTTAGGATTGTGCCCTCCAGCGCCACTGCGTCGTATTCGATCTCTTTCGCGTTACGAATGAACTTTGAGATCACGACGGGCGCGTCGTTGTCGAGTCCAACGGCCTGGTCCAAGTAAGTAATCAGACTCGCGCGGTTATGAGCTACATTCATGGCAGCTCCTGAAAGTACGTATGAAGGGCGCACTAGGACGGGGTAACCTATCCTGTCTGCGAAATCGAGTGCTTCATCGAGTCCAGACAATGCCTTCCACTCCGGCTGTGCCACTCCGATCCGATCGAGCAGTCGACTGAATTTGGACCGGTCCTCTGCGCAGTCGATGCTACGAGCTGACGTACCAAGTATGTTGACTCCGTTGGCCTCCAAGGGTAGCGCGAGATTATTTGGAATTTGGCCACCAACCGAAAGCACAATACCATCGGCTGACTCTCGTTCGTAAATGTCCAACACACGCTCTAGACTGAGCTCTTCGAAGTAGAGACGGTCGCATTCATCATAGTCCGTTGACACGGTTTCAGGATTGTAGTTGATCATGATGGCGCTCTTACCACAGCTGCGAAGGGTACGAATGCATGAGACAGCGCACCAATCGAACTCGCATGACGATCCAATTCGATACGCACCACATCCGAGGACAACAATTCCATCGTCGTTGAAACTAATGTCGTTCTCAGTACCATGGTAGGTCATGTAAAGATAGTTCGTAGAAGCAGGATATTCTGCTGCAAGTGTGTCAACTTGCTTCACAGACGGGAGCACTCCTAGCTTCTTACGGAATGCGCGGAACTCTTGTTCAGAGCAGCCGAATACGCGCGCCAACGCGCGATCAGAGAAGCCAGCCTGTTTGGCTTTTCGGATCATAGAGGCATTCAGAACGTTGAGGCGAGACGCAATCGAAGGAGTGCTCTTTGCGGGCGCGCTATTGGCGATCTGCTTCAGGGCAAGGTCTATCTCGACAATTCGTCGCAACTTAGAAAGGAACCAGGGATCAATCGATGTCAACTCATTGAGCTTCCCCACCGTATAACCACGATAAAGAGCTGCGGCAAGGGCAAAGATTCTGCGATCGGAGGGGTGCTGCAACTCGGCCTCGAGCTCCTTCACGTCGCATTCGATGAAGGACCGTACGACCGATCCATGGCCAAAGCCATCAACTGAGCCGTCCACCATCCGGATGGCTTTTTGGAAGGCCTCTTCGAACGTACGGCCGATCGCCATGACTTCGCCCACGGACTTCATCTGACTGCCGATGTGAGAAGAAACCTTAGCAAACTTTCGGAGATCCCAGCGCGGAATCTTCACAACAACATAATCAAGTGCGGGTTCGAAGCACGCACAGGTGACCTTCGTAATTGAGTTGCGAACGTCGGTTAATGATTTGCCGAGGGCAAGCTTCGTAGCGACGTAAGCTAGTGGATAACCTGTTGCTTTCGAGGCCAGTGCTGATGATCTTGAAAGCCGTGCATTGACTTCGATAATGTAGTAGTTGTCAGAGTTGGGATCTACAGCGAACTGAATGTTGCATTCGCCGACCACACCGAGATGTCGAACCACTTTAAGAGCGACAAGACGTAGACGGAAGTAGTCGTCGTTTGAGAGCGTCTGCGAGGGAGCGACAACAACTGAATCACCTGTGTGAATTCCTAGAGGATCAAAATTCTCCATATTGCAGACTGTGATACAATTATTTCGGTTGTCCCGAACTACCTCGTACTCAATCTCTTTCCATCCTTGGAGCGACTTGTCTAGAATTAGCTGTTTTGAGGACGCGAACGCTTTCTCGCAAAGGGTACGAAGAGAAGCAGGATCACTCGCGAAGCCTGAACCCATCCCACCCAAAGAGAAGGCACTACGAACGAGAACAGGGTAACCCAGCTTTTCGGCAACTCGCAGGGCATCTTCGACCGACTCCGCGAAGCCTGATGGCGCCACTCGTTCCCCAATCTCTGCCAGCTTGTTGGCGAAGATCTCGCGGTCCTCGGTCGCTCTGATAGTTTCAATTGGTGTACCTAGTACTCGAACGCCATATTTGGCAAGAATACCCGAGTCATGAAGGGCCATACCGCAATTCAGCGCTGTCTGACCTCCGAACTGCAACGCGATGCAGTCAGGCCTTTCTTTCGAAATGATGGCTTCGACGCATGCTGGTGTTACAGGATAGTAGTACACCTTATCAGCTAGGCCTTCAGAAGTCTGGATCGTGGCAATATTAGGATTCACCAGCACGACCTCCATATTCTCCTCCTTAAAGCCTTTGATGGCTTGCGACCCTGAGTAGTCGAATTCGCCTGCTTGGCCGATCGACAACCCACCTGAGCCCAGAAGGAGCACTTTCTTCGTGGGTGGTGGCAAAGGAGGAAAGTTGACCGTTGTGATATGAGCCGTTCGATCCTTGACCTGCATGAAAAACATGTTGAAAAGGAACTCCGTATCAAGTGGACCACCTTGTGCTTCGGGGTGGAACTGAGCAGAGAAGAATGGCTTGGTGACATGGATAATGCCTTCATTACTGTAATCGTTTGCATTTACGAACAACTGTTTCCAGTCGGGCGGCAAAGTCTCGGGAATGATTGCATATCCATGGTTTTGTGATGTAATGTAGCAAGCTGTCGTTCGCAGATCGATCACGGGTTGATTAAGCCCTCGGTTACCAAAAGGCATTTTGTACGTCTTCGCACCAGCGGCGAGAGCCAGCAACTGATTCCCCATGCAGACGCCAAAGATGGGCCGACGCTCGTTCTCACGTGACAGAACGATTCTCAGGTGCTCGATTGTCTTCGTGACGAGCGACGGGTCACCAGGACCATTGGAGATGAACAGACCGTCATAGTCTTCGTCAGTGAAATCGTAATCCCAAGGAACTATCTTCAGCTCTACATTACCACTTCGAAGCAAGTAGCGCACAATGTTGTTCTTCATACCGCAGTCCACGGCAAGGATCTTCATCTCCCTCCCTTTCCCGTACACGATGGGCTCCTTTCGAGACACCACCGCGACGAGATTCGTTTGATTAGGATCCACGAGATTGATTTTCTCGTCTTTGTACTCGATCTTGCCAACAAGCGACCCATGTGTTCGGAGATGCTTGGTCAATGCACGCGTGTCAATTCCAAAGATAGCAGGGATGCCGTTCTCCTGCAGCCAGCTGGCGAGGGTTTTCTTCGACTGCCAGTGTGATGGATCTTCAGAATAGTCTGTCACGATTAGACCGGCGACGTGGATTCGATCCGACTCAAAGTGCTTCAGCATGCCGTACTCGTCACGTGTAAAGTCGGGCACACCGTAGTTACCAATGAGTGGGTATGTGAGCACAAGAATTTGACCCTCATATGAAGGATCGGTAAGTGCCTCAGGGTAGCCGACCATGCCCGTATTGAAAACCACCTCACCGCAGACTGATTTAGGGGCGCCAAAAGAGTAGCCAGGGAACTCCAATCCGTCGCAGAGTACGAGCTTTGCGTCATACTGGCGCATCAATGTTGCCATGCCCATCTCCGCCTGAGTTGCCCCCAGATGATCATACCGTTGAGGCTGGCCAGCAGTGAGTGAGGCAGCAGATTCGCCTGAGCTCATGTCCGTTGTCTATATGTGTATATCAGAGTAAGTTAGGTTTATATCGTTACTCCCAGGTGTCTCGGTGCAGTGTTTCAAGTTCTCCGTCGGTCTCAGCCGTCAAATCAAGATTCAAGTGACTCTAAGTCAGCTGGGTCTGGTATCACCCTTCAGCCCCTCTGCACATCTGGATGAGGAGAAACGACTTGCGGGCCATGTGGGTTTTACCCCTCGTAACATAACTCAGCTATTACCACAGCACCCTGGAGAAACGCACAGGGCCGAGAAATTCCCCGACACCAGAACCCCAGGCTCTCACATGATCCAGCACCGTGTCATTGGATCCATGGGAGATCTCGACTCCCAGATGCAGCGCATCGTGTGCGCAACTTGAGGGAGACGTTCTTGAGCAGACAACATTTCGAGGACGCCACCAACCGATGAGTCACCGGAAATGATAGCGGGTCGAAATTTGCTAAATCACAATTCGTGAGAACTCACTTTGGCAAGAGTATCTTTGGTATATAACTAAATATCCAGTAAGTGCTCGGGTTACCAAATCTAGTGCACGTTTTGGAGTCTCATCCTCCATGGCATGCCCCTTCAAACTCTTCATCACCGGAATTACTCTGGTGCTGGCTCTGACCTGGCTCGTGTTCGAGCTGGTATTTCGCGAGGTACGTCGAGGGTCTAGGAGCTCCCCATGGTGTGTTGACTTGGCCCGGCACTCTTGTGTATTCCTACAGATCCTAATGCGTCTGCCGCTGACACCTCACCCATATAGTCTTCCGAGGATGAGAATCAGATCCAGACTACGCGTCACAGTTCGAGGTCAAGTTCGGGGTCGAGGACTAGTCTTAGCTCCAGATTGTGGGAGCTGTGGACGAAGATTGATGCAAAGTTAAAGGCGCCCTTCGTTCCCCACAAGGACGGTCGAATGTCAACGTCAGCTCGCGCTATGTACTTTAGCCTACTCGCTTTCATTATCCTGCTTCACGTCGAGCTGTTCACCGATGGAGCCATTTGCAAGATGCTCTTCCGACGGGATGGTCCTAGCGGTTCCCTTGTGCCAGAACCCGTTCAGCAAGTCGTATTGGTAGAGGAGAGCTAGAGACACCGCTGCCCGTGTTTCGTGAGACCATGTACATATAAAGTAGCCTCAACAGACTATCAGTCTGACTTGTATTCTAGTCCAGTTAATATACAACACGCGTAGATCGATTAGCGATATAGTTGTGACGTGTATCAACGACCTACAGCCGCGTGGCAGGAAGGGAAACGTTCTGACGCTCTGCGTAGTATTCATTGAAGTCGATCAGGACGCCGAGGCCAGCTGTACGCATCGAGTCTGGCACTAGCAACGGCATGGTAACCTGAATGTTCGAGAGCGATGACTGTCTCCCAAGAACGAGATGCCTTGTTCGGAGGCTATATGAAACAGTATCATCTGTTCCCTGCTTCGACTTCTGTTGCTGTTCAGCGTCCGCGTAACGGCCGTAACGATTCAGCGCCTTCAGGAATGCGACAAGCACTTCGTTATACTTGCGCTCTTGGCTGGAAAGGTGATCACCAAGACGTTCAATTACTCTACCGAATTGCTGACGTGCTGCCTCTAACTGTGCACTAGATTCCGCGTCTCGCTCAAGTTGCCAGGCAGAGAGCTTCTTGGCTTCATCAGTGAGGTAGTTGATGACCTTCTCATGGAACTGGTCGAATTGCTGCACGCATTCAAAAATGCGATAGAGGTTTTCACGAAGAGTAGTCGCGAGTTCGCTGTCAGCTGCTAGGAAGAGTCCTGTAGCAATTGTCTGAATGTAAACACGATGCAGAGCAGTGATCTCGTCCAAGCCAAACCTGCTGACAGATGTCTCACTATTCTTTGAGGCATCAAATGCTAGACGCATTCTACGGCTGAACTCCGTCCATGCAGTCTCAATGACATGGTTCGCAAAGTGTGATGACACGAAGCCTAATGCATGCGCCATGTGATGACGCAGGAGGTGAAGTCGCCTCATAAGCTGTTCCACGCGGACAGCCGTGTTCGGGGAGAGCAGAAGACCTCCGATCTGCAGTCGTCGACGACGAGACATGCTACTACCACCAGTAAGCAAACGAAGTAAGTGTCGCGCAGCGCATTGTCGTTGCCAAGCCTCTTGCAAGGCAACTTCATGGCGCTTGAGGCGCCAGAGGAGATGCGAAATCGCGAGGTATTTCTCCATGGTTGCGGAATCAAAGACCACAGTCAAAGGCCCGTCAACCAGGTAGTCAAGTGTAAAGGCATTCCATGCGGGCTCACCCTCACCTGTACGGTTAATACGAACACGAATGCGACCCAGAATGTCTTGGTTCTCGTATCGAGCGGTACTAGCCGCGCAGGCAGACTCCACAAGGGACAAAGCAACGTGTCTAAGAAGAGAGGAAGCAGGTTTGTTAAAGTCTGAGTACCCTACCTCGATGAGCTGCCTAATGAAATCACCTCGGCCGTGAAGCACATAGCGACGAAGCGCAAGACAGTGTCGATCAAAATCGAACTTCATTCGTAGTAGCTTCATCAACCTAGCCGAAGCACTACGCTCTGCATCCTCAAGTGCCTCGATGAGGGATCGCACTTGCAAGTCTTCCAGTCGGCCTCCCCCAACACTTCCAAATGCTGATCCACTAGCAGACTGGGTTGCATACAAGATGTTGACGAGACGATGTGGATCAAGCGGGATGGAGAAGGTAGGGTCGACGCATTGTGTACGAATAAATGCGACAGTCTTTCCAATTGTAAGAATGCGCTCGGCGAGTTCATACGAGACACCGGAAGGCAATAGTCGAGAGTCGATAGAGAAACGCGAATACCAGAACTCCTCTGGCTGTGCTCGAAGTCGCTCACGGATAAAGAACTCTTTGAATGGGTCAGTGACCTCACCTCGAGTCATAAAGCAATGCAAAAAGGCTAATAATGGCCTACCCGCAGCTCTAATAACCCGTCGAGCTACATCGGCGACTCCTAATTCGTCACCGTGAGTTGTATACGCCAGGAGAGCGCTAAGAAGCATACCACCTTCGAGGTTCCTGGTGCTTTCGGCAAGCGCTGCGAGGACCTTAAGGCGTGAAAGTGCCTCCTGAAGCCACGCGAGTAGCTTTCTCAATGAAACGTTGCTAGGTTGAGATACACCGGCACCCCCTTGCTCTCCTCCCACTCCTCCAACTTGTGCCTGGAATATAGAAAGGACTTGTGTAAAAAACGCGAGCTCTTCACTTAGTGCCTGTGCAAATGACTGCCGGGTGAGACCGTTGGGAATGGGTTGATCCTCATCCGTTGATCGAGGTGTGGTAACGATCACAGGCGTGACGACCTCTTCGATCTGTCGGTAGTACACCCCCAATTCACCGATTCTACGGATGAGTCCGCGTTGTGATAGCGAGACACCCACATGCGGCTTCACGAGGAATGCAGCGTGCTCGGGGTAGTATTCAATGTGCTGCCCGTTCCGACCGCGAAGCACAGGGATTAAATCCAATAGCAGCTCGCTCTCGGGTACTTCCGAGTTGGTGTTGGGGTTCTCATGCGTGAACGTCTGGGTGAATGTTTGTGCAGTTGACTTGCCAGGGCCCCCAGCAGACGTGAGCGTGAGTGCCCCCTTGCTAGGTCGATGCAGCGACGAAAGCAACTTCGTTCCCTCTTGAGGCAACCTGGGGGAATATCCGAGTACGCCTGCTTTGGGTACAGCGATACTCATACTTAGCCTTGCATTCAACCCATGTAAAGAGTCTGGCGCTTCCAATGCTCCAGTGCGGAGCTTTCCAAGCCCTGGTGCCGAGGGTCCTGCGCCCGCTGCGAACGATGATCCCGAGGCCGATGGCCCAGACGCTAGGACAGTTGCGCTGACCGTTCCAGTCGCAGCTCTTTGTGCCTTCGCGTTGTTTGCTAGTGCCGTGAGAAGGTATAGAATCGACAGCTTGTTGTCGACCGCCACATTCGAGCTGGTAATGTTTCGTACTATCTCAAGCGCCTGTACCAACTGGGGACCATGAGGCACCAAGCGCATGACCTTGTTTTGGATTTGTACTGTAGCTTCTGTGGGATCCGGCGAAAGATCGGGCCTCAGTCGTGACGCCAGTAGGTTGAGTGCGATACTTTGCATCTTGCTTGACTGTGCTTCGTATGCCACCCTCAGTGGTGAAGATGAACCAGTGCCCTGTTGTCGTCGGAGCACGACGCCCTTCTGTGCCTGATGAAGTGGAGCGGTCTGGATTGCATCGTCGAGGATGAGCGTCGCTAGCTTTGCCACGAGGCTCTGGATACGAGCTTCATTACCTGACCACTTGGGACGTGTCGTCTCGGCCTCACCGCCATACAACTTGTTCGCGACGGTCGCGCGATCAGCCAGTGAGCCTCTCATTCACACCCTTGAAGGTCCAGGCGGAAGGCAGCGCTGGAACTGTGGCGTCGCTGCGGGTTGTTGTTAGGTGGAGAATGCGGTAGTGAGTTTCACTACGATAGAGTGGTCCTCTGGAGCAGCTCACGTGGCCTCCTCGCTGGGTTGACAGAACTAGATTTTGAAGTGGAGGTAGTTTTGGATGGATTTTGGGTTATATACGGGAGAAAACGCGGATATAACCGTAGATCTTGCATGTATGCATCATATTATACATGATGTGCATATTCCCTCGACAGCTACAATCGCCCACACTGCGATTCTGAGAATGGAAAAATGCTGCGAGAGGGTTCAAATTTGAAATTTGAGCCTAGCTCACTGGGGCGGGAAGGCTGGAGACTGCACGTTTTGGATGCTCATAGTCGCGGCTCTTGCGCTGAATGCTGCTGAAACATCTTCGATCACTGCGCTCAGTGCTTGTGCTGTATGAATACTGTACAAAGAGCAAACAGGGGAGTGGCGAGACAGACCTTCGTGAAGTGTCTTCGAGAACTTTCGACAACAAAAACCTGCACGATTTCACAGAATGCATGTCAATCGAAGGGGACGGGGGGAATCGGGAAGCAAGAGGAATGCAAGATGAATTGAAGCTAAATTAACGCGGAAATCTAAACGAAATTATGGAGAGAACGAAACTAAGAAAAAGAGTGAAAGGATGAGCAAACTACACCACGAACAACAGGCTGAAAGTTTTTCGTCTTCGATCAACAGAGTGTCAAGCCTTTACATTGCGTTGATCAGCCCATGGTGACTTGCGTTGGACTATCGAAGCCCACCGGCCACGAATGGCCAGAGACACCTGGGCGATCAAGTTGGAAGGAGAACTTAGAGGAACAACGAAATGAGTGAACTCAATACTGATATCTGTGCATACGGCATGCGGCGATTGTTCCGAGGGAAAGAGCATATCGGACAAGCATCACATGAACAAGTAGAAGTGTGAGGAGATGTGGGTGGGACCCATTTTGTCGCACGTATCAGAAACGAACAACTACGAATTGACTCGCATTACACGCGACTCCGCTTGAGAGCAAAGTCACAAAAGTGAATGAATGGGCAAACTGTACATGATAAAACACTGTGTTAAAGTCGTGGAGCGATATCAAGTCTTGAATCTGGGGTAATATCACAATTGGCCGTTGTGTTTGCGATGGCGATGTATCTACATTCAGGGTTGACTTTGCAGAGTAGCTATCCATGGCGACGCGACTCGCTTGTTAATGCTCGGCTAGCCACATCGTGAAAACAAGCGCAGGAGATGGTAAGTGGAACGACTTAGTCAGACTTCGTTGTTTTGCTGGAAACGGTTGAGACTAAAGTGACTGTACCATTGGCAGCATGCTGTGGTGTGCATGTAGGCTGAGACGTTGAGTTTGGATGCGCTGGATGATGGAGACCGCTCGGATGTGGGCCGCCGACTGGGTGTGCCCTTGAAGCGACCTGCTCCATGCCAACATACGATGGCAATGAAGGAAACCCTTGATGCTGTACCCAGGAAAGGAACATATTCTCCAAGACTGCGAAGAGTTGCGTAACAATGAGCTGCTTATCGACGGGCACATATCGGTAGGTAAACGGAGAAATAAAGAGCCAGAGGAACTGATCAACCAAGAAGGTGCTCAGGTAATCTCGTTTCATGCGATCTGCCAACGTCTGCCAACTATCACCACCCTCAACCAAGGAGACGCATGGAAAGAACGCACTTGTGTAGACTGGGCCGAGGAAAATCTAGATAGAGCAGTGAAGAAGTGAAAATCGCGCAATGTGAGATAAGCCAACGAAAATCGGGACGCCAGAGCAGACGAGTGGTTAGAACAACGGGAATCTAGCTATGGTGATGTTTACATACTCCTTCGGCTAATGTCTTGCTCATTACAAACTTGAAAGTTCCAGGTAGGATATGAGGAAAGCGCGTTAGCATGAATTTGTCAATGAATGGATACCAAAAAACACCAACTGGACCCGAGATTGCAAAGCCGAATAGAGACACGGCACCTAATCGGGTCTTATCAATTTGGCCTAGAGTTGAGATAATGTGTATAACGAGCTAATGAGCAGAAGTCCATGGGTCGATGCGACCAACGTCATTGCCTGCTGAATCACCGCTTACCTCTAACAATCATAACGAACGGAATCCTGAATACTTACCCCACATTGCGCGCGAGCGCTTTGCTAAACTTCTCAAGAACTCACGTCTTTCTGTGGCTGTGCCCTCGGACTGATGTGAGCTGGCGATCCGAATCGCCTCCTTGTGCTCGATGGAGCATACCACTGTATCATCTCGAGCAAGCGCAGAGCAGGCTCGCTTCGCGGCCTTATCATTGGCCCCGTATCGGATCTCAAGCAGCTGACATATGAGGTCACCTCCAGCGGCTATACATCCCGCTGCGAATGCCTGTGAGGTACGAGGGTAACGGCTCGCAAGCGCGCGCAAGCCTCTCCAGACATACATATAATTTTCAGTTCAAACAGGCACAATTGCGGGAGCTGTTAGCCGTGGGTCCGTGTACATGTCGTTTCGAGGTGTGTGTTACTGTTCAAGTGCCTCAAGTCGGATCGACTGACCTACCACCGCTCTATCTGCATCACGCGAGCACTTGTGCAGTTTGGGTGGAAGAGGTGCAGGAGATTTCGCTAGAAATTGCAGACCATTGCGTGAGTATGGTGACAAAATGAGCTAACCACAAGCAAGAAATCCGAGTGCCTTACCAGAACAATTGATCCGTGGCGCAACACACTCACCGTAGGCTCTGATTTCACAACTCCCGCACGATACGAGTTTCTGTCAATCGGCGATTCGGGCTTGCTGCGACGAAAAAATTGGGCTCAACCCTGAACGCGAGGGCGAGGGTGACTGGTGCAGGTGTGCAACTGTCGCGCGAGCCAGCGCGTTGTCGCAAAATGGTCAACGCCTCAGTGCTGCAAAGGGAATACGTAACTGGATGTATGGTGGAAAGATCAACCCGACACTTTGTCTGCCAAGAACCTATGTGTCCTGAGTTCTGCAGACTTTCGGAGTCTCGCTCAAAGTCGACTCAATAAAAAAATCGGAAACGGCTACTCGGAATTCCCCAAGTGTAACCTATGGGGGATTTGAAACTTGATTGATCAGGCAATAAAGGACTCAGACAAAAAGACACAATCTCAGCCTCTTGAAACGGATCGACGTTAGAGGCCGTCCTTCTTTCTGGAAACCGTTGTCTACTCGGCTGCTGTCGTGGGAGCCGTCATGGGGTTCTATCATGTATCCAGGGCTATCATGCAAGCCTAAAGGCGTTCAGAAGAGGTTCCTCCTTGGCGCTGCAGTGGGAGCTCCACTTCGATGAGCAATGAGTAGAGGCACTCTCTGTCACCGTCACTCATGTCGCTCGTCAGCAAACGAGAAGCTTGTGGTACGCAGAAGGTGTCCTCCGTTGGGCTCTCACCCGTATGCTTCATACGGTGCTAGCGACAAGCGGGTTGCCATATCGACCCACTCGGCGTTGAAGGTGTGAGTTTCTTGTGTAGATGGCTGGTCGAGTTGAGCCTCGGCTACAGTTCTACAGAATCGCTGCTGCGTGAGAGCTTCCAACAGGATAAGTAGCTTGTATACTCGTGTTCTGAAGCAGAAGAGTCATGGACATCCGCAGAGAGGCAAATCTGTCGCTGATATGGCTTCGCCTTCCACCGCATCGCGTCGCTGTGCGTGCCCCATGAGGAACACGCGTCCGGCCCAGTACCATCCTCGGGATCTCCTGACACTCTGGCAGATTTTGGCGCTTCGGCTACATTTGCGACATCTCTGTATCTCAGGGTATGTATACGGTGTGTGAGTGCAAATATGGTCTCTCGGTCTAATCCTGCTGCGAACGCATTTCTGACACCTTTTTTATCCTATCTACGCACTGCATATCCTGGATCTAACCACGCTCAAGCCTTTAGGCGCCAAAGTTCCTCCAAAGCTGGATCTGTACGGCCCTGCCATCACTTCGGCGAGCCTCCGCCTCGGACCAGCTTGGCGCAGACAGCTGCGGCTCTGCTGAAAATGCAGCCGCGAGCCCGTATTAGGTCTGAAGTCAGTGTACGTATCTGAAGCCGAGAGTCGTCCTCAAGTCCGTCCATGCCTCTGGCTTGCTGGAGTTAAGAATGTTTCAGTGGGTTCCCGCACTGCCAATTCCTACTCACACCTGGGTGCTCCATGTTTTTCTGTCTCCGTATGCACCCTATAACGTCTAGTTGGGGCAAGCTCTAGATCGTTGCCGATTCATCGACGGGCGCATCCTCGATGCGAGCGGGTTGGGGTAAGTGTCTCTTGGTTTGTTGCGCAAGGTCCTTTGGGCTTCTTCTGCTGATTATGATCCCTACTCTTCTATGTGAAGGCTTACATGTAGCATCCCATCCGATACTCCCATATGGACCTCTATATAGTATCGTGTCGCTCGAAGCCGAGCCTGAGCAGCTCCTACGGTTCCAAGGTGCAGTCAGTCTGATTCTATCACACAACAGGCTTCGATCGCTAGAGGGACTACCTGAAATAGGACAAACACTTACCAATGTCAGCAAGCTAGTCATCACTCACTGCCCTCTGGGTACCGCAGAAGTGGTGTCTAGCGAAGGTTCCACGTCCCTCGAACAGTCCGTTCTGGGCCCTCTGATTCGCTTCGCCAATTTAGTCCGCCTCAGAGAGCTTGACCTCGAAGGCTCGTTGGACCCCAAAGTCGCAGCTGGTTTTCATGAGGCAATTGCATTAACGATTCCGACACTTCAGATCCATAATGGTGATCTCATCGATGGGGAAGTGCGCGCTCAGCTGTACGCGAGCGCTGCGCTACGATCGGTGCTTCCTTCTCTCTGGCTCGGGTTACGCGCAACTACGTCGCATGTTCAGGCCTTGGTGCGACGAGTGAAGCTCCACGAAGAACTGAAATGCCTCGCCTACGATGCGCCAGCCATTTTCCGTATGTATGATCCTAACCTCGAGAGCTGGCGAAGAGTGGCTCAGAACACGTTATTGACACTTGACTCCTTTGGTCTCAAGGTGGATGTACCAGAAGAAGCAAGGGCTCACCCTGACAACAACTTCATTTTGCATGGGGAGCATAGTCAGGGTACTGCTTTGCGACCCCAAAAGGGTCACAAACCTGACATTTCCTTGTCTGGGACTACACCATCAGGTTCACAGAGTACGGTAACCACACCACAGGTAGTCAACCTAAGTGACATTGTGTTTGGTGAGAAGGATGTCTATCGGACAATTTGGCACCTTCGAGAGCAGAGTAATTCTAAGCATGATCCTGAATATGACGTCAACGGTGAAGCGGGGCGGACGAATGTCTTCTTCAGGGATCCGAGCAAAACGACCGTGATGCGATCTAGCGTACCAACTACACCAGCCCACAAGGTCAAACTGCTTTTATCCCAGATACGTCAATTCCTGCCGAGCCCCGAGGGCCTTCGAGATTGGAGGAGGCGTGTTGCCAGTAGATTAATGGGCTTGGAGGCTGAGTTTGGTCGAAGATCCCTACAAACCTCAACTCAGACTACGCCGGGCTCAAGAGTGCTGAAGGGCCTGGCAAGGCGCAATTCTGGTGTCTGGTCTGATGACGAAGAGGAGGAGACACTAAGCACAGGAGAGAGGTTGGTGCGAACCCCTCAGCTAAATAATTCGAGGCTTTCAAACGTTTCGATGTCGAAAGGCCCTGACGCGCCCAAGGCACTGGCATGGGTGAATTCCGATATACATTCCACGACAAGGTTGAACGCCGGTATATTGCCCACAACACTGTGTGAGTACGCTTGTGAGGAGATGAACAGATTACTGGCTCCAGACTTTGACCAGGGAAGACAAAACCATGGGATAGTGGAAGAACCAGCATCCCGGCTCGCTCTCGGCTGGCAGCGGCTCGATCAAGTCTTCGCGAACGTTCAACAGTGGTCATACACACACACTGGGCTAGCTTCGGTCACACCAGTGGAGTTGAACGACTTAAACCGTCGCATCCAACTTCTCTACAAGGAAACCGTAGGAGGAGTTATTCATGATATGATTGCTGATAACTATGACAGCGTTGGGGATCCGCGTGTTCAAGACAGTGTACTACGCACCCTACATGACATAATCTTCCCCGAAACCCGTGAGTTGACGAGACTTCGAAAACTTGTTCTCACTACCAATGAAGAGTACTTTCCCCACATTACATCGTTGGAGAGCACGCCTTCGTTCCAAACCCTTCATCTAGCGGATGGCGTCATGCTTGCTGTATCCGCCTGTATTACCGAAGAATTGGTTCATGACTTTCGAAAAGCTGTGCACGATTTCCGAAGCCTACTACTACGAGCTGCAAGTCAGGCCAAGAACCCCAAAGATCGAAGCCATCGCTGGCCGGCGTCAAGGCGTATTGACATCTCGCATGCGTGGAGTACAGTCTCTGCGGCAGATTCGTGTGGTGGAACTGATATAATTCGAGGACTTCTTCCACCACGCCTCGAGACACAAGTGAGAGAGTTGGTGCATATGTTAGCTCAGACACCGAGCCATACTCAAACCATGCTATCTCGGAAGTTACATATGCTCACTTCCACCAGTTTAAGTCGCTCTGTGACCTCCACTTCAGATCTCATCGCGCAGAGGTTGTTTTCTGAAGCCCTTTTCCATGAGCTCTCCTCAAGATGCCTTCGTGTCCGTTTGAACAAGGATGGGGAGCAGCGGTCAACTGCCTCGGATGTTGTCACAGTGCCGCTCTCAGCATGGGTGATGAGTGACTCACCTACCCATCCTGTAAGTGAGTTCGTCAGTCGGGAAGCTGCCGATCGAGAGAGAGAGGTGTTGCTAGCAAACTTGGAACAGCACTATGCTGAAGAGGTCAATCAGATCCATAAGCAGTTGGAAAGCCTAGTCTCTCTGAAATCTGCGCTCGAGACTGAGAATGAAAGAAATAAGAACCAGATTGACAAACTCACAAAGGAGTTGGAGGAGACTCGAGCGAAGTTAATGAATGCTGAGAGTGAGGAGAAGGCACGAAACGATCAGGAATCCCGTCTGGCGGAGGCGAATGAAGCCGTACGGAAACTGCAAGAACAAATAGACAGGATGAATGCAGAGCGGGAAAGCCGCGTCTCATCCTTGGTAAATGAGGCGCATGATGCACGCTCTCAACTGGAACACAGAACATCGGAGCTCAACAAGCAGATCAGTTCACTCTCTCGAAAGAATAAGAAATTGATCACGAGTCATCAAGCTCTAGCCCGTCGATTGAGGTTAAGGACATCAAAGCTCAAGAGACTTGAGGAGGCCTACAATGAAAGTGAGCGGAAATGCAAGAGTCACGAACAACGTATTCAGTACTTGGAAGACGGAGTCGATTCTCTCCAAGAGCAGATCAAGCGTCTGACAACGACACACAAGGAGCAGCTAGCGACATTGACAATGGCGCATCAACATCAGAGCACTCAACTCCTAGCCGGCTACTCAGCCCGTCAAGCGGAGAGAAGTTTACAGAGTGCTCCCCAGGCGATTGAATGGGCTGGGGAGATTGACAGAGCGCAAGAAGAGGTTTCAGGAATCAAAACGAGCCTCGCAGATCGGGCCAGCAAACAGCAAGCCGCATTGGAAGCACGGCCGGTCCATGCATCACCGGAAAGCTCGTCCGGAATCCCGCGCTCGCCACGAAACCGAGAAGTGACATCCCCTCGTCGCTCCCCTCCATCTATACAACCTGTATCACCTCAAACTTCGCCTCCTAGGGCGAAGTCAGGCACAGTGCCACCACCTAGTCCGAGGAACAGCGTGATTGGATCAGAAGGGAAACACACCAGCGTATCGCAACTTGAAGGAAGTCCTATACCTGACCAGGACGTTGGGACAACTGATACCAGGATGCATCTCGCACGAATGATGATTCCGGAGAGTCACCAATCTCTATTCGAGAATGAGACCCACCCCATTGGAGCGAATTCATGTCGTGGTAGTGCGGCTGACGCCGAATCCACACATACGGAGCCGCCCGGTGAACCATCAATTCCTGCACCCATGACGTCGACTGATGCTCGAACTACCGATTTACCCAGTGAGTCGCCAGGCACGGAGCGCAGTACCAGGAGCAATATCATACCTCTCGCCTCCGAGTCGCCACGAGTCGTTTCCGTCATGCCGCACCAGGGCTCAACAACCGAGCAGCTGCCCGCAGTCGACGAACCAGTGGTTGGTTCGGTGGGTGCAGCCAGCGTATCAAGCTCCCCAGAAGCGATGCGAGCCACTCGAGACCAAGACCAGGAAGTAGAAGCGCTCAGAAAGCAGCTGGAGGACACTCAACGTCGATTGGCGATGGTCGAAGCCAGTGTTGAAACTGTAGTAGCCGCGAGCGTACAAACCGAACAAGAGAAGCGCCAGGCACAAGCCCAAGCAGAAGAAATGAAGCGACGCTATCTTGCAGCTGAGTTGGAGAAGGCCGAGATGACATGCGAACTTGAGCGTGCCTCAGCGGAAATCAAGCTTTTAACCGCGCAGTTGAACCGCAGTCGCACTGAGGCCGAGATCTCCAACTCCCTTGTACAGTCTTTGCATGAGTCACTTCTACAGCAAACAATGATGGAGCAGAACAGAACGCATTCGGACCCACGGACTTCATCGAATGAGCCTTCTTCGCAACTGGCACGCGAAGGCCAAGTGCGAGCCCAAGAAATGGCACAACAGACTGCGCTTCTCGATCTGACTGACGAAGATGCGAACGGAAGTCAGGGCCCGGACAGAACTCGCGTAACTGCAACAAGGGATACGACTGAAACCTATGAAGGAGAAAATGGGCAGCTCGATGAAGTCGATCAGCTGGTCGAGGCGATTCGATTGTTCAATCGGTCAGTATCGCTGCAGCAGCAGCAGCAGCAACAACAACAACAACAGCAACAACAGCAACAACAGCAATTGAAGGAGCACCCCACCGACCACGCTGCCAGTGAAGATACATTCACGACTCTTGACCATGCAAGATTGAGTCAACCACTCTCCTCCGTCCAAGACAGCATGCAAGATGACAGCGACTACGAAGCGCCTCGTCAAGGTCCTCCTCTCGAAACGTTCACCCACACCCCGAACCTGGTGCCGTCCAATGGCATGGCTACTTCACCACAGACTCTGCATCCCGATGACGACTATGACCTTGCAGAAGTTCCCGTTGTCGATCCAGAACCGTCTTCGTTCCAGCTCCATGAAGTAGATAATGATGTCACCAAAGAGTATGCTCCTGAACCTTTGAATACCGAGCAGGCAGCTCGCCCGATGACCCTGAACATTGCTCAGCCGAGCCCGCTTGCCGAGTTCTATCATCAGCTGGCGCTGAAGATGTCTGAGCCGAATGAGGGCACCTCCTCCTCTGATGATCATCAAACGACAGACTCCGGACTGGATCTTTCGGCAACACTTATTGCATTCCTCAACAAGGTCAAGGAGCAAAAACAGCAGAGGCTGTTGGAACGCAGTCAAGGAACCATCGAAAAGACTGCTGCAGCTGATTCCCAGTTATCTGCGCAACCTCTAGAGTCCTCAGTATCTGCTCCCCTGCTTCATCAATCATCCTTAGCGCCTCGAGCTGATGCACTGCATTCCCCCTCTATGTCATCACCAGTACAACCAGCTGGTGAAGTCTCAAAGCTTTCATTCGTGGCACGTAGCTTGGAGGAGTCCCACGAGGAAATCAAGCGGGCCACTCACGAAATTTCACATGTTCGACAACTAGCTTCTCTGGCTCTTACAGAATCAACCAGGCTCATTTCGCAGCTCAAGCACCCAGCGAATCACAATCTCGCTGCCAAGCCAAGCACTTCAAGACGTAAGCCTGAACTCCCACCGGAGGCAAGAGGTTTGGGCACAAAGCAGTTGGCTCAAACTGATTTACTCTCGTTGCCGCCTGATCTGGCTGGATTCCACAAGCGTGATAGAAGAACAGCCAATCTGCCTGCCCTTTCCGAGATATTCAATTCGTCTGCAGAGGCTCTGGGGCTTGACGAGTCAGCTCTTCGAGCCTTAAAGCATCTTGATGAAGAGATGGTTCACGTTATCCAACCCGCACCCACATCTCTTACAGAGCTGCGAGTGCCTGACATCGAGATCGATCCTTTCGATGTATCAAAGGCTGAGGGTGCTGCAGTCTCGCCGACAAGCATGCCAATCTCTCGTCGGGAAGTAGGATTACGACCATACCTCAGTCCGCTCCGACCCAAGCCAAATGATCCTGCTAACTCACCGCAAGGATGATCCTGCTAACTCACCGCAAGGGAACTAGTTCAGGAGATGAATGTCCAAATAAAAGCTGAATAATGTAAATGACTAGTGTATCGTTTTTATTCGATATTCTGTGATGATGGATGCTGAGGGCCAGTAGGGACGCTGTCTGACGGAACAGGTAGTCCCATTGCACGACGCCTTTTGACAGCCGCACGGTGGCCGCTGCCTTTTAGATGCATCTGCCATTCTCTTGGGCCTGTAAGAACTCGATCACAAACTTCACACGTGCGCTTGGCCCAACGGTCAGTCATTTCACCTTCTGGAGTAGAAGGGTCGGAGAGACCATAGTGTGCCTTGAGTTGCTCGAGTTTGGTCTGAGACGCAGCTTTTGTACTCCCAGAATCGTGATCAAAGCATTGTGCTTCTGTGTGAATTATTTCTAGCGCTGGATTCAACACATCATCAGCCCACGCGTTGGATCTCGCACTGTCGCTGCCAACTGATGAGCTATCAAGCTTGTAGATACTAATCTCGCTATCAGTGACCTCCGCCTTGCCCTCCTGATCCTCGAGCGGCACACTGTTACCACACGACGAGCGGGGACCGCTCCAGCGAGTCGCGATCTTTAACAATCTACCCTTGATCCATGTGGTCTGGCGCTTAGCGTACCTCACAGTTGCGTCATCTAATAGTTGAATACACGCGCGAAGTACGGGTAGCGATGCGAGATAAAGAATCGCAGCGGTGCGTTCTTCGTACTGTCCGTCATTTGTGGATACAATGCCCGATGCCAGGTTCACTAGAGTAACCAACTGGGGGAATTGGGCCTGGTGATTTAGAGGAGAAGCCAAGTGGTCGATCCGACAAGTGGTATCGGTTGCATCCGTTGCAACTGGCGTCTCCTTGGTGCCATCTCCATTTTCTCTGAATTCGGCGCATACGTCGGCTGATGTTGTTTTTGCTTCTTGCTCCTCCCGCTTCGCCCTTGATCGGAATAATTCTTGTTTCGCCTGGCGTTGCGCCTTCCACTCCCGCTCGCAAATAGCTTCAATTTGAGTGAACTCCTCCAACAAGGTGGCTGGGTCCGACGAGCATACCAAAGAGTGAAACGTCGCTAGAAGTCGCTGCGCTCGAGCGACAACAAATGCCGAGGTAGAAGCACTGCTTTCGTTCGCTGCTCCACAGCTGACCTGTCGGAAGGCAAGAAGCTCAATTAGTGTTACCCATGGATACATTTCTTTCATGCCAATTGCTTGACCAACCCCGCGTTCCGTGTCAAACCACGCTGGTACCAGCTCCCCCAAGAGTTGTTGGGTCAGATTCGCGCAATGACGGTCATACATTTGGTTCCAGAGGTCTGATTTCAGCTCCGTTTGAAGGATCCTATCTTCTGCTATGTTTGCGCTTGCCCGGTTTCGTTTCTCTCCGATTGTAGCCTTTGAGGATCCAGTTTGGGTCCGACTCGATCCTATCAGAGACCGACTGTGTGCAACATTATAGCTTGAGCTGATGGACGGCACAAGTACTTGGAGCACTTCCTTCAGCCGCTCAAAGGAGTCATGCTTCAGTCTGCGTGAGCTCAGCTCATCGACTCTTCGTGACAAATGCAAGTAGCTCTCGTCTAAACGCTTGATCCAGCGCTCCGCCCGGTGCACTGACGTGTCCAGAGATGATAAGTTATCTGGCTCTGACCAGATGAGAAGGTCCTTGGACTGTTCGAGAGAGAGGCCGCCACCACGAGTAGATAGCTCTTGCTGGACATGCTTCGAGAAGTCGAGAACTTCAGTTAACAACCCAAGCCGGAGCATCTCTCGGATTCGAGCCCGAATGCGACTAGACAGAACTTCGGAAGATGCCTGCACCCACAAGAGTGTGGCATTATACCTCGGCTTTAGTCCAGCCACACCCCCGGTCCGGGTAATCAATTCGCTGTGCCGGTACCCGGTGAGCGCATATAGCTCCAGAGATCGTCGAATCTTACGACTGTCTGTGGCTGGCAGCCGAGCGGCACGCTCAGGATCAACTTGACTGAGCTCCTTGAACAAAGCAGGCAAACCTTCCTTTTGCTCGCGCTCAATAAAGTGCTGGCGCATTTGCTGTTGCGCTTCTGGGATGTTGAGCAGCTCGATCGAAGGTTTGAAAGTGCCTGGAATGTACGTAACTTGGGTTGCGTTTTCGCTTGAGGTTGGAGGCTGGCCCGGTCCTGCCTCAGAGGGGTGCGAATCCCCGTCTTGCATCTGATTCGTATCGGCTGCAAGACTCACAAGATTCTCAAGCAGTAGTGCCTCCACCCAGTAGAACGTTCCTCCACAGATGATAGGCGTTTTGTCTTGTGCAGCGATTTCGCTAATCGCTGCGTCGGCTCGCTTCACATACTCATGAACGGACAAAGGGACGGTTGCGGGAGATATGTCAAGCAGATGATGTCTCACCTCTTCCAGCTCTCCGGGCAACGGTTTTGCAGAGGCGATGGGGAGACCCTGGTAAACCTGGATGGAATCTGCGCAAATGATCTCACCATTGAGTTGTTTTGCCAGCTCGAGAGAGAGCTTAGTTTTCCCCACTGCCGTCGTGCCCACGATTACAATGATTCGTTTTCCGCACTTCGGGTGGCGATAGGTGTCGTCAGATGCCGACGTCCTCTCGCTACTAATCTTACCATTTGCCTCCGCGCTCATTCTCAAGAACCTGGCCAGCAACGACTCAATGCGAGGCGATGTCGAGGTCGATGTCGATGTTGATGTCGAAGAGAACCAACGGAAGGGGAGCTGCGCTGCGTGAGCTGCGCTTGTAGGCTTGGACTCGTAGTGCACAAAACTGGAGACACCACTCTCGTACCTCGCCTCGTTCTCTCGCCTCTTAAGTGAGCTGACGAGACTGCTGTCGTAGCTCCTGACCACCTGTGCTCCGTGAACACTCAGAGGACGGCCTTGCGTGCCTCGAGTTGAAACGAGGGGCGCAAGCCGATATAAACCCCGTTGGAACACCGCGGAAAGGTTTCAGTGCGCCACACCTTCGCTCAGTGTGGCAGGCCTCGCGTGGTGTACTCTCTAGAGACGAGTATCATGGGTCAGAGACCAGGGACGATGATTGATCGAGGAACATCTTCGAGGCCGATGCCATGTCAAGCAAACGGGTAGCCATTACCTGAAGGAACCTAGTTCTGCCCATTCCAGTTAGCCTGCTGTGCACGCACGAGATCAGGCGCCTACCCAGAGAATTCGGAGTTCGAGCACATTACTTGAAACACGCAAACTGCGCGAGGGAGCGCTGTGGCTAGCAACTAGACTATACATGCGTGTTGTATCCCTTCAGAAACCACGTGGCATCTGAGTTCCATCTTAGTGCTTGGCCGGGTAGGTGAGATTTGCAGCGTTTGATACGACTCACTTGCTGAGCAAATTCGTAAACTCGCTGGAAATCACGGCAACCTGGCTGACCAGCGCCATGGCAGTCGCTGGAAGTAACGTGCAAGCGTGCTACACACGTCGAGTAAGGCCCTTCAGAGATGTTTTAGCAAGATCGCGAACACAGAGCGCGTCACTGTGATGGTCGCACTCCATAATCTTGATGTAAAGTCGGTCGTCTACGCTATCCGAGCTAGAGTAGCGTGCTCAGTGAGGGTAATACTCGTCCTATACGTGGGATAGGTCTCCACGCGGCGTGCCATGCGCCATCCTGCTGGACCGACCCACACAAACGCAATACACACACCACTGCAGCCGGTTTTTCGAACGTAATTTCCAAGTGGTACAAGTCTTGAAATGGGAGATGCCTTGGAGTTTCGTGATTATCTAGTCTATTATATCGGCGTTGTATGACATCAGTATTCTAGTGCTTTGGTTTCTACCCCCAGTGTGACTCTCGCATTCCCATTTCCAACGCGCCTTCCCTAGCTCACTTTCGCTCCGTCATCGCACCTCAATGGTTTCACCTGGCTTCTTCATGACACACAGACTCTCTGGGGGCGAACACCACCGCAACGCCACGATGATGGGTGCTGGGTTTGACCTGAACCCAAACCACAAGAGTGGGTTGGCCAAACTCGCCAAACTCGCCCTCTCATATCTCTCACCGGCCATCTTCGCGTACATTGTGATTGAGTCCGCGTCGGTTATCTGCATTTCCAAAGCCAAAGACGCAAATCACAAGCCTATTTACAACAGTGCCACAGTCGTGCTTGCGGCAGAGTTCATTAAGCTGCTCATTTCCATCGGCGCAGAGTGGAACGAGGACCCAGGCCTCGTCAAGTTCCGCGCCAACTTCTCGTGGGAAAAGTACTGGCGCTTTGGTGTTCCGGCATTCCTCTACGCGGTGAATAACAACATCTTCCTCTATGTGCTCACGCTAATCCATCCGTCCGTCTTCCAGCTGCTGCTCAACCTACGCGTCGTATGGACCGGCATTATTTTCAAATTCTTGCTCGGTCGCAACCTCTCAAAGCGTCAGTGGATTGCAATGTTCCTGCTTGTGGTGGGGTGCACCATCGCGCAGTACGCCACGACTACTACACCAAGCGCTCACACCCCGACCAAGGCAGACGCTGTGGACGATGCTAAGGATAAAAACACCGTTGTGGAGGCAGATCTCGTTCAGGTAGGTCGCTTCTTCCTTGGCCTGGTCCTTACGCTTGTTTATACGTTCATTTCAACTGGAGCCAGCGTTGTCAATGAAGTCATGATCAAGTCAGCGGGCTCGCTCCACACTGCTAACATTCAGCTTTACTCCTTCGGTGTGTTTTTCAACCTGATTGGCATGACTTACCAAGCGCGACAGGTCGAGGGTGGTTACTTCCGTGGATGGAGCAATATCCTCACCTGGTGCGTGTTCTTCTCCATGTCTTTTGCTGGTCTGCTCGTTTCCCGAGTGATGCAAAAGTACGATAACATTATTAAGATTTTCTGTGTCTCCGTTTCGAACTTCGTCGTGTACTTCTTCTCGGTGCTTTTCGACAGCTACCCCATTTCGCTCAGCTTTGTCCTTGCATTCTTTATTGTTTCGGGCTCCGCACTTGACTATCAAAAGGAAAAGGCTGCATTAGAGGCCCAAGCTAAGGCTACTGGCAGCAGTGGAAGTAGTGGGAGCAGTACCAACACGGACTCTCCGGGAAAGGAGTACCATCGAGGAGTCGTGGTGGACCAGGATCTGGACGACACCGAATTAAGTGACGCTGACGCAGCGAACCTTCTTGTAGTAACAACGAGCGACCAGGTCGTTACGAGTTTAGACGACGACTTCAGTGAAGCCGAGCTCTCACAAAGTGCATCTAGATAAATCACGCTATTTGTGCACTGAAGCGTGTTTCTTTTATTCATGTCATAGTTCCAATTCACCCAATCATATATCAGCTACTATACCAGATCACACCACCCACCGGAGGACACTACTTTAGCTCACACGTTAGCAATTCATCATGATGTTTAGTTTGTTGGACACACTATATTCCTTCAGGATTCGATCTCGCGCAGACTAATGCCTTAGACAGCGAGCGACTGCACCACTACGCATGAAAGCATAGGTCGTCGCCCTTCCCCTGACGAGCGAAGGTTGTTTCTGCGATTCGACCACAACGACTGTCTCCCCAATACTCCCCCGACACAAGGCGTAAACTACTGTTTAGTGTCACTTCTGTTTGTTCTCCTACAGACTCTTACTCCAGGTAGTGTTCCTAGAATGAGAGCCATCCAGAGCCGTTTTGGAATTGCATCTAACCCCACGCACCCGATGACAAGAACGTGTTAGCTTACTTTTGGTCACCTGCGCGCTATAATAAATTCATATCAGCGCATATGTTTGCTGGTTTGATACTTTAGCGTCCGCATTTGCGGAGCTGAGACGTTGCGCGCGATCATGGCAACTTATTTCCTCAGTCAACCCCTTCAAACCCACAATCACGTCTGAAGATTTCGAATTTGGTGATGTTCCTGACGCAGGCGAAAAAGCATGGAAATGGGCTGTGGTGGGTGCGTGCGAGTAATATAGATGCGTGCGTTCGATTAGAGCTTATGTGATCCACCTTACACACGCATCTTTGTCTCTAGATCATGTATCGCAAGGCCCTGCAAAACGCGATTCAGCGCTGCATCTCCAATCCAAGATATCTGGAGAAGTCAGCAGCGCGCTCGTTGGCTGCGACGCCGAATGCCACTCCGGCCCGCGCATTTTCTTCGGATAGCGGAGCATCCAAAACAACCGGAGACAGTTATCCGGTGCCCACCTCGGAGAAGCTCGCGAGTGTCTACCCGGTCAAACCCACGGATTACGAGAATCCTAAAGAAGATCCGCCGCAGATCCTGCGCTACGACATCCCACGCGAGATGATCCAGGCACGTGTGAAGAGCAAGTACGCGCCCTCGAACGAGAAGCCTTCAATTGGCGCGCACAGCCCTGCGAATGAGATCGATACCACCAAGACCTGGGACGTCATCATCGTCGGTGGTGGTCATAACGGACTGATCACTGCAAACTACCTGCGTGACAAGGGTCTCGATGTTTTGGTGCTCGAACGACGCCATACCGTAGGTGGTGCGGCTGTCACAGAGGAAATTGTTCCGGGCTTTAAGTTCTCCCGTGCCTCCTATCTCGCCGGCTTGCTCCGACCCCAAATCATCAAGGACTTCGAACTCGAGAAGTATGGCTTTGAGTACCTCACTCGTGATCCCTCTTCGTTCACACCCACGCTTTTGGACTCACCTTTCAAGGGCAAGTACCTGCTGCTTGGCTCGGACGAGAAGATGACGCATGCTTCAATCGCGCAGTTCTCCGAGCGAGACGCTGATAACTACTTCAAGTATGACGAGTTCCTGGGCTCCGTCCGCGATATTGTCAATGTCCTCATCGACCTACCCCCACTTGATGTCGTCACTGCTCCAGCTGTGGAGAAGCGTGCAGCCTTGGGTGCTGTCGCTGAAATCGCTCAGATCCTTGGCCGATCTAAGGACCCCATGAATGAGGTCGTTGCTCCATTCTACGAGTTCTTCATGGCACCTGCTTCGCAAATCCTTGACCGCTGGTTCGAGGGAGATGTCTTGAAGGCTACTCTCGCAACTGACTCCGTCATCGGTGCTGCCAACTCGCCTCGTCAGCCTGGCTCTGCATACGTCTTGCTGCACCACGTCATGGGTGAGGCCGCTGGTCGCAAGGGTGTCTGGGCCTACGTTCGTGGTGGTATGGGTACCATCACTCAGGCTTTGGCGAAGCGTGCTTTGGAGCGCGGTGTGAAGATTGCTACCAACGCCACCGTTGCAGAGATTTTGTATGACAAGAACCCTCAATTCCGTGGTGATGCTGTGAACGCCGGCCGTGCCTCATTCCCCAAGGAAGCCAAGCCTTATGCGGTAACTGGTGTTCGTCTTGCGGATGGTACCGTGCTCAAGGCTAAGCGCATTGCATCGAATGCAACACCTTACCACACCTTCCTTGAGTTGTTGCCGACACTCTCTGCGCTTCCTCCCAACACTCCCGCTTCAAGTGATGATGGCTTATATGGCAGCAGCCCCTTGGCAAAGTCGTTCGTCGACCACATTCGTTTCTTCGACTACTCTTGTGGTGCTTTCAAGATGAACCTCGCTGTGAACAAGTTGCCTGACTTCTTCTGCTGCCCCAACGACAAGTCTGGTCTCCCTGGCCCTCAGCACCGTGGCACTATTCACTTCGAGGATAAGATGGATGACATTCACAATGCCTACGTCGAGTTCTCGCATGGTCGTCCAGCCACCCGCCCAGTTATTGAAATGACCATTCCATCTGCGTTGGACAACACCCTCGCGCCGCCAGGCCAGCACGTCGTCCAGCTCTTCGTCCAGTACGTGCCGTACGAGCTCGACAAGTCGACCCTTGGTCCGGACGCCTCATGGGATAACGAGTCCTTTAAGAACAAGTACGCGGATCACCTCCTTTCCATCATTGATCAGTACTGCAAGGACTTCAGTTCATCCGTCATTGGTCGCGACGTCCTTTCGCCTCTTGACCTTGAGCGCATCTTCGGTCTCCAGCGTGGTAATATCATGCATGGTGGATTGTCCATTAACCAGATCTACTACGGTCGCCCTGCACCTGGTTCGTCCAGTTACCGAACTCCTCTGGAGGGTCTCTACATCTGCGGCTCGGGTGCTCACCCAGGCGGTGGTGTCATGGGTGCTGCAGGTCGCAACTGTGCGAATGTCATGACCACCGATATCATGGGTCTCGACAACACGAACTTCTCAGTGACCGACTCAATGGAGGTCGCCAAAATGTTCCTCAAGTTGAAGAATCTTATGTAAGGCATCATCGTCAGTTGATCATTACTGCTCATTGTTCTTGACTCTCGCACCACGGGTGCGTTGGTTAGCTCGTTAGTGTTCATCTACCTTGTATTATGCTCCAGCCTTCTCTTCAACTTGGATCGTTGCCTTCCTTGTAATGAAGTGTCTCGGGTTGGAGCGTCCAGTCGTTATAGATAGGTTTCACAGTCATACTCACGCACATTGACATTGCTCCCGTTATCTTAGCCCATCGATAACAACCAGAGGAACATTCCAGTGCTTCTTCCCCAGCGTTTCTAAGCATGCAATCCAGCAATCTATCAATGTTTCCCCTCAACACTTCGCTACACATTCCTCCCGCGCAGCCAGTCAATGTCTCCGTTTGTTTTGTTTTAGCAACCAATGTGGTATCGCCCTCAGTAATACATATATTTTGTCATTGTTACGCCTCCTTCTACAGTGCCTAATATCGGCGCAGTGCCAACTGGTCGTTCAGTGAAGCGTCGATTTCCCTTGCTGACTGTCAGTGTCCGATTCAGGACGAGGTCAAAATCAGACCTCGAGAGTACATTTTCTCAGGAACGAAACCAGCGGTCCTGCACGCGCTGAAGGTATAATAATTACGTCAGGGCATCTAGACCAGTGTAGTATATCCGTTTGAACCCCTAATATGTTCTATATTGCCTTCGCACTCGTCATTGCGGGTTGCGTTGTTTCGTACGTAACATAACGCCTAGTGACTTCCCCTGCTTGCTGGATAGTTATGGCTTAGATCTCGCGCCACGCACCCAGCGGCTCACACTCAGATCCCTCTGCCTCGCACATCCGCATCTAGACGCGTCATCCGGACGATTGTACTGGGCTACGTAGGACGCGTTGTCGTCGCACTGATGCATATCCTCAGCATCAAAGACGATCCTCGAGCCAAGTCCAGCAGCAGCAGCAGCAGCGTTGGATCTTCTGCTCAGAGCAGAACGGACGATGCACCCGCCCCCGTCAGAGCTGGCCGCAGGGGCTCTGCACCACGTGTCCCTCACACGCTCTCATTACCTCCCATCGACGAGAGAAAGGAGGCAGGAGGAGCTGCGTCATCGTCGTCGTCCTCAGCAGGTCAAGGTTCGAGTACTCCTGGGGAGTGGGACTATAGCGCTTTAGACACAACCGCGCTTTCTATGGGAGGAAGGAGTTCAGTTGCCTCCCAGGCTTATACCGAGGGCTCGAATGTGGCAACCCAGCCTGCCGCCCAGAACGATCCCAGCACTGCTGCCCTCCTTGAGCTGCTTGGTGGGTCGTATGGTCAATTTGTTGAGGCCGTGCTTGCAGCCGCAGAACTCACCCCAGAGCTACGAGCACGCGCAGATGCTGTCATGGCTTGTGCTCGTCATCCTTCAGTTCGTGGGTCGTACACAAACCTTGTTACAGTCTTGAAAGGACCGGGCACAAGCGAGTTCAAGTTCGCGAATGTGGCCACTGGCCTGGAAGTCAACCCTACCGAAGATCGCATTTTAGCGCAGCTCTCCCTGCAACTCAATGTCCGAAGACGCAACGCGTTTTTGTGTGTCCAGTCAAACTATACTTCTGTCACAAATGTTGAAACGGTCGATACTCCAGTACCCATCAGCGCCAAGGTTAATCTTGCTACCCTAAATCAAGTTGTGCTAGGCCGAAGAAAAGCGCTGGCAAATCAGTTCCCAGATCTGAGATCGTTGAGTGCCACTCGCTTTGCCACACTTGTGTCAGAGCCTGCCCTGGATTTGTACTTTACAAGCACACAAGCCCGTGACAACTGGGCAGCATGCTTGAATAGCATCCTGAGTGCCAATCGAGGTGAATTCGACATGTGGACCCAGGTTGAAAAGATCTTCGGGCTTCTCGAGACCGTGAAGCTTTAATGAAATATAACACTAGTGAGTTCTTGTGTATTGAATTGAGGGCCTGGATGTATTCCAGCTTGTATCACAAACCTGCTACGAACGAATACAGCCAGCCTGAGGATCCATTAGAATCCAGAATAGCAGCTGGACAACTAGTGCGCATGTTACGAGCACCATTGTCACATGACGAACGAATTCGCACTCAATGAAGTTACATTAGCTTCATGACTGATTAGATTGACAATAGATTGGGGATAAAACAAAGCAATATGGCGATGGCAAACATCAGTACGATCTCTTCAACAAAAAAAAGGGGGGGATGTGCTGATAATGGGATCTGGAGCGTACTGATTTAGATTTCCCCGTCTAGCATAGCAAGAATCTGATTAAATTCCATAATGCTGGAAGGCTGACGAGCCAACACTTCACTTATCCTATCTCGGACGAAGCGCATAACATCTGGGAATTGGTGATACTTCGCGTGAGTATCTGCCCATCGCTCTTCCAGGAGCTGGAGAGCCGACTTGTAGACTTCTTCAAAGGCAAACTGCTCCTCTTGTAGCAGAGTGAGGAAACCTCGGTACACCTGGGCTTGAGCAGCCGTGATCATTCGTTCTGGATTTGCTGTAATAAATAGCATCTGGATCAATGTGTAGGTCACGTTGATGCCAGCAATCGCGAAGGGTAGATAGTATTCGCGAGGGACGTGCTCATACCGACTCATGCGCTTGAGTAGTCGCTGGTCAAGAGACACAACGTAATAGAGGTTCTCTAGTCCTAATAGACCACTACCACGGAAATCTGTTGATGGATCGTTACCTTGGAATCCGATGGTCTTCCATCTGGGCGAGATGAGATCAGAACGCTGGAAGGCCTCTCCAAAGACGTAGACGCCAAAGGAGTACAGCAGATGCTGATGCTCCTCCACTGTGGGGTCGTACACTGCAAGCGCCTTGGTGCGCAGGGCTTGCAACCGCGTTTTCTGGGTGTCGGTCAACTTGATAGATGCGAGTCGCACCGGAGGAGGCTGCAAAAGGCTGATCGCACATGCGCAACCACAGGGAACCTTGAGGCATAATGCTAGACAGTTACTTCGCACAAAGTCCCACGACCAAAACAAGCACGCGTAGCACTTAGTATCCTCAAACTGACGCATGAGTGTCTTGGGTTGCTCCGACTTCTCATCACTAGTGTCGTTCGGTTCGAAGCCTGGGGCGGACGCAATCGTCGTGCCAGTGATGAGTGGCCCCGTTTCGTCTCGCCTGCCTGAGTAGCCGCGTGTGTAGCCTTGGCTATTGCTACCCGAGAAGGTTCCACTAATGAAGTTTGAGAGGAACATGTCTTGGAGGTTGATCGGTTGTGTCGTGAACTTGGAGGATACGAAGGGCTTTTGGACAAATAGACGGGATGCGGTAGTCGTATGGTAAGGTACCTGCCAAAAACAGTTATGGAAAGGCGCCAGACGATCTACGGAGCTTCACCCTGAACGGAGGAGCTGTGACCAGGGGCTACTAGAAGAATTGGCCCCTCTGAGATGGCTCGTTTTCTTCGTGTGCCTATGAGCAGTGAGGCCAGGCCCCGCAGTACAACTAGTTGGAAGGCAAGCCCAGACAAATGGCTTGGAGAGAACTGGGCGTAGCGTGCTAGATATGCGGCAAAACGAGGGCTCAGAGAGACTAAGTCATCGATATGTCGTTGGGTTGGAAAATGCATTATACTACGTATGCGTCAGTTCTGTGTGGCCTGGAGTGTAATCTCCGCATAATACGTGTGACTCAACACCGTAATACATCACTCTCTGCCTCCCATACTCACCGCAACCCCAGGATTACACATCACAAATATTATGACTCTTGGGGTTTTTCCTCTGCGTCATTTTTCCAAGTGGTGGTAGAGGGCGCCCTACGTGACCCCAAAGCGGCCGGGAAGACCAGGGGCAAAACAAGCAGGGAACAGGGCACTGTTAGCCTGGCACCTGGAGAAGGAATATATCACCAGCTCGTGAAGTTTGTAGATCTACTACAATAAACGGATCCGTTTTATGAAACACAGCTGCTGATGCAGCCAACTAAAAGTGAGCCCTGGGGCTGTTGGGGTTGAAACGAGATTGAATCACCGCCTGGTATGACAACGTGTCATGTGATGTGGTGTCTTACTCAAAGTCTTCTTCAATATCTGGTTTCGCGTTCTGGTACGGGAGCAGCAATGCGAGTGCCTCATGGAGCTTGGCAATCGCTGTGGGGATGTCCTCAAACGACAGTGCTGAAGTAGCGTGGCGCGTTAGCTTGTCCGCCTCAGCAATGGATGCATGCTTGCTGAGACGACGAGGATCTGCAACAACATGGAGCGCAGCCTGTGAATCATACTGCTGCGGATTTCGCCCGCTTGAGCTTGGTGCTGAACCGTAGGCAGCTGCTGGTTTCGCTGCTGGACTTTGTTGTGATGCAGTCTGCTGGGCAGCGGGGCGATTAGACGGGGGAGAATAGGACTGCGAGCCAACAGGCTTGGACGCTGCAGATGTGGGTTGCTTCGGAACTGCCGAAGGTGGAGACGGGGGAAAAGGGAGCGACGATGCCAAGTCCTCCTCCCGAGAATTGGAGCTTTCAGGGAGGGCTGAGTACGGCGGAACGGGTACCGACGGCGGTGACGAGTACCCAAGGCTCGATGCGGCTTCTGGAGCGGCATAACCCCCAGCACTCGGTTTAGGGGATTGCTTGGCAGCCGCGACAGCCGAGGATGCAGTAGATGCAGTTGCGGCGGCCGGGGTCTCAGATGACTAGATTCAAAGAAAATAACGACATCATAATAGGAAGTAAGCAACAATTAATACAGACAGGACTTGCCTTACCCGTTTGCCCGGCCACTCTATCCCTCAGCTCTAGAGGCTCTTGCAGTTTGCCTGTCTGAGTTTGGTGGCGTAGCTATGGGAGCCTGTTGGATGTTATAGGTGCGCGCTTGATTATTTGCTCTCAAAGCAGCCTGGCGCGCACATACAACACACGGCAGATGCTGAAGGCGAGCGAATGCGAATAGCGGTCAGGCAGGCGCACAGGATGGCAGAGAGCGGTATACATGGCAAAGATTTGGCAAATTGGCAAAAGTGCCGACGAGTGTCATCGACGTAGTACATATTAGCAAGGAGCCTGATTGCAGACAGCATTGCATTGAACGACGTGTTGATCTCACATATTAAATAAGCACGGATCTTAGTTATTTGAGTTCTACGTACTGGTAATGATTCTGTGGGAACCTGTTCGCCTTGGTCATTCTCCAACGCATTTGCTGCAGCCATATCGAGGGCATCACCAGGAACTGGCCTTCGTCCTTCCCTCAAAGCCTTTCGAATCTCGACCGCTTTCCAAGCGGCATACTTCATTTTCTGTTGAAGCTCGGGCTTCAGGGGTCCAAACATGGTGCATACTTCGAACAGGACATGGGCGGTGAGGAAGCACTTGGCAGTTGATTCATCTGCCTCTCCAGCTCGATCGACATCGTCGCCTGTTTGGAATACGCTGAGTGCGAAGCTCTCTGCACGTGCCTGTCGTTCCTCTTGACTCATCCCTGCGACAGCGATCTGATTGTTCTCCAGCCAGTCCATGAGTGCTATTAAATACATGGTATCGGTTTTCGTTCGCTCCTTGACCTTGAAGCCTTCCGTGACGGCGTGCATGCGACACAGGTAAGCCATCACGATATCGACACGCTCGAGTTGCTTGGCCTGGACTAGGAACTTCCTGATGTGCTTCAGGCTTGGGCTGAGCTCGGGGATGTTCATGGGTGTAGGTGCAGGAGGATTCGCAGACATCGTCTGTGTTTTGTGGAAGATTTACGTTAAATCAAGTCCAAAGCGACGAAATCAGGTTCTGAACGCTTAGGAGGTACGTTCCTTACGATGAGGGACGGAGATGACAAAGGAGAGAACTGTGTAGGCCAGTAGATCTCGACTTAGTTCTAAAGGGAGGTAGTCGGATAAGCATAGACAACTGCATAAGTCGCAGGCTAGACTCGGTGGACGTGGAAACAGCTGCGAGATCTGCAATGAAACGCATCGTGGGCACAGGAACTCTCCTGCAAAGAGCATCCCTAGGGTCATGACTCCTGGTCAGGGAGTGTCAGAGTCAGGATCTCGCCCGCATACAGGAGTGAAGCTGGAGATCCAGACAGTTCGTAGGCATGTATAAGCTGTCTATTATCGTCCCATGTGGTTTCTCAGATGCTGCAGTGTCTACCCGCACCATACTCACAGCCACGAAAATCACCCATATTGGCCCGATTCCCGTTTCAAATGTCAGTTGAATCCTCAAGAAATGGTTTGGAGTGGGGTTTGTGGTTCGCATGAAGGGAATGCTGGACATAAAATACAACATGCAACAGTTTTCTATACATTTGCAGTGGTAAGTTCAAGTTTTGGATTGATCATATCTCCTCGTAATGACTATTCTGAAATACGATTATCTTCAGTCTTTCGCTTGCCCCGGATAAGTTGTGCCACTCGAAGGCGCTCTCATGGGGGTGATGGAGACGCGTTGGAGACGCTCCGCGACACAGCTTTGGATGATGGGAAGAGCGTCGCTCTCAGCTGTGACGACTGTAGGCATCGCCTCTGAAGTGGAAGGCCCCCCTACTCTCCTGAGGCATGTGTCAAGCCTCGATGCATCTTCGCAATTCAGCAGTCGGAGGTGAAGTCCATGTCAGCTATAAAATCGATGCAGAAGCCTGTTCCCTGCTGACTAGGCAGCTGCTCGTGCATCCTCAGCTCTATCTCCAGTGCTGGCCCAGGCCATACCTCCTCGGACCCTAGTGGCCAAGCTGAAAGGCTCAAGTGTGCACCTTTCCGCCAAGTCGGTTCCGCGTGATGTGACTTGTTAATGTGCGCATAAACTACTAATAATAGTGTGTCTTTGTACTGTACCTGGTTTGGTTGACTTAATTCCCGTAGATGCCCCACGCTCACCATGATTCATCGGCTTTTCTCGAACCTCACTCAAACTCGGGCTTTTAGTCATCAGAAAACATCGTGTAAGGCTCCATCTTCTGGGGTTTTGCACGAGTTTAACCAGGACAACACATGTCCTCGCAGGCCCCATCGCCAACGGTGGCCTCAGATCCCGACCCTTCCACGGAGACGAGATCCCATGGAGACCTTGAAGAGCAGTCGAACCCCGAGCCGACCAATACCACCTCCTCTCCTGTGAAGGACGTTGCGCAGGGCACAACTCCGAATGCAACGTCGGTGGCATCGAAGGGGCCTGTATCAGTCACGGTCAAGCTTAGTGCTATGGAGCAGCTGCTTTGCGGTGCGGCAGCAGGTGCAGTAGGGAAGACAGTGGTTGCGCCGGTGGATCGTGTCAAGCTACTCTACATGGTAAACTCTGAAAAGCGCTTCAGTCTGTCCAAGGGTCTCAAGACCTTCCGTGTGATTTCCAAGAATACGGGTACCAGCGGGCTCTGGAAAGGCAATGGTTCTGCCATGTGGCGAGTCCTTCCCTATTCAGCCGTGTCGTTTACGTGCTACGATCGCTACCACAACTTCTTGAAGCGTGTTCTGCACACCAATGATAGTAGGCGGCAATCCACAGACCCCACTAGTCAGTCCCTCTTATCTAATGCCGTTTTGGCACGGTTCCTTGCGGGTGCGGGTGCAGGCGCCACGGCTACATTTGTTACCTACCCATTCGATCTTCTGCGCGCACGAGCCGCTGCGCATTGGAGCAAAGAAGCGCTGTACACCACGCCTCTGAAAGGATTGGCGCAGATTTATCGCCAGGAAGGACTGCGCGGTTGGTTCAAGGGTATCGTGCCGACAATGTACGGCATCATCCCCTATGGTGGCCTCTCATTCGGCATCTTTGAGTCGTTGAAGGCGAGTTGGATTAAGTACATCACCAGCGTCCCGCGACCTCGGGCACTTACAGACGATGAGTATCGAGCACTGTCTTATCTGGGTCGCGTCCAATATGTGATAAATGGTTGGGCACATGATCTACAAGACTCCGCCCACCCTCGAACACCAGCGAACGCGTCATCAGGATCGAATCAGAGCTCTGAGAGTGGAGAAACCGCAAGCAAGCATGCGCCTTCTGTCCGCCTCAAGAACGAACAGAGTGAGCAGGCCCGAATTCCGGCGGCTGTACGTCTGGCTGCGGGTGGCATTGCGGGTATCATCGCAACAACAGCTGTTCAGCCTCTCCAACTCATCCGTCGAAGGATGCAAGTAGACACCACTACAAACGGCACTCCAAAATATCGCTCCACGTGGCATGCATTCAAGGAGATTTACCGACACGAGGGTATCCGTGGAGGTTTGTTCAAGGGGCTACTGCTTACCTGGCTCAAGAGCCCGATTTCGTTGGCAATCTCGTTCACGGTCAACGACGCATTAAAGCACGGTCTAGTGCAAGCACATGTCTCTGCACTCAACGAATGGATGCAAGAGCGCTCTGAGCAACGCCAACAGGAGAATGCTGAGGCTGTGGCTATTGGATACACCCAGCTACTTAGCGAGGGAGGTGTTATCGTCAACCTGGATGAGACTCTGAGAGCAGCCCACAAGCCTGTCGACATCGCAGCTCCACCAACGACAGCGTTCTCAACTAATGATGTAGAGCCTGTCCCAACTCTAGCGCCTATCATTCCGCCCGCTCCGGGCTATACTTCACCCACCTCGACGCCTGGTACTGTAGCCGTTGATTCTTCTCGTGCTAGCTTGGGATCTCGTATTAGATCTTGGTTCTCCCTCAAGCCAACCATCACTGCGCATGTTCCAGCAGACTCTGTGCAGGATGGTGAAATCCCTCCCCCTCGAGCCCTCGACGATCAAGCTGGCTTGTATGCGCGAGCACTGTCAAAGCTCACTGGAGGGAGCGTGCAAAACCGTGGGCAGGAATCCCATCAGCCGCATGCTGTGAAGGAAGACATTACAGCGCATGGTCAAGCACGATTAACGGCAGAGGCGCTGTTGATTTCTGGAGGTATCGCCGGCGCTTGTGCAAAGACTGTGATTGCCCCCGCGGACAACATCAAGATTTTATATCAAGTGAAGCCCGACATGAAATTCAACTTCCGCAATGCTTTCCAAACTGGTCGAGACATCGTGCAGTCGCAAGGGCCACTTGGTCTCTGGCGCGGGCATGGCGCAACACTCATGCGCGTCATCCCATATGCATCCATTACTTTCCTGACTTACGATCGTTACATTGAAGCCGTAACAAGTATCTTGCATGGTGGACTACCATCGTCAGAGACTACCGGATCTTCAGGCGAAAAGCATGGTACTAGCAAAGGTCCTCATGACACGCTAGCACGCTTTGTCGCGGGTGGTCTTGCAGGTGCCACATCAACGGCAATTACTTACCCGCTTGACTTGATGAGAGCACGTCAAGCCGCTCAGATCAACGCCCCCAGATACAGTAGCTATTTCAGTGGAACGCGTGAGATCATTCGAACCGAAGGTGTTCATGCTTTGTGGAATGGCTTGAGGCCCACGCTCGTTGGAATCGTTCCCTACGCCGGGTTCAGCTTCAGCATCTTCCATACGCTTAAGGCACAGCTTCGAACCACGCTGCAGCTCGATACTGACGCCCAGATTCCAACGCATCTGCGCCTCGCGGCTGGTGCGATCGCTGGTTTGTGCGCTCAATCGCTCACTTACCCGCTTGACATTGTGCGAAGGCGCAACCAGGTGGGTGCCATGCAAACCATGTCAACTATTCGATCGATCTCGCACATCTTTAGCAGCGAAGGCTTCCGCGGATTGTTCCGCGGTCTCTCCATGAACTGGGTTAAGGGTCCCATTGCATCTGCAGTCTCCTTCACCGTGAACGACCGCATCAAGTACTATATGTCCCAGTCGTCTTGGTTTACTTCACATTAGTCACGCTAGTTGGCGATTAAGTGCTAGCAAGCAATACCTCGTCGACCATGTATTCTTAGCTGGGACAGCAGTTGCTAGTTACTCTAATCCTCTTTATCTCTTTTCTTGGCGTTCTCCTCTGATTGTAGTTGCAGTGCCAGCAAGGATCGAGTATAACGCAAAGTGCCATAAACATGAACTCCCCTGCTATATTAACCTGCGTTGCTCCTCTGTCCACCATCTAACCCCAAGTCGGAGAAGCTCCGCTGGGCCCAGTCATGTGGCACTTCCAATCGGAAAAATTCAGGTCTTACTCAGATTTTCCAAACTCTTATATCTCACGACCGGGCACGTAGACCGGGGTGATAAGTAGATAAAACGGTATGATTCTGAGGCGGATTGCAGCAGATCCCTTGCGCGTGGCGCTCTCACGTGCTTCATTTTCCACACAGAGTGCAAAGCAAATCCTAGAGACACCCACCTGGTCCGTCGGAGAAACCTTCGGCAAGGCGATGCGTACGCAGGATATACACCAGCTGGACGACAAGCAACTCACAAAATTGGCCCAATTGAGCTATCTCAACCCGCCCGTGACGCCCCAAGAAGTGGAACAGGAGAAGTCTAGCCTAACGAGAATCATTTCATGGCTCAGCTTCTTGAAAACCGTCCCCACTCCCGACGCGAAGGGCGCGTGCATCTCACCTCACGCGACATTCCTCGAGAAACCCATCATGACCGGCCCCTCGAAGCATATGCTCGGCGAAAAAATTACGGAAACTCCCGCAACACTCAGAATGCGAGAGGATGTGGTCACCGAAGCTGCCGGAGCAGTGGACAAGAACGAGAGTGGTGACGCGTCTGCGTTGACCAAGAATGCGGCCAACACCGACAGATCGTACTTCGTGGTGCCTGTGATGGTTGACTCCAATTAGAGCTCCTCTGTCGGTCCTCTTCCGATTGTACATAGCAGCACTCCACACGTGTTATACTAAGACAATACACACCCAGTTTTTCCCAAGCCCGTGCTTGCATGACTTCTGACGGAGAGATGAGTGCACGGATATCTTCGGTAGGCGCTTTATTACTATTACATAGTGCGGACTTCCAGAAAAGCCCTTCACTTGCGACGCGAGGGAAGCGTCTGCGCATTCGCGTCGACTTTGATCAAACGAGTAGGAGGAACCTGGAGCTCTTGGTTAATCTTGGAGCCCAGATATTCTTGCAATAGAATCTTGAGCTCTTCATTCTGTCGAGCCAGTGCAGTTGTATCTTCAATTACCTTCGCACGCTCCTCTAACAGTGCAGTGTACTTGCGAAGGCCCTGGGCGAGAGCTTGCCAAACTCGCAAGCGACCTGATCCGAGAGGATCGCCCAAACGCTTCCAGAACAGCTGCTCCTTGGAGCGCTTGCGCAGTCGTCTCTCCACTGCTTCGGGATTCACAGCAGGAGTGAGTGAAGAAGTTGTCGCACGCTCATTCGAGGCACTATCACCCAGAGCTGCCTGTGAACCTAGCCTGCTCTCCACAAATGCCTTGAGCGTTCGCACAACGTCGTTGGGATGTTTGGTACCAGCAGACATGGGAATCCCGCTGGACTCTCCTACGTTCAATGCCGATGCGGCAGCCGCACTGGCTGCTGAAACAAGCGATCCATCCTCAAGCTCATTGCCATCGAATGCGCTCACGAGCTCGTCAAGGTCCTCCTTGTCATGGACCCCCAAAGCCGCTAGGATAACATCCACAGTATACAGCTGCTGCTCTTCTGGTGGGAGCGAACGAATATGCTCCATCGAACGTGCATCGATGAGGAAGGTGGCTTCGGCGGCAATCTGGTCGAGAACCTTGCGGATTGTCGCAGGGGAGTGAGCTGGTATTCGGCCACCCACATCTCGGCCTGCACTCGGGGCGGGTTCGTGAGTTTCAGGTGCACGTGCTTCTCCTGCAGCACTTCCACTTCGTTTGTCATCACCCTTGCTCTCTCCCTCGGTGCCGTCATTACCACTCAAGATCGAGCGAGTGAGCTCTCGAAGTGGACCTCGATCACCGAACGACGTCGAGTTTACAGTATCAAGTGCAGTGAGCGTCATGGGGTCCGTCACCTTCAAGCCACTTGGAGGCTTGATGGTGCACTCCCAATCGGTGCATAGGATCTGTTCGTGGATCAGCTTATCAGCCAACAATACGCGGCGGACGAGATTCATCACTTGCTCCTCATTGAGTGCCCAGATTTCCTGGTACTTCGCACGCCCCGCTGCTTCGAAGCGCTTGTACTTGAGCTGCAGCTCCTTAAACTGATCTGCGACCTTGTGGAACTCTTTCGTGAGCTGTTCGTTCTCACGCTTGTAGTTCGCGTCCTCTCGCTTAAACCGATTGACGGCTGTCGCGAGTGCAGAGCGAAGTTGATTCAGCTTCAGACTATTCATAGCGAGTTTGTCGGTGTTCTCCTTTTCACGATCGCATAGAACCGCATGGTTATAATCCAACTTTTCGGCATTGAGCTGATAGGTTGCACGCATCTCCTCAAGCTGCTGCTCCAGAAGCTCGACGTTGCTCTCGAGCCACGTGTTGAGCGCGTTGTAGTCTTCGGCGTCTCGCTGACGAATCTTTGCAAGCTCGTCGTAATAACGCTCCTCACGCTCGCGGAAGTCATTCATAAACTTTGTCTCTGCAATTGCTCGGCGTTCATTCAAAAGTGACTTCATCTGATCCATCAACTGACCGCGCTCCTCCTCGAATTTGGCCTCAATGCGTCGCAATTGTTCTTCACAAGATTCCAGATGTGCACGATACTGCTGCTGCATTCGGCTGACGAGTTCTACCATGTCCTCCTGGTGCTTTGCAAGTTCTTGTACATACTCCTCGTCTTTCTCTTTGATGGCTTTCTGCAAAGTTTCGATAATGGAGTCTTTGCTTCGAAGCAGCGCGGCGCTCTCTTGATACTGCTTACCCATCTCGTGGAAGAGCTCTTGTGCAACGGTCTTTTGTGCAATAACGTCCCACTTGGCCTCAATCTCACGGTTCAGCTTTGCACTCTCAATAAGCTCATTATGAAGGAGCCTCATGCGCTCCTCTGACTTTTGTTTCTCACGCATGCGGCGCTCGGCCTCAGCCTGAACACGTTCGACCTGGATCTCGGATACCACGGTGCTAGCACGTTCATGTGACTCATCTACAATGCGTCGACTCTGTTGGATTTGCCTCTTCGAGATGGACATGGGCTTCTCAGCCTCTTGATTCTGTGTTTCATTGGCCGTCGACGCGTCATTTTCCTTCAGACGCTCCTTCGCGGCCTGTAATCGCCGCGCGATACGCAGCTCCTTCTCCGAGGGCTGGTTATTGTTCAGAGTTGACATGGTGGGGTGCCTCGAAGCTACCAACGGTTGTTGGAATGACTCGCGCACCTGATTCCTTTCTCCACGACAGGAGAAGCTTCAGCCTGTATCCCTGTAGAAGTTGTGACTAGCGTTGCTGGGACGCGGTGATGGCGCACGTCCAGTGGGTCTTCCCTCTCGTCTCGATTCAGAAACCGGTCGGAGTGACCTCAGTCGAGGTTGCTGTTCTGCATTTGGTTGGATGCGAGTTGCACGGATTGGTGTGGTTTTGTAAGGTATAGCGTAGCAAGTACGACAGGCGCCGATACACAATGCATGTGCCAAGGCGAAACTGTCCGGCACCAATCGTATCACGCCAAACGAGCGTAAGAGACCAAGCCGAAGGTGGAAACGGCTGAAATTTGAAAATAGGCGACTTTTTCTCGAATTCCCACTCGAATTGATAAACACAAACCTGTTCTTAAGAATACCCCTGCAATGCCCTTACGCCATCAGAGCCCATAAGCCGCCACGGGGCCCCCAAAGCCGCGATACACGCACTTCCCCATTTGAATCCTCGAGTCGTTTTTCCGCCCCCCTGTTGCTGCGGGCAGGTGGATGGGATCAGTCTGATCTGCGAGTGGTCCTCATTTCAGACACGCCGAATCTGGAGGTCACACCAATTGACGCTCAGTGTTGACCTGACCTATTGCTGCAGGTTGTTGTTACACGGTAAACACGACCGATCTGACCTTTCAGCAGTCACAATCTCTGGAGAAAACGCCAGTCGAAGTGAAGACGCTTTGGAGAACTTAGTCCGAATCTCAAGCGTGTGGACGGATATCTCGTGATTTAGTCAAGCTGAACGCTAACCAGCACCACACGCAGTCTCATCAGTCTCCTCTGGTGCTTGATATTTTGCAGTTCGAAGTCATTCTTTACAGTTAGCCTCCAATGAGCAACAGCAACGTGCCAGAAGAGCAGGCGCCTTTGCTTGGAGCTGGTAGCTCCACTGCGCCATATGGAAGCGTGGGGACGTTTTCCGACGTCTCCCCTGTTAATGCGCAAGGTGCGGACGAGGGCCTAGAGATGCAGCGGCTCGAATCACGCAAGAAGGGCAAGAAGAAGAAGAACAAGGGCGATGACAGCGACGATGAAGATGTAGCATATGATCCCGAGGACGCAGCCATGCGTGCGCTGGCGAAGTCGAAATACGACATGAAGAACCATATGGCAAACGAGCGTACTTTCTTCAAGTACCTCTTCACGGGCCTGCACGTGGGTGGTGTTGGCACGCTTGTCCTCAGCTTCTTCTCACGTGACGACGGCTTCAAACTGGCACTGGTGATTACGATCTGGTTGATCGCATTCGGCTTCATGTTCTGGGGCCTGTACAGCTACTACCACCGTAAACATCTGATGGAATCGGGTCACTTCAAGGACTCACAGATGCTCAACCCCCATACCCCTGCGATTATCTCTTCCATTTTCCTCTTTGTGATTGTTCTTGTGCTTGCTTACGCCGTATATGCGAATGGACAAGTGTCGAAGCTCAGCACGTGGCACTCCTTGTTCTCCGCTCGGCGAGATGCTCCCGCAGTAGCTGTTGATGCCAAGCATGCTGCTGCGGGTGGTGCCAAAGTTGCTCATGCTGGAAGCAAGCTCTAACAATCAGTGACATACTTCCCCCTCTCCTGGGTACCGAAGCCCTTATTTAGTCGGTCAGTTAGTTATCTCATCCACATCATACACTCGAGCTTTATCTGACATATTTCGTGCCATGGTTCTACACACTACAAGGAATGGCCGATTTATGGGCGCTTGGGTCTAAGTATACAAAAACAGGGCTCTGAGACGAACGCCGTTGAAATTGGAGAATGTGTGGTAAACTGGAAGGAGAACTAACTGTACACAGAAGCGGAGAAGTAAGGAATATGGGTGTGGCAGACGGATAGAATGCATCTGCTCACTAGCCGTGCAGAGGCGACTTTAGTCGCGCTTGCGCACGCCGACATTCATGACATAGTTGTCAATAAACTCTCGTCGAGACTCTTCGATCTGCGGCTTCGTCATGGCGCTGGGCTCGGGAGGGTAAACGAGGTAGCGTGTCTATAAGGTAAAAAGCAGTGAGGCCATCGGATAATGCATGGTGAGCGCGGCCATGACCAACCAAACATGTAAAACCGCAAGAAGAAGAAGACACACCAAAGAACTTTTGGCCCTAGATTACAGTGGATTCAGGCTCCTGAACAGAGACGCACCTTCTGAAGCACCCACTCGCCAATGGGCGTGTTGGTCGTGAGGTAAATGGACCCGGTGGGGACAATGATGTACAGCGCCATCTTGAATCGCTCAAGATAGCTCATCTTTGTCAGGACCTTGCTCATGTCGAAGATGGTTTGCCAAGCTATAAGTGTTGAGAAGAGTCGATCTCAGGGGTGAGATGAGCGCCAGAACAAACAGACAGGGGTGTGTTGTCGAATACACACAGTCTCATAACACCCCATGGATGCACATGCCACTTGGCACACCACGTGTTGAGTCATTCCGAGAGTGCACCCAAGGAACGCTTGGAAAAAGTTGGTATTCCGCACTATTCAAGAGGTATAGCATCGCAAATGAGGCTCATTTCGATACATGTCAGTGGCTTACACCCTACCACATTATTAACTGCGTGCGTTCACCACCTCAATCCCCCAGACTCGTATATATCACTTTGTGGTCTAAAGGCCCTCTCACGGTTAAACTCGCCTGCCAGGACGGGTTTCCTGGTCTCTGACCGCGCACTCGGCGCGCCTGCAGAAAAGCTCATTCTCGGCTTGATGCCCACAGTCAGCCTTATTTATTCCAGTCCTCCTGAGTCCGAAGGCCGTGCGGCTGCGCCTGGAGCCCCCAAAAACCCCCTCTCTGAGCTCTCCCCGGATTTCCTGACCGTTAGATTTCAAAACTGAAACGCGCTTGATTTGCAGCTGTGTTTCAAGAGTGTGCGAAGAGGATCTACGCTGCAACGCGGTGCATTGGACTCAGACTAGATGAGTAGACTTGCCGGCGAGGCCGCGTATCGTGACGCGCTCGCACAGTCGCGCCATGCCATGTCCATTGGAGCGAGGACCCGAGAGTTACTGGCCGAGAACAAGGTACGTTGTGCGGTCTGACTGCCGCTGAGGCCCCTGTTGATTTATGCTGTGAACCAATAGTCTTTCTAGCCCTGGAATGCATCGTCTCTTACATATGAGCTGCCTTTCTCTCCGCGTCCCACTGGGAAAACCAACACAGGTCAAGGAATGCCCTGAGCTAGTACATGAACGAGAAGCACATCAGAAACTGGTGCGAGAACTGGAATCTCGCATCCAGCAATTTATTCAGAAGCTCTTGCAACAGGACGATACGATACGTGAGAACGAGGAGAGGATACTGAGGCTCACACAGGAGAACGCCAGACTGCGGTCTTTTGTGCACAGAACGGAAGAGCTGGAGCAGCAAAAGAAGGACCTGCTGATGGAGCTGGACCGTGTCAACAAAGACGTGGATGTCCTCAGACGCTGGAAACAGGAGAAAGAGCTGGAAAGTGCAAGCGCGCAGGCAGCCCAGCAAAACGAGGTTCTGGTCAAAACACAGCTTGAGCATGTCAGCCAAGACGTCGAGACGCTGCAACGCGAATTGATCGAGGCTACCGACAGGTATGTTGCATTGCGAAAGAGATTAGATGAGCGGGAGGCTGCCTACTCCAAGCTCAAGGAGATCAACGCCCGAAATGAAGCCGAGATTGCGAAGCTCCAGCAAGTCCTTGCAGAGAAGGAGTACGAACTTAAGCTCAGCCAAACTCTATTCGCTCATGGCCAGTCACTGAAACGAAGTGCACCATCAATCCCAGAAGCAGAACGCGCTTCTGTTCTGGCTTCAAGGCCGATGGGCGCACCCAAAGATGGGGAACCCCAGACAACGGTTGCTCCTCATCACCACGGTTACCACACAGCCCCGAGCTGCAAGAAGTTTGAAGACGTACGTCATGTGTTAAGGCCACAATCCGCTGGTTCTGTTGAAGCATCAATGAGATCACCCACTAAGTCGCCGATCAAATCCCTCAGTTCGCGACCCTTCAATCTGCGCTCTCCGACTAAGGCAGGAAGCCCCGTTAAAGTTGCCGACGCGATGCACGCAGCTAAGTACAACCTCGCGCTGTCCGAACCCAAGACACCCAATGTTAGTGGAGCCACAGGTCTTGGGTGTGAAACCTACGAGGGTCCAAATCTTGTGACAAGCTATCGTGATGCTGCCAAGCTCTGCACAGCAGCTCACGAAGCGTGGCTCGCAGCAGGAGGAGTTGATGCCGAGCCACGGCGTATTCATGGTAGTGCCTTGGTTATCCCGGAAGGAACAGGTCCTCGGGCAGCTAAACTCGCCGAAGAATTCGATTCGGACGGAGAGAATTCTGACCATGCACATGGACAACCTAGCGCGAGGAGACGTGACACTCCTGATGAGGGATTGACGATCTTCGGTCATCCTCTTCGACCCAAGCCCCGTTCCCCGGCACCTTCAGGAGTGAGCAGGAGAGTGAGTCCTTCGTCACCTTACACGCCTCGCACACCATGTGCACGGTCAAAGAACCAGACATATACAGGACAAGCTACTGACTCGATGCCTGTTCCTCGAAGAAAGCGTCCTGTACCGTACAGTGCTGATCCCGAATCAGGTTCTTCAAATACCTACCCGCACTATCCCAGCAAGGCAGGCGTTGGGCGGACAGAGCGAGTTGAACCTGTGACACCTACCGCTCAGCGTGAGCCTGAGTCAACGTCTTATGACACCGCCAAGGTGCGATTAAGCGATGGTGAGCATGTGCCACCACGTCGCATTTCGGAGCATGAGAAGCTCCAGGAAGAGGTAGCCAAGCTCCGCGAAGATGCGGATGCCTGGCAACGCTCCAAGGAGGCAGCTAAGGAAAGCGCAAGGCGGGCCGAGCTGTACAAGGAGATGTTTCCTCAACGTCAATCATCAGAAGCTGAACGACAACTAGGGCCAGCCACAACGACCGCGTTAGTTCATATGCCAGCACTCGATCCAGGCACTGATCAGGAGCAGTGGTTTAAAGCAAATAGTGCAGAACCTCTATTTGATGCCTTTGGCAAGCCTGCAGGTTTTAAGACAGGACACGAGCAGATCGATCTCGGGGCCTTTGGTGCTCCATATCTGTTTACTGCGATGGATCTGACTGAAGCTGAGCGAGAATGGTGGCAGACAATCTGCGAAGAGGGTCGTTGTGGACTGAATTGCCCTGACCATAGGAATTGTCGCCGCAGAGCAGAGTACATCCGAGCGCGGAATGCAGCCCCTCGGGACTCATTCAATATGAGAGCCTACCTCCCACCTTCGTATCCCTTCCCTGACCAGTCCCAAAGTGGAGCGAGTCAGCAAGCCTCGCAGGGACAGCCAGGAGGGCTCGGGACTGCACCCAGGAGTGCAAGTTATCCGCAGGACACAGGCATGCACTCCAATCAGTCTGGTTCTGGAGTTGGGTTGCAAGTCGGTGTGACGGTGCGAAAGAGGGACGCCGAGAATGACCACCTGGTGGGTGCGCAAGCAAGCCATCGTTCAATCTCTCCGAAATCTTCATATCCCCGCATTGAAACACCTGACGAAGCCATGAACAGAGCACGGTCTCACGGTTTGAGGAGTCAGAGCCGATCTCGTGGCGCTACAACAGTGAATGATCCCGGTCAAGACTCGGTGCAGGTTGCAACTGTCCTGAAGCCAGGTGGATCCGGACGCTTAACGGTACGCATTGGCGACCAGCGGTCTGATGCTAAGAGCAATCATCCTGCACCTGTCATGCGGAGTGAAATCGAAGTCAACGGTCCCGTATACGCATTCGCTCGAGTGAATCCCAGTGTGAACCTCCACACGAACGAAGCACATGAGTTTGAGAATGAACGGGTCATCGTCGCGGACAGTACGCCTTCCCGGGAGGCGCAGACACGAGCCGAACCCGAGATCCCCTCTGAATATGAGTCTGAACCCGCAAAGGCAGAGCCCGTTCTTGAACCAGCCAGATCAAAGCCAGATGAAATCAGCCTCACCGAAGCTATTAATACTCTCACGCATCAACTTGGGCAGACCGTGCTCAGGGGCATTACCAACTCTGCGCGCAAGGTCCCGTCCCAAGTATCTGCTTCGACTGTGCGTGCTGCTGCAGGATTGGCAACGACTTCTGTCTACCCTCGGCTTGACCACGTACTGGCAGAACTCAATAAGGATGATGAAAGCGCGAGCGAGGATCGTACGAGTGCTCAAGGCGACCTGAAAGTAGAAAACCCTCCATCCCTGCCGAAGCGCGCAGCATCTCAATCACCCAAAGGTAGGCGACCTCCGACGACTCCTGCAAGGTCGAGTAATAGCGTGCGCCCGTCGTCAGCACCATTTGGATCGACTCAGCCAAAGGGCAAGGTTCCTGGTGCTCACAGTGATAGCAGCTCTCTCACACCAAGGAAGAGGGAGCCATTAAAGCGACAAGTGGGCTCCGCTGGAGTACAAAGAGCTCCTGCTCCTCAGGTCTCAGCTGCAATCCAAGCAGCAAAGGCGAGACTCGCTGAGTATGAGGCGAAACGCAAGGATAGCAACTTAAATGCGCGGCTTGCAGCAGCTGAAGCCGCTTTAGAAGCTAGGAAGGCTGCAGAGCGCCAGCGCCAGCTCAAGCGACGCTTAGTCTCTGATTCTAGGCCCGTTTGGGAACGGCTTACTGCGAACCAGAATGAGGATACAGATGATGAAAGCATTGCAAATGTTGTGGCGTCAATTCAGGGTAGAACAAAACAAAGCGATCGGAAGAGCGGTACGATGAACCAATCTCCCTCCGTCACAGCCATCCATCGATCCCTGAATTGAGAGACCTACGTGGCTTGCACACATGCAATAATCACGCAATACAATGTTCAATAGCACTCAATTAAAGAAGTGAAACCTAGCCAAATGTATTATGCGTAAGATTGCTGTTACCGAGAAATTTTTCTCTCTGCTCTGTGAAACAATCGTGGTGTGGTCTGGCCAACCAACCACTCGACGTGGTGTGAAGCGACCCCCATCAGCTTGGGATTGCTTGAAGCGGCTTTGCGAGGACGATACCCTGCCACTGACCGTGCGGGAATGCATCGACCTCAACCTTACCATCCTCATCTATCACCTTGTCAAATCCTCGCCCCCGTGCCCAACTCATCAAATAACAATCGTACTCAGGAACTGTGACGGAAACTCTAGTGTAACGAAGTGCCTCTGCACGTGAGATGAGGCATTCTAACAAGTATGTAGCAACACCTCGTGCTCGGTATCCAGATCTAACATAAACTCCAGTAATGTAAACAGTTTGTCCATGGAACCAAGCGGTCAGCACCCCAATGACTCGTGAGGAAGTCAGAGTCCTGGGGGAACCAATCCGCCTCAAAATCTCTTTCTTCTCTCCCTGCGTCTTGACCGCCACAAGCACAGTGCATTGTGCGTCGATTGTGTAGTTGAATCGATATGGGATGGCGTAGTTCTTTTCCTCCTGGAGCGCCTGCTTCCATCGCTTATGCTGGGCTTCCACTCGAACCATGAACGCGGTCAAGAGAGCCGTCACATAGATGATGGCATCAAACACCGGTCGCCCCGTGACCATGCCCAAACTAGCGAGATACGAAATCGCTGGCACACTCAGAAGCATGATGATCACGTTGCGGATGACTTGAATGTAACCATGGGAAAAGTAACTTAGCAGGATCGTCCTGAATCGAGTCAAAGGCAGCAGGCTCGAGACACTCTCAATGAGCACATTCTTCGCAACCTCAAGGCCGGCGTTATCGCTGCGACTAACCTCCGTTACAAAGTACCAATTCGCCTTCTGATTAACGAGTGGCGCATCTGCGATCATTACCCGCGTCGGAGGTGGCGACTGGTTCGAGGGGGCGGCTCCTTGTAGAGGCGAAGAGGGCAGACCTAGAAAGACATCTCGCGATCTTTGAGTGGATTTCGCCTCATCACCATTCCTACGCGCGTTCTTTTCCTTCGATTTGGCCTTGCTTGCTTGCAATCCCCCTGTCTGGGTCGTCTGGGCGAGCGTGGTCAGGGTGTCCACTTGTGCTGCCTTTTTAGGAGGCGAAACACTGGTCATGGAGGAGAGTGTGACCAAAACAGCCCGGTGTTAATGTAATATCAAGCGTATCTAAGTACTATAAACTGGACTGTAGTGCGTGGCACGAACTGCAATTCCGCGAAACCAAACGCTAACAAGTCTGAATTTCTTGGCTTCAACTCCAGCGCAAAAGGCTCACCTGTTCCGAGAGACGAGCGGGTCTGGACCGCTGGCTTGGGACCTTCCGCGGGGGGCTTTTCGGATGGGTCCAGCAAGCCAGCCAGATGTTCTAGGATATACTTATCCAGTTTGTCGTGTTCTACTTGCTCAAAGGGCGGTGGCATTGACCATCATCATCATCATCATCATCATCATCATCATCATCATCATCATCATCATCATCCTCACAACTCAGTCAACCGAACCGGTTTTTACAGGAATCACACAAGAGGAGAGCAAATCTCGATTGATCATCATGTGGATTATATACAATCACATTGGTTCGTTGTTTACTTTACATGGGGGATTTCTAGTTTACGGCAACTCGATTGTCCACCCTGTCACGGCATAAACGACGAGGCAGCCTTGTCACGGGTGCTACGAACGTCGAGCCAGGCAAGTGTGGGCTGAATCTCAAGGTGCTAAATACCATCATCAGATTGTTATTGGTCGAAGCGGATAGTGAGAACAAGGAGTCAATGAATAAGTAAAGCTCTAGTTGTAGACGCAATCGTGCGGATTAAGATACGTATAGTTATGCTGGAGGAAATAGCTGGTGTCGGCTTCAACATAAAAGGCGAGGTCATCGAAAGGCTCGCACCGCACACAATGACAGAAAGACTGAGTAGGATCGCGGTCGCGGTAAACGACATCTGGGATTGTAATAAATAAAGCAAGTACCGCGACGGTGGCCGGCCTCCGCAAGGCCCAGAGGACATGGTAAGAGGCGTTTTGAGTGGGGTCGCAAAGTACGTTTCCCGACGACGTTTGTGTTAAATGGCAGCAATAGGATGGTGATGCAGCTAATATACTAGCAATAACAAGTCAATCATGTTGTAAGAGCAACTTCGCAGCTAATACAGATCAAAGAAAACAACAGGCCTAGGTTTAGGTGCAGAGTTGCTGGAACAATTCCGCAGTTCCGAAGACCTTCGTAAACTCGAGGCAGAAGTTCTTGATTTCAGCCCCCATTGCGGACACCGCGGCCGGGAAGCGCCGGCTCAGCGCAGTCACAAAAACGACTAATGCGCGAGCGAAGCGCTGCTGGAGAGTCTGGTCTGGAATCTGACGGCATCGTGACAGAGCTGAGGCCAAGAACTGGCGAATGAACATTTCATTGATGGCAGAAGTGGACTGGTAAGCTGATGCTCCTGAAGCACTGCCAGCTTCACCCTCAAAGACCTGGTTGGTTGTAGCCTGTGTGTCGACCGCAGATTGACCATTCGGATCGGCAATGCCCGCAAGTGCTGCCACCGTTTGAACCCGTCCCAAGGTGATGTTAGCAACTTGGAGCAACTCGTTCATAGCATCACCTCGGAACTGTGGAGGCAAATGCAATACCACGCGCGCCGCGACAGCAGGATTCGTATCGGCAAGTAATCCGAAGACGCCTGGAGATACAAGTCCTAGGACGCGTGCTGCCGATTCCGCCAATGGGTGAATGGTCCTGCCTTGAGGGTCAGCTTCAGGAGAAGACGTGTCGACGTCAGGCGTCGATGAGGTTTGCCCGTTGGGTGAGGCTGCTAGGGCAAGCAATGAGAATAGCCGCGCTCTGTGACGCGCGTCAATAGGAGTTCGCGTGGATCGATCGAGCAATGCCTGTAGTTCCTTGAGCTGGTCAGGGGTCAATGAGATACTCTGATTGGAAACTTCTGACTCGTCGCGCTTTTGCTCCACGCCAAAGTCTGACGAAGAGGTAGGCGGTGCTGCTGCATTTCCGGCTTGAGTATTGCCTGAGAGCGAGCCCTGTGAGTCAGCTTCTAGTGTGCGGCTTCCATCGGAAGCACCCGTGAGGAACGCCACAGGTTGCTTCAAAAAGGCGTCCAAGCTCATCTCAGGTGACGGCTTATAACGTGGTAGGAGCACACCCAGACCCGGTACTGAGGCGGACAAGGATCCTGGTGCCGCAGGCGCTGGTGGTTGCGGAGATTGCGGCGAGAAGTAGGGCACACGCGAGTTTACGACGAAATTTCCAGCTATCTGCAACGCCTCCTGATAGCTAGCTGTCAGACTTGCTTGAGTTACCAAGGGGGCGGATCGTAGAATTACTGCTTGGAGGTAGAATCGGTGTAGCACACGAAGTCTGGCAAAGCTGGCGGTTAGCCTCTCCTGCTGAGTAGGAAGTGAGACGATTTTGCGACAGGCCAGATCAGGCTGAGCGAGTTGGAACGGAACACGGCCAGTGTCGGCAACCTTGGAGAAATCGGTATCAAGCGGATTGTCACCATGTGCTAACGGAGGAAGCTGCATGGCTTTGGGAAAGAGAGGTGGCGGGACGAGCGACAGTGGATGTGGGAATGCAGCACCGCTCGGCAGTGAGGAGATCAGGGCACTCGAGAATGCCTTTGCCTGCGCCTGTGCGTTAGTCAGTTCCTTATCCACAGGGGCGAGAGCCACAGGCATCGCGAACGAAGCAATCTCGAGCAGGTTCGCCTCAATCAGTAAACGCTCCAGTGTGGACACTTCACGTCGCAGATCCTCCCATCGAATCCCGATGGAGGGAGGAACATTGGTAGTGCCTTGTGCAGCGAGTGTGGATGCGTGCTGACGAGCAACCACAGCAGCCGCTTGTGTTTGTCGCTCCGCGGCTGGCACATCAGGCCGCTCACTGGCTAGGGTCTGCGCGGTCTTCACTACCTCGTTGACGATTCTGCCATACTCTACTTGGGCCAATAGAATCGCGTGGAGGAAGGGATTCTCCGAGAAGAAGCATGGAAGCATGCCGGAGTCTTGGTCTGACTGCACATCCACATTTGACGGTTCGCCATTGCGGCTCTTGCGGGCACATGGTGCCCAGGCATAGTAAATCAATGTCACAAGCATTGTCTCGCGGATTCGACTCCAGGTGGTACGGTTGCACCCAAAGAGCTGGTCGTCGCGACTAGAGGGCTCATCGTCAGGTGAATCAACAAGAACAAAGCGAGGAGCAATGGTCTCAATGCACTGACTCATGATTGTGCATGCTCGGAAGCGCTCGGTTGCACCTGGGAAAACCTTGTCCAGCATCGCTGCTACCCTCTCGATGCGCCTTCCTAGGGGTTCTTCATTGTCGCTGGGAATTGGAGGATGAGTTGAGACCGGCAATGCCCAGCGACTTGAAGCCGAATCGTCAGCGCCTGTGCTTCCTCCATGTTGTTCCGCTGCAGTCTTCCCGGCAGTTGGATTGTGGTAGGGAAACTGGCCAAGGTATGACCAGCATGAAGCGAGTTCGGAAATCTTGAGCATGAGCTGAGTTGGAAAGGGGAATGTCACTTGCGCAGCAATCGATGAAGCGCCTTCGTTGCAACTACCCCCTGTAAGTGTGTTAAAGTCTAGTTTGCTGTCGGAACCGAGGCTTGCTGCTAGACCCAACCAACCAGGATGCTAGGCTAGGACAAGTCCGCACGGTTTTGAGAAGAGTTCTCAAACAAAGTGTGATCAAAGTTACTCCAGCGGTCAGTGTTGTGTCCGGGAATGCCGGAAGACTCCACTCCAGCCCGGTACACTGCGGCAAGTCTTCGTGCCTACGTCAAGTCGGTGTTGGAGATGGCTCTCAGGGTGAGTGCGAGGGTTCTTTAAGTTACTCTGGCGTTGCGCCAGGCAGCACTAGATGGAGGAAAAGTTGAAAAGAGACGGGGCAACTCGAAATAAGGTAACGAATCAAGGTCAAGCTCACGCCAGCATACCAAGTGGGCTACCGATGCAGTCCTGACCAGAGAAGAGAACGACGAGCCCAAGCGTATTCGTCCATTTCAAGGTATATGCGCTCGATGCAGTGGAGAATAAAAAGGCGCAAACGCACTGAGGCCGCGGTAGGACCCGAAAAGCCTCACGCTATTTCCGAAACACCGCAGATCTACCCCAAACACCATGTATAAAATATTCAAGACTCGAACCCTCTTCAACCCTGCGGAGCGAGGAATATTCGCTGAAATGGACGGAATTCAGCCGTAGGTTGCCGGCGTTAGCCATTGGTACTAATAGCACATGGCCTTCCCCATCCCTCCTAGGACTATTCATCTCATCTGACCATTCCATCTCTTCAAAACCGAGGAAATAGACTTCTCCGAGGTTGCACTGAACTGTTCGAGTTGTGTCCCGGGCAGGCGATTTGTGCTCATTTCGAGGTGTTAGCGTAAGGGATATCACGTTGCGACTTTTTTCCCGCCTTGGCAGCTGACTGCATGGATGACACATAATATGCGACCCACGAAACACCCTGCGGCTCGGGCTAACACTCGCATATACTCAGTGCGACCACTGTCTGCTCGGAACCGTTTCTAGACCGAGTCAGGGGTGAGCGCTAAGTTGGGTCGTGCAGTGGAATGGATTCATCGGGATGAAACTTTTCATCGCTTGTCCGTGTCTCCCTGGCTTCCACATAACACGTTCCAGCCTCGCCCTCGATAACGAGCAAGTTCACTAGGTTTGAATTTCCGTGATGCCGCTTTGGAGTGTTCTAGGGGGATATAGTCCTAGAGACCTGTGTGACCCGTAATACTGTGGTGTTTATGTGCGTAATGTCCAGGTAATTTCCCCTGAACAGGTCACTGATCCAAGATATTGCCCCTTAAATCTTCTCGCTCTAGGGCTCTCTTCGGTTTACTCTCTTAGTTTGATCGTTAGTGGCGCTTGAAGAAGCACAGCTGCATCTGGACCTGTATCACTAGATAGGACTCGCATATCCTGACTCAATGGTACGTATCGCTCTGCGCTATATCGCCGCTTCGCTTGCGCACGAACTCTCGAAGTAGGCCTCGCTTCTAACACCTCAAATTAACCACACCTTACGACCCCTGCGCTACGGCTCCCTTGACCTTGACCCCACAATCTAGTCACTCATTGTCGCGAGCACACCTAAAGAAACCGCCCTCACCGAGGCCGCGGTTCCCCTTCCTACGGGGCCCATGCCTGCGGGCCGGACAAGCCACCTCGTCGAACCTGAGCTACAACTGCTAGGCCATAAGGGCGCTGTGAACAGCTGTGCGTTCAGCCCTGATGGTACCCGACTAGCAGCTGGATGTGCTGATGGCGGTGTGTACATCTGGACCGTGTTCGATGAACCTCCGCAGAACATTGAGCTCATTCCGCTCCACAAGAACCAGATCATTCAGTGTGTGTGGACCCCCGACAGTACAAAGATCTGCACGGCCAGCGCAGACAACACTGGCATCGTGTTTGATATGGTTGATGGTGTTAAGCTAAAGACGCTGAGGCACTCGAGCTATGTCAACTCGGTTGCAACCGCCTCAGATACAATTGCAACACCGCCTCTCGTTCTCACTGGATCCGATGACACAACCGCAAAGCTTTGGGACCTTCGATTGAAACGGGCTGTGGCAGTCTTCCGACACGATTTCCCTGTCACAGCAGTAGCTTTGGCTCCCGACGCACACACTGTTTTCACAGCATGCATTGATGAGAAGATTCGTGCCTTCGATCTAAGAGGTGCGATGTCAGCACAGGCAAGGTTACGAAACGCGGTTGCTGCACGATTGGCAGGTGAAGAGGAGGAGGGTGGAGAACCGGACGTGAGCGCGTTGACGAACCCTGTGTATGTCTTAGAGGGTCACTCCGGAGCGATTACAGGCATGAGCGTAAATGCGGACGGTTCCGCACTCGCTTCTACCTCAACAGATGGGACTGTGCGAGTGTGGGATGCTCGACGCTTTGTCACAGCGGAACGACTGGCCACACGAGGACGACAGCTCACAACACTATCTGGATTCGCGCATGATCCCACACGAAGTCTCATGGTGCAGTGCGCCTTCAGCGCGGACGGCGCTTATGTTGCGAGCGGGTCTTCGGACAACTATGCTTGTGTCTGGAGCAGCCTGACCGGAGAGCTCAAACAACAGCTGGGAGGTCACAAGGGGCCGGTGGTTGCAGTGGCATTCCACCCCACAGAACCCATCATCGCGTCTGCAAGCTATGACCGAACAATTTTCCTCAGTGAGTATTAACAAGTACCATTTGTCTTAGGTAACCTTAACATACATTAGACTATGTGTTTTATTGTACATGTACATGCGATGCGATGCGCTGAGGTGATGTGTGGCAAGTTGAGTTCATACAACACAAAAGAGAACCTCCCCAGCGAACCGCAGCCAGAGGTCTCCTAGTCGGGAGCGTTGTGATGTTAATCATGCCGTAGTTGTACACTGATTGACTACGACATGTGGTATGCAGCATGTGCTCGGGGTCGAAAGAAGCCATGCAACAGAGTGAATTCATTGCAAAGATCACGCTCCACAGCATCAAAGCTTGAAGAGCACGCGCTCTTGATCATTCATGGAAGCTGATTGTCTTTTTGGTAAGGAATGAAATGCGGATGACCTCCAACGACTCCGTATGATCCGAAATTATTGAAAACAAGAGAGACTGGGTGTAATATAAGTCTCAGTAATGCTCGTGCACACTGCACAAATCAAGTGATGTATCTATACTGTCTACGTAGTTCATCCCGAGTGTCGCAATCCATGCAACGCCAGTTACCTTGAAGGGAATGGCTCTTCGTCCTCGATCTCGAAGCCAAGCGCGGCACGATCACTCTCAGCGTAGAAATCGTCATCCTTCGTTACTGAGTATTCGCTTGATCGAAGACCTGCCTCTGCGGTACCGGCGCTGTTCTCATCAACGGGTAGTGCGACAAAGGCCAGTGCGATTGCTGCCGGGACCCAGAATCTTCGGATGGCCCGCATTACGGTGTGCGTGTAGTGGCGAACCTCCTGGATGCTGTCCGAGATAGGCTCGGACACGTAGTCAACGACCTTCATTATGTAGCTCGTCATGCTGTATACTTGTGAAGGGAAACGTCTAGAAATGTTCCATGCAGTAGAGTCGCGGGGAGTGGTGAGCTAGGGTCGGATCACAGTCAGTCCCGGATTCTGGGAGGACAATCGACAGATTCAGTTGGGGCAGCAGTAAATGTCTCCAAACAGGTATTCAAATGCGCTTCAAGATCTATTCGACCACACATCGCACGTGCGATACCGCCGCAAAGTATGACGGATGTCGGACTTATAACACACTGAGTATAAGAGTGGATCTCTCGCGAGATGTGAGTTAGATTCGTTATGTGCGAGGCAGCTCAGCAGCTGCATCTTGCTTCCAGCTACACACTAGTGCGTAGCATTGAGACGTATGTCTCGGAGATCCCCCACGATTCGACTCAAGCACTAGTGCAGTTTTCACTGTTTCCGTGCTGAACAGAGCCCCATTCCCGCACCCCCGATGGCGGCAGCGCCAGAGAGAGCGAGTCGTGCATTTCGAACGTTCAGACCTTTCCAGGCCAGGACGGATAGGTCGAAGCTCAAAGTTTCAATCAGCACTCGAGGGTGTATTCTGCGGGGGAGAGATGGTGAGTGAACAAACCCATAGTCTAGTTGGCTCAAGCATAGTACGACATGTGATATGCCATGACTGTCTGGGTCAGTACCCACCTATGCCACACGATCAACCATACGAAACTCAAAATGCTAGGAAAGGGAAAAACCGACGGCGGGCATTGGTGCGCAACGGCGGGTGCACGCGGGCAGAGTGGACTAGCCACCTAGTTATTTTGGAGCTTCGATGAGATTGAACGCTTCCCGTTGCATACTCTTACTCTCATCCTAATACCTTCCCACTTCAAATGTAGCTCGGAGCGAGCGGTTTTGAAACCAGAACCCAGCGCGCAGGCATAGTCTGGGCAATCACTCGCAGAGCATCTCACGTCAGCCCAATCGGGTGCGCTGGCTCGCGTTCTAGAAGCAGCCAGACTGATCGATCACCATCCAAGGAGGAAACTAGGTGACAAACAGGTCCGTTGTGAACTGCGAAACAGGTCACCAGCAAGACTGCGACCATGGACTCCACAGGCTATGGTACGGGCGCGAATTGCGTCGGTGGCAATGGCACCACCGCTGGATCGTTTGTTACGCTACCGCCTCTGCGGACCAGCTCTCAACGTTCGACTGTAACGCAAACCCCGCTTAAGTCGTCAGGTTCAACGGGCTATCCTGGTGTCACTCAAATCGATGGTATGGCCGTCAGCAAGCCAACTCCACTGGGTAAAGTCAGCAGAAATGCACCGCTCTCAGCTTCTGGTGCGCTATTGGCGTCATCCAGACTTCAAGGAAGTCTAAGCAAAACGTCCTTAATGTCAGGAGGCGGTGCCCCGCCCCGCGCTGTCAATGCTCCGGCTGTGATTGAGCCTCTTCCAAAGGCAACGGCAATCAATCCGGGTACCAGCTCGCGAGCAATTGCACCCGGTGCTTCAGGTCCAGCTAAAGGCATCGGTGAAGTCAGTGGGTCTTTGGTACACGGAAAGGTGCAGAACTATAACGAAATCGCACAGTCTCAAAGGACGTTCGAAGCCGTCAATTATCAGAACGCCATCGCGTTGTTCCATTCGCCAACCATGCGCGACTCGTACACCCGCCTGGCATCCAAACTCCGCTCGATTGCACGAGCTCGCTCGGAAGGTTATGTTGTTGAGGAGCTGATGCACATTCGCCGCCTCATCGAGGTTACAATTGATGCCTTGACACGGGCATACGCGAATGCTGACGCGAACCCAGACAATCGAGGACTACAGCAAGCGAAATGGTCCGCTCGCAACTCACTTGTCCCTGCGCTAACTCTGCTGATTCAACTTCATGGAAAGCCTCTCCATGCGATCATGGACAACTCGTCACTGAACACCGCAAGAAGCACTCATCGTGGCCAGACTCCACGCGAGGATCACGAGCAAGATTGTCCGGAATCGGATGATCTTCGGGATATTGACGTTGTCGTCGTTCGTATTCAAGGGTCTGTTTGCGAGCCTGTGCTCGAGAATCTGTCCCTGCTTCGCTCATTACTAAGCAACCCAGTTCTCGCACGCTACGATGAAGAGCGAATCGCGAGTTGTATTCTCTCGACGCTTTCTGTGTTCGTTCAACTCCACAACTACTCGATGGGTATCGCTGCAAATTCTTGCATGAAGGAGCTAGCAAAATCGAGTAAGCTCCAGCAATGTGCCGCTAACGTCACCTCGGCGTTCCTCCCCTCAACCACTCAAGTCCATGCCAGTTCGAGTACGATCCAAGGCAACGCGACACACGCGCTTGCAATGACTTCAACATCGTTCCCACCCCCATCTCCCGCAGTCCAAGTACCCACTGGTGCCAACCGCTTCGAAGTCGGATCACAACTCGCGGGTAGCGCGTTGGTGCTGAAGAGCCAAAACGCGCTTGTAGAGTTTGCTAATGTGATCATACGCCGTGGTAAGCAAGCCGTAGCTGCGTTGCTCTCTGCTGGAATCGCAGAGAACGAATATACGGCTCAACGTGCGCTGCACTTCGCGTTAATCACGGCTGGGGGTGCGGTTGATGTCAATTCCGACCGAAGTAAGCATATCAGCTACTATACGCCACGCGATGGAAACGAAAGCCCGTCATCTGAACACGACACTGTCGATGATTCTGAGAGCATTTTCACGGCGGCGCGCGACGGATTAAATCCGGCATGGTGCCAATCTACAGTTTCGCTTATTGCATCTTATCTTAAGCTCGCTCAGATTCTCGGAAAGACAGCTAGCTCAGCTAACGCCCTCGCGCGCACAGGACTGGTCTTCGATGTTTTGACATCCGCCTACGTTCCTTTATTTGGAGCGCTCAACTTCGCTCGTGACGAATCAATGTATTCTGAGCAATCAAACATCGCCCAATTGCTGACACCACAAATGATCATTGGCTCCATGCTGTTTGACTTGGCGTTTGATTTGCTTTGGATCCTGTTTGACGCCTCTCCCTCAAGCGCTGCCAAGCCTGGAGACGAGCGAAAACCCCCAGATGCATCAATACCTTCCATGTACGCGTCACCAAACAGCATCGCCCAACTTGCCATAGTCCTTGACACATGTTTGCGCGATCATCGAAAGAGCTCATATCGTGAGATGCGCAACAATATTGCAGTGCTTCTCTCCAGGATCGCAACGGAATCGGCGTGCCGAGGCCTTTTCGCATTGCCCTACCCGCGCCTCTTTAGCACTGCTCCGCATCCTTCACTCGAAACCGACACCATGCTCAATCGATCACTGATCAGCGTGGTCCACGCGGACCAGGTCGATGTGCCGCCGCGACTCACAACATGGACCCTGCTGGATTTGATTCTCTCACAAGCCACTACGACGCCATCACCAAGAACTCGCACCCCCGCAACGACAAGTCACATCAACGCCTCGGCTGCATCTACGTCAACGTATGCCCACATCCAATTGGATGCTGAGTTCTTGACTTTGCTTTGGTCCTTCTTGGTGCCTCTATCTGCTGATGCACTGTGCGCTGCTACGATTGCGAATTCGAATCTCATTCCTCTGCTGCTCGAGTACGCCAGCTCGCGCGCAGAACAGCACGTGGCCGCATGTATCAGCGCTGAGGCTAATCTCTCGTCACATCAGCTGAATCTTACTCTCACGCAGCAAGGACTCATCAATGTGGAGCGCGTTCCCCTTGTTGAGAGGTGGGGGCATCATATTTTTAGAGACGTCCGCAGAGCTGCTTTGCAAAGCTTCACGTTGCTGTGCCCCCGCTTCCCAGCCAAGGTCGCTCATTGCAAGGCCACTCCAAGGCTGTTCGACCTTTTGGAAACGATCTCAGGGCAAAACGAGTTAATGTGCCTCGTGCTCAGTTGCATTCGGGAGGCAGTCATGGTAGACCGTGAACAAATTCCTCAGGATCTCACCCCTGAGCATGAGACCGAGCTGATTACGGAGGAGCTGCGACGTCAATCAATCTTGCTAGGTGTCGTCCAAAGCGCGCTTGACACGCCAACGGACGCCAGCTCTGATGAGCAGTCGCAGTCGCAACGTGGTCAGAAATCCACTCCTGGCTTCATGCATCCTGATGGTACAAACGTCCTCCCAATCCACGCACTTCGTGGAGTTACAACCGCACTCCAGATTCTCGCAGTGCAACTGACTCCGAGTGCAGCGATGTCCACGTTCTCTGTTGTTGTCACAGGTGAATCTCAAGGTGCCGACAAGAGTGAATTGTTCCCACTTCTCCACGAAGCGAAGCGTCAACGCTTCCTCATGCGAGGCTTCCGCAGTCGTCGAGGCTTGTTAACACTTGTTTCAGCGCTTAGTCCAGTGTCGAGACTGGCGAGTTTAACCGCATCAGCACCTGGACTGGTTGCCATTGTGGTAGACCTCATCTGGCACCTTACTGCGCCATCCTGTCTACTAGAGGATGCTTTCCTTGATGCGCAGGCCAGTCTAGTCGGTCGAACCGATAATCGAGAGGTTAGTCAAGTGTTAAATACGTTGGAGTCCATCTTAGACGACGTTCAGACCGAGATCAAACTCGCTCGAGCTCAATTGATCGTCCTGAATGGTGTGGAGCGCTTGATGGACGTATTGTTGATTGGCCCCCACGTGATTCGCAAACAAGTCCTTGGCGCTCTGACAGACCTGGCGACCGCAGACCTAAGCAATGTCCGTTCCCGCTTCTTGACGTGGAGCCCACCACACGGTGCTGGTGCGATTCCCAGCGTGGCCGCAGCTGCATCGGTCCCGCACTTCCCCATCCCACTCGAGTCGGAATCGCGTGCTATAAAGCTACTGCTCGCGCACCAAGACCAGCCACTTGACAACGGTATGTTGGACACCCTGCCTGAGGCCTCAGAGCCGCATCCAGGTCTGCAGCTGTTGCTGTACATTTGGTCTCAACAAGAAAAGGCGCTTGGAGGCAGGGGTGATGCGCTTCTGACAGATGTTAAAGACCCACTTCTTCTTGTCCACGCAAAACGTGAGTTATCTCGCCAAAGGAAGACTCGCGGACGTTCACACCAAAAGAGTACTGTGGACTCAGATGACGAGCTAAGTCATACTTCCGAATCGGAAGCCTCCGATGACGAGTTTGGCGTGTCTTCAAATGGGGGCAGTCTTGATCAGTCTTATGAAGACGATGTCAACAATGGCAACGGATTTGAAGGAATTCCAGATATCCTGATTCCCACGGCATTCGAAAAGAATCCCGCAACGATCGAGGCATGTGCATCTGCGGCATCTTGGACGCTCGCAGAGATGTTCTCGAAGGCCAAGGGCAAAGAGTATGAAGATTCCTCAGAAGGCGCCGAGAAGACGCGCAAAACGCCAACTCTGCCCTCGCTCAAGGAGGATCTTAGGGCCCATGTTTACTTCTTGTGTGCCGCGCTGGAACTGCTGAACAGTACGACGGTAGGACCCAGCCATCGGCTTGGTATCCCGCCCCCTCCACCTCCTCCATCAGAATCGAGCGTGCCACCTTCATTGGTGACTGTAACAGGAACACGGCGACGCGCGAGCCACGTAACAGCAACTGCAAATCTTGCGCTATCGCCAACAGCCGCCGCGTATGCGGGCCTGCTTCCTACACCAAGAAGCAAAGAACTTTTGCCTCAGACAACACAGGAATCGGTCGAAGATGCTGGCTCCGCTGTGGAAACGTATGAGCCCCCCGCGCAGCACTTCAGTCAGGCAGGAGTTGTCCAGCTTACGGATTTGCCTCCCATTGAAACAGACAACCGCCAAACGCCTGATCACTTTGCGTCTGAGACCCCAGAGGAACCCTCCGATGCACCTTCGGTGCATACCCTTGAACGTCGTCGTAGCATGGTCATGGAAGTCGAGCAGGAATACGCCAAATCCGACTCCTTGCTACGACTCGAGCTAATTGCATCACCTGAACAGCGCGCCGCACTCGAGGCAGTCGCAGGATATGCTCTCTGGCGCAAAGCAACTGTTATCCGCGAAATGTTGGCTCCTGCCATCGCGCTCACAAAGCTCGCCCACGACGTTCCCCTGGACGAAGGTGGAGGTAGCCCAGGAGAACTGCCGCAGGCCGTACCTGGTGTAGGAGATACCATCCTCGTGCCCAAAGGCTGTGCTCCCATTATAAGTCTCGCAGTCAATGCAGCCAGCTCGCTTGACGACACGCATGCGATGGCACCGGCTGCACCTTCTACAATTGAGTTGGACCCTGAAGACCAGGCCTGGATTGAACTGGCACTGAGCAATCTGCGCAAGAAGGCAAAGCAGGTGCAGGATCGGCAATATGCGCTTTATGAGCGTGCGGGTGCTATCGCAGGCAGTGATTTAGATGCCTTCTTGGCATCCGTGGAGCGTAAGCGCACGCAAATCACTGCCAGGCCTACGAGAGATCGTCTGGGTCGAGTTGTGTATGGCTCTCACTGGAACCCGCCAGTGTCGTACTCAAGAAGTAAGGTTGCACCCGCTGCTATTACCAACACCTCGGAGGCACTAGAAATTGATTCTCTGAGCAATGATTGGTAAGGTGTAAAGAACCATGGTCTGTACAAATGTAAATATATTTCATTCTCTTCATCGCAAACCCACGTCGATATGTAACCATACAAAATAGCCCAAATCTTGCGTATGCCATCAAACTACGATAGCGTGTATTTTATCGGCTGTGTGGTCACCGTGCAGCCTCAGGTGGGATCACAACAAGGTCCTCAGGTTTCATTTGTCGCCAGGATGTTTCCATCGGTCTTGTGACAGGTAAGATGCCAGCATCGGCTGGATCCGGTGGTGGGCACAAGAGTGATCCTGGTGGCATGTCACTTCGCTCCACCTTCACGAAACCAATGGCGCAGTACAGGCATGCAGCCTCCCATTCATCAGGGGCAATTTTGCCATCGGTGAACACTTTCATCTGTGTGAGGAACTTGCCAAGGTGTGGATTCGTCATGGTTGTTGGGTTTACGGCATTTGCAAAGAGCGCAGCGAAGTTCTCATGCAAAACGGGGAGCAATCCATACTGAGACGCGAGTGCGCACAGTGTTGGGAAATGCACGAGGAACTCATCAACGTGATCGACTGCATCTTGCAAGAAGAAGTTATAGCGAATTCCAAACGGACTGGACGCGGGGAATGTAATGGAAGACCAGAAATCACCTTCGTCTTTGGAGTTGGCGGAGTCACCGTCCTCGGTTTTCTTCGACGCTTGGTCAGGTCGATACGGATCGCTTGCTTCTGTTGAAATGCCAAGTAAATCCAGCTCATCATGGAGAGTCTGGATCGCAGTTTCAAACTTCGACTCCTGATTGGTTTCAAACTGTACGCTCTTAGCCCCTGTGGTAATCTCGCGTCTCAAGGCGTCCAAATATGCCTCTGCAGACTTTGACTTGTGCTGATAAACAGATGATGAGCCAGGTCGTGCAGATGTAGTCGGTCCAACACCAGCATCCTCTAGTGTGCCGTCTTCGGTAACTCGCTTCAACTTCTTTCCCTGAAGTCGAGGATCAGCAAAGGTCACGCTATAGATGGAATTGCCGAAGGATGCGCTGCGCGCCGAGCGTAATCGTGAAATGAGCACATTGGCGTCTGGAATAGTTGCAATGAATAGACCTCCTGGCTTGAGTCGATCAGTCACGTTCTCCAGCATTCTTCGTGCAGACGCCTCATCTCTGAAACAATAGTGGAAGGCAAACTGACAAGATACAAGATCGAACGTAATATTGGGATCCAGGACGTAATGGAGGCGCAGCGTGGTCAAGTCACCTGCGAGGAATTGTGCGGGGAAGGTGTAGCCCCCACTTCGTCGTGGACCTTTGAAATGAGCTGGCTGCGCGTTTGGAAGGCCTTCGTTGTATCGTTGAATTGCCTCGGCAACACTCGCTTCAGCAATGTCCGCAAGGACATAGTGGGATATTGGTGCATGCACCAATTTCGACAGATCACCTCCTTTACCACCACATAGATCCAGGAGGGAGACGGATCTACCCTGTTGTCTTCGCTGCTCAAAGGTGCTGCTGAGGAGGTGAGACTTGAGGAAGTTGTTCAAGCCACGTAGATTCAAGATCACGGACGTTTTGCGTGCAGCGCGGCCCAATCCCTTTCGTAAGACATTATAGTGCGCCGCAACCGCAGCAGCATCATCAAATCCCTTGGAAACCAACACTCCAGTTGAGAGTTCATTCAAGATGACATAGTCTTCATCGTCACCACCATGGCTGATTGAATGACCGCGGTCATTACCATCATCCAACTGACGTGTCGTACCACTTTCTGGGATCCTCAGCGGCCCCTGGCTCTCTCCTTGTGATGCAGATCCTCCCGCTGATTGCTGTTGTTCTGCGGCGCCTACGGGTGCCATATCTTCCTCCTCTACTTCGAACTCCCCCTCATCGTCATCCTCAAATTCGGTCGCCTTGACGCGTTTGACCTGTGCGCCACTCTCGCCGTGGCCCAGCTCCGTGCGCGAAGCGTCAGGAGCCCCGTCGCCTAGTGACTCCAAGGAGCGCTTGCCCCACAGGGTAGAGTTTTCGAGGGAATCTGATGGATCAGACATTGTCTTGTAGGATCAATCGTCCGGAGCCCCCCGTCACTAATATACTACCAATGTTAATTCCGATGCCACAGCCCACAACCGGAGATACACGAGAAATGTTCTGGCGAGACTGAACTTCTGCGACTTTGTAACTGCATAATCCGAAAGTGCACGTGAGCATCACAACCTCTCACTCCACGCAGAGGAGAACGATCTCGCGCACTACCTTGTTGGATTCTCCATCCGCACGCCCAAAGTCCGCGATCTTAAGCATTTTGTACTCTCTACTTCAGACAAATCTGGGTATCTTGGATATTTCGTGCCAAGTTCGCGCGTGCGAACGGTTCAGCTATCCCAATGAACACATATCATATCCTGGGAGCGTCTATACTCGTTGGGTACAGTACTGTCATTGCCATCCCGTACTTCGTGAAGCTCCTGAAGCGTCATTATATCGTAGTCGACCCACTCACCCTGGAGCACCGACGGAGGTGGTATGTGGCATTGCTCTACGCACTCTCGCTCTCAGTTCCCACGGCGATCCTCGTGCTGGGTGACATGGAGACGAAAGGAAAGCGGACTGCGCAGGCCTTCTTCCAGGATTACGTGCCGAATGCGTTGCACATTCTGATTCCAACATTGATTGCGAGCCTGCGTCCTTTAGCCTCTTCACCGCTTGATTCGTATGACTTGATGACTCTGCTTACTATTTACGTTCCACTCGTGGTTAGCGATGTTTCTTCAAAGTACCACCTACTGTATGATTACAAGTTCGAAGACAAGTACTGGCAATTGCGCGAGTTCTCGTCACTGATCATTTCGTCGGGACTCCTGGTGCTGTTGATCTGTTTAATCATTCGACCACTGCACGATATTGGACTTGGCAACGAACTGAGCTTTCCGCGCCCACGTGACTTTGTCTACTTCTTTATTGGTCTTGTCTTCGCAATCATTCCCTTGTTCCCTATCGGTCTCTCGAAGGGCATCCTAGTTCGGGCCAACGACGATGATTCAGCAGGTGCGCGTGCTCTCTTAACATTCGCGACACTTTACTTCTTCGTGTCACTTCCCCTTGACATCTTCTTCCGGGGCTTCGTCCAGAATCTGCTCCATGCCTACTGCGAGACTCGCAAGGATACAGAAGTCGCAATCTGGGGTCCGGATCCACTCGAACTCGAACATAGTGTAGAGGCGCTTTCAAATCAAGCTAATCCCAACGGCATCAGCTTATACTCGGGTGCTGGCAGCAGCAGTAGCAGCGGCTCAGCCGAAGCTGGCGGCAACGCTGGCAGCAGCGGCCCAACTGGACCTACTACGACTACCGGCCCCTCGGGTGGCTTGGCTGACAGTCAATTGGGAGGCGTCGCGATTGTCCCTCTCCGTGAAAATGAGCTGCTCCCCGATATGACCTTCCAATCGGGTCGTGGGCGGGTATCCGAGCTTGCTCTGAACACAGCCATGCGGCGAGAAAGAGAAGGTACTGGCCCTCCTGTACGAGTTGTGGGAACTGTTGATCCAATTGGAAAGACTTCAACGATTTTGACTGAGGCAGAATCTCCGAAATGGCCAACATGGCAGCAAAAGTTTGAACGCGAGCTCTCGCGGAACCGTTGCAGGATGTTCCTGATGCCCACTTGGAAAGACTGGGTCGCTCTCGTGCTGGGCGCCTGCCTCTACGCTGGAGGTATTGTACGACAATTCGCGGCTGCCCTCGACGGGGGCAAGTCGGATATCTCATGGGGTTGGTGCTTTGGAGCACTCTTCTGGGACGGCTTAGTTCGAGGCTACGTTTGGCGAATGACCGGAAAGGTTTATCTCTCCGCGCTCGCCGCCAATCTCACCCTCATCCTCGGCTTTTGCGTCTATTCGATTAATGTGAAGGATAAGTAGCGGTGGCGTTTGTAGATGTAGACTATCTCTACTCATCGCATCTAGGGTTGTTTTACAGTCGACGATGCAACTTCAAAGGCCTATCCTAGACCTGGGTTGTTTATGAAATGCTTACTGTACATAAAGACACAATGTGTTTACATTCAAGTGGAGCAGCCCCCATTGAGACTCTAACGGTTTTCCTCATTCAGTTTGAAGTTGGCAACACCATATGAGTGCTCCGCTACCGAGTTGGCTCAAGTTCGATCGGGGGCGCCCTTGGAGCTGTTCGAGGTTGTGACGACTGCCCGCCTGTTGTTGTGGACCAGAGATACAAATGCATACTATCTGGAGGCTGCGGAGCAGGGGGCTTTTCAAGCTGGCTTGACGAAGCCACAGCGACTGCTAGCAGTGGACATCCTGGCCGAGTGCCGAGGTGGACATCTGGGAGCAACGAAAAGGCGAGTTTGTGTGACGAGAGGATTGGCTTCGAAGTTGGGGGAGTTGGCCCTGTGGTAGATGCGCTGGAGGGTGTCGTTGTGGCTACAGGCATAGCAGTAGCCGAAGCATTTGTTGTGGATGACGAAGGTGGCGGTGGTGGCGGGGGTGCTACACCAGGCCGAGGTGGAGGAGAAGGTCGAATGCTGGATACGGATGATGTGCTGGAAGCGCTCGAGATAGGGGCCTTGGCTCGTTGGGTGGAAGGTGGACCTGGGGGTGGAGGAGGTGCAGGCCGACTTGAAGTCGTTGAAGAAGGCGATGGTGGCTCATGCACGGCGGTCCCAGCAGTCGCGCTTGGTGTAGGAATACTAAGGTGAGAAAATGAGAATCTCGACTGTGCTGATGTTGTGCTTGTAGCGGATTGCAGGAGAACGGGGCATTTCTCAAAGCGATTCCGTGCTGGATACCGAAAGACAAGCCTGGATGGCTGATAGTCAGGCACCTCAGGCAGCTCAACTGTGAAATCCAGCCGAGGATCCCCCGTGCTCATGATGTGATGCTCCTATTCAAGATGAGATCGTCTGGATACTACTCGCCTCGGTCGACTTCGATGGAGGTTGCTCACGGAAACTAAAGCAGATCCCAGTAATCTAGCCCAGCGCAAGTCTAGATACCAAAGTAAGCGGTGCACACAACAGAACAGATGTTACAAATACACGTGAGCGAGGCGAGAATCACTGAGTGAGTTGGAAATAAGCGTACAGCTCGACATACATGAACCTTAAGCGGTCGAGACTAGGCACCTCCAATCCGTGCAAGCACTTCTGAACTGGTTCTATGATTTCCAAGCCGCGTACACAGCTGCAATCCTGCAGAACAGCGATGTGAACAATGTAGAGGAAACGACTCGAGGCCGAGTATTTCAGCACCCCTGGTTCTGGAATCTATTTCAGAACAGTTTACGTTTCAGCTATATATGTCGCGTTTGGTCATTGTGTCAGTTTCAGAAAAGTGCCAGGGCCGTTTAGCATGACCTGGAGCATAAGTATCCGGCTTCTGGAGCGACGCTGAGTCCGAACCGACCGCGCAACACCCCTGGAACCCAGGCTTCCGCACCCAATGACGTGCAGTGACGAAATCGCGCCACGCAGTTTAACCAAAGAGCCGATTATTAGCGTTGGATGGGAGGGAATTTCAAACCGTATCGAAGGACACTAATACTTGAGTTTGCGCGTGGTGTACCCAGTGGAGTAGCGAAACATTGGTATAAATCTCATCCTCACACTTTACGCTTCCAATCAAGCCACGTTGCATATTCACACACTCCCGGCAAGTGCCCCAATCACACCCTTTCCGCGAAAAGATTCCACGCATTTTCCGACCTTTTTGTACCTAACAAGGTGTGGTTTGGGGTCGGCTAGTGGCGGGCTGGCCTCTCCAATTCGTGTATGGAGTGGAGAGGTGATAGCGACCGGATGTCGCTATCGAGCCATGCACCCTTTTCATGTTGCCGGCCCACACGTGATGCCCATCGACTGCCCCGTGGCTCGGGCTTTGCGGTTTCGAGCTCACTAGTTAGACACATGTGTGTTGGAATATGCCGCAGCGAGCGCGAGGGCCGCGCTGGGATTGTGTTGTGAGAGTGTTGTATCGTCTGGAAATGTTAGTCCGCACACGTGTTGGTTTTATATATCTCTCCGTCATCGCGATCCGCTCACTTCCCCCACCCAACCACCCACCTGTCTCTGTTGTCACATCTCTCCCTGCGGTACATCTCACATGATCTATGGATATGCACATCAATCTACGAATGCATATTGAAATTACATGACAATTTCCAATGCTTTGCTGCTGAATTGACTGATACTGTTCATCGCTAGGTGGGTATATCCTTCAGAATCACACCATGTCGCAGCAAGGTAGCATTAGCTCCAACAACCTCAACGGCGTGCACGTTGCCGTCGACGACCTCAAGACGGGCCGCGTCGGTGACCACAGCATGTTCGGTCCCAACACGGTTCTCACCGTTGACTCGCCCCACGTGCGCTACACTGAGGAGGAGATCATCTCGGACTACCAGTATGCTCGCAACCATGTTGAGGTCCTCTCCAATAGCGTTGTCAAGATCAAGCCTCAACACCACCGCTACATCTTCAAGACCAAGCGCGCAGTCCCCCGTGTTGGTGTCATGTTGATTGGTCTCGGTGGTAACAACGGTACTACCGTCGTTGGTGGTATCTTGGCCAACAAGCACAAGATCACTTGGACCACCAAGAACGGTGTCAAGGAGCCTAACTACTTCGGTTCTCTCACTCAGGCTACTACCATCCGCATTGGTACCAACAATGCTACCGGCAAGGAGGTTCACGTTCCTTTCAACCGTGTTCTCCCCATGGTTAACCCCAACGATCTCGTCGTCGGTGGTTGGGATATCTCGAAGATGAACCTCGCAGACGCTATGGCTCGTGCTAAGGTCTTTGACCACGAGCTCCAGCAGAAGCTCCGCCCCTACATGGAGTCCATGGTTCCTCTTCCCTCCATCTACTACCCCGACTTCATTGCTGCTAACCAGAAGGATCGTGCTGATAACCTCATCCCCAAGGGCACCAAGCAGCAGGACCTTGACCACATCCGTGCTGACATCCGCAAGTTCAAGGCAGACAACAAGCTCGACAAGGTTATTGTCCTCTGGACTGCTAACACTGAGCGTTTCACTGATGTCCGCAAGGGTCTCAACATGACCGCTGATGAGATCCTCGCATCCATTGCTCGCTCTGACCCTGAAATCTCTCCCTCCAACATCTTCGCTGTTGCTGCTATCCTCGAAGGCTGCCCTTACATCAATGGCTCTCCTCAGAATACCATTGTTCCAGGTATCATTGACCTCGCTAAGCGCTGCGGTGTCTTCGTCGGTGGTGATGACTTCAAGTCTGGTCAGACTAAGATGAAGTCCGTCTTGGTTGACTTCCTTGTTTCTGCTGGTATCAAGCCCGAGGCTATCGTTTCTTACAACCACCTCGGTAACAACGATGGTAAGAACTTGTCGGCTCCGGCTCAGTTCCGATCCAAGGAGATTTCCAAGTCCAACGTCGTTGATGACATGGTCGGCATGAACAACATCCTCTACAAGCCAGGTGAACACCCTGACCACGTCGTTGTCATCAAGTACGTCCCTTACGTCGGTGACTCCAAGCGTGCTATGGATGAGTACACGTCCTCCATCTTCATGAACGGTCTCAACACTATCGTTATGCACAACACCTGCGAGGACTCTCTTCTCGCTGCGCCTTTGATCATTGATCTCGTTGTTCTTACCGAGCTCATGACTCGTATCACTTACAAGACTGATGACATCTCTGGCTTCATTCCTTTCGAGCCTGTCCTCTCTATCTTGTCTTACATGCTCAAGGCTCCTTTGGTCATGCCTGGCACCCCCGTCGTCAACGCGCTCACCAAGCAGCAGCGTGCAATCACCAACTTGCTCTGCGCTTGCGCTGGTCTCCTCCCCGATGCGGACATGTTGCTTGAGCACAAGACCAAGTTGCCTGCTCCTCTTCCTCAGGGTGCCTCCCGATTGTAAAGTCGAATTACACCGAGTATACACATCTACATGCAAGGGGGGCCCTTCGTTTACTTACGCAATCAACCAATCAACCAACTCGAATGAGAACTTGCAACCCTACACATTGTACATGATGAGAGCCACATGACCATTTGACTTTTGATGTTTTTTCCTCGTTTTCTCTTTCTCTCTCTCACTCTCGTTCTATTATCAACAATATGACACAGCCTCTCGTTTGGTTTTCAAACCTTCCAATAGTAGCCGATCAAAGAAACAAACCCAGTCAGCTTTTGTCGAGAAATGCAGGAGCAATCATCCTGAATAGTGATGCATGTTCTCTTTGTTTTATGAGTCATTTTCTCTCATGGAATGAAGGGAGATGAGAATTGCTGGAACGCCACATTAGCATGCCCCTGACGGCTCGCTCATCCATGGCGCATGGGCGTCTTCTTGTGAGCGCTCCCATCTGTGGCTTTACGGACGAGAACACTCTCCTCTACCTATTAGTACATCCTAACCCCGAATTGAAATACAACACGTAAACGGTTTTTCAGAGATACGAGCAATTAAGATGAATAGGCCAAGGGCTGCCGAGATTTTATGCAAGCAACAGACAAGAACTGCTGCTGCTATTCGTTACTCCTCATCTTGCTGAGTGCGCTTAGTTTGTTGGGTGATGTCACTGGCTATCCTCCGAATCACGGGCCTGGGACGTTTAGTTTGACCTGTGGTCGGATTCACGACGAAAGTACCGTCCTCCGTTGGAGGAGAACCCTCAGCAGCGTGAACAGGCTTAGATGGAGAAGACTGTGTTCCGGCATTGTTGACAAGGGCGGGTACTTCGTGCGCCTTCATCTGCCCTTGAACCGAAGGCGTGGCTTGGTCCTGGTCATCGTTCCTGGAATCCTCTTTCGACTCCGAGGCAGCTTCCATGGCAGGCTGAACCTCTCCTTCTGCTTCGAAGGGCTGACGTTGATTCTCCCCTGCATCCATCCTAGCGTCGCCGGCATCGTCGGCGTCACCAGCATGTTGAACTTCCTCCAAAGACTCTTTATCTTTTTCTTCTTCTTCTTCTTCGTCGCTCGTAGCGTTCAGTTCCGACTCAAGGTACTCATCGGCATCTGGTTCACTCTCTGAAAAGTCAGATTCGATCTCTTCTTTGCTCACTCTGGACTCAGTAAGTCGAGTTTGAATTAACTCCTCGACCAGTTTTTCTCGCTCTCGCAACCGCTGCAAACGAGATTGCAATGGCTCTTGTCTGCGGCGTCGGGTTTCCATCACCTTCTCATTGAGCGCGTCAGTCAACCAACCGCGAGCTCTGACGAACATATCGAAGTCGTCAAGAGCCATCTGTCGCATCAGGCGCCATCCGAACGTGGGGTTTGCAACTTCTGCCATCACATCGCGGACGGCACGAGAGGATGCACCTCCCTCGACCGCAGACTTAAGCGCACGAGACAATCGTTGAAGAACAGGTTCCCATCGCTCAGATTCAGGCTTTGTGCATGTATCATCCAGGATCGTATGCATAGGAGGGTGTAGGAGCCACATACGTGCGAGCTCGGGAGACCCCATAGGGAAGTGGGAGGCCTCATGGAAAGCAGCCACCTCAGCGACACTGCCGCTCTCCTTTCGACGGTTGAGAGCTTGTCGCGCCATACCCACCGGAGTGTTGTCTCGAGCACCCTCGATCAGCATGGTCAATGTCTCGGCGCGCTTCACGAGGTCGGCTGGGATAGGTCGAGCAAAGCTAGGAACTGGGAACGGAAGTCTGCGGGCAAAACCGTATCGGCCAAGCGCCTCTGGAGATGCACCCCATCCTGTGGCACCTGAGCGTGGCACACCATGCACGTCTGCGTCGGGGACATTTCCACCGCGAGGCATTTGGGCATCAGGAGTAAAGCAGTTCTCTACTGTTAACGAAAGTGGGCCTGCTCGCTCTTCCATAGCCGTCACTAAGGTTGGATCTGGATAAATTCGTGATTCAACTGTTGCGAGGTCGATCGGGGGGAGCGCCATTGGGGGCTTGGCGCCCTCCAACTTCCACGCCTTCCATGCATCTTCATTCTGATAGATCTGGGACATGAGGCCAACTGCATAAATCGCACCGCGAGGAGGCGTTGCGCAAAGGGCTGCATATGCGAGCGCCAACAACCTGCTGAGAACCGGCCGTTGAGAGTTCCAGAGACTTTCAGGGAGCGCGATTTTAGCGTGACGATGCTCCGATACCATCAATGTGAGGTGAATGATGAACTGAGAAAGCACTTCGACACGAAACTCTGGATCCTGGAGCTGTAGTGAGAGTAGGGCCAAACCTGGCAGGTACTTAGGGTGGAACGAATAGCTGGGGAGGTGTTGCTGAGACTGGGATTTGTTCGTCTGCATGATGGAGCTGGATCTGGCGCTTTGCTGGTCGCTTGCGAGGTTGTCGCTGTGACCATCGTATTCAGCTGGATCTGTGGAAATTGCATCACCTTGCTCACGCGCATACGTCGCAAACACATCGAGTGTCAAGGCGACGCGGGTTTCAAAGAGTGTAAGTGCGGATAACGTCGAAACGGAAGCGATATTGGAGAAGCTCTGCTGCAGAGCCCAAAAATGTTCATAGAAGTCATACCCCAACGCCACCTTTTTCCTCAATAAGGTGGCCTCGGCCGTGACCTCAGGGGATCGTAACTCTTCTGGAATATTAGACTCCTCCTCGCTCGACTTGGCTTCACACGCTCGGGACGCTGCAGTCCATGACTCCTTTACAAATGAGATAATCGGATGCATTGCCTTCAGCTTGTTACGCAACGCCAATTCCGCGATGAGTCTGCGTGGTTTCAGACTCGGTTCATTGATAATGGATTCATATGTCGCTTTCTCCGCAGCGGCAGCGGCAGCGGCAGCCGCCGCAGCTGCTTGAGCTGCGGCACCTCCCCTGGAATGCCTCGAGCCGCGCTGAGCTGCGGCAGCGCTGGCGGCTGCAAGCGAAGCAGCGTTGATCTTCAGAATTTCGCTTGCGAACGTCACACGGTCGATTTGCTTGGACGCGCGAGATGCGGCGACGGCAACACGATTTGCGACGTTCACAAGCGCCTGTGCACATCGCAGCTCCTCAAGCTCACCTTCCCCCAGCGTGCCGCCAGTCATCAGAGGGTCGTCGTGCGTTGATGCAGATGCTAGAGGTGCGTGTTCCGATGCGCGTGCGACCTGCTTTGCCTTCAAGCGCTGTGCAGCTAACCTGCGGAGCACCAACTCCTGGATCACAGGACGAGGAGTGATTGAAGTGGTATTGCTGGTGTTGGGTCGACCCGCGATGTTCAAACCAGACGGTTCGTCAACCGGGAGCAGATTAGCAAGTAGCATGAGAATTTGTCCACAAAACGCCGTATTGCCCGTCTTCGACAAGCGATGTGCCAGTGAGTTGCAGGCCTTGAGCAGACCGTGTCGATGGACCTTGGACTCGAGTAATTTCGCAGACGAAGGAAGAGTAAGCCAGTCCCGGACTGCTGGAAAGATGACCTCGCACCGCCATGTGGGCTCTGTCCCCAGCCACAGCTCTACCAAGGACAGGGGATTGATCGAAGTTGGATAATCAACCCGAGTCATGGCTCTAAAGATCTGCATGATCACCTTGTCTCGCCTGGCGAATCGAACCTGTTGTTCGGGCGATATGGAGCTCTCGCTGAGTGCTTCAGTCGGAGCGGTCTCATTGATAATATGCCAGAACATCTTGTGCAGCGCGACATCCAAAGACGAGAAAGTCTCTGAGACCGCTCCTCGAGTGTTGATCTGTCCTTTGCAATATTCATAGATCTTCGTGTCGAGGTCATCCGTGGGAGTGTGCCTCAGGATGTCTAGAAGTGTGGTCTACACATGTGAGGCATAGCGTGGGTGAGTTGAGGCCATATGGTGGGGAAACAGACCGAAATGCGTTCAATAGAAGAAAATCCGTACCTCGTGCTCGCGTTGTGTCATGGATTTGACAGTTATGTCGCCTGTGTGGAGAGGAATTACACAGTGAGATCGTCTTTTCAGTGCCTTATCAAGCCAATGAAGTGTTTGGATCCGAAACTGCAATGCAAGATCTCGAGATCCGCACTAGGCTGCTTTTTGCACCGACGAGTTCAAACTCGGTCAAAATTGAGAAATCAGGCCTGAGACCGAGAGTCGAAAGGGATGGTGAAGCCTTGTGGGGAGTGTGAATGCGCTCCCAGTGAAAAGCATAGAAAGTAGTTATGACAGCCACGTCTCCTCTTCGATGACTTACACAGGCGGGTTACTGTATGATTCAATCTTTTAGTCGTTTATTCTTCTTCGCCTCTCTGACCGTCATTCCTCCGAGGCCATTGAAGGTCAGGAGCGGAGTTGGGGTGTAGATAGCAAAGGTGTTTGATTGTGGTTGGGTTAGAAATACATCAAGACGAGGCACAAATACTGCCGGAAGTGGTCGACAGCCCACACTATCGCGTCGGGCACCTTAGTAAGGAGCGCCTGGCTTGCGGAAGTTCTCACCAGCATAACGAGCGCGCTCACCGAGCTCTTCCTCGATGCGGAGGAGCTGGTTGTACTTAGCGAGGCGCTCAGAGCGAGCAGGGGCACCGGTCTTGATCTCACCGGTGTTCAAACCGACAGCGAGGTCAGCGATGAAGTGGTCCTCAGTCTCACCCGATCGATGAGAGGTCATGACACCCCAGCCTGCCTGCTTGGCAAGGCGGACAGCCTCAATGGCCTCGGTGACCGAACCGATCTGGTTGACCTTAAGGAGAAGCGCGTTGCAGGCCTTCTCCTGAATAGCCTTGCGGACTCGAGTGGGGTTGGTGACAAGGAGGTCATCACCAACGATCTGAATGGCGTCACCAACCTTGGCGGTGAGAGCACCGTAGGACTCGAAGTCGTCCTGATCGAAAGGATCCTCAATCGAGATGATAGGGTAGTCACGAGCAAGCTTGAGGTAGAGAGCGGAGAGAGCCTCACCAGAGAGCTGAGTGGAGGGATCCTTGTCCTTGGACTTGAACTGGAGGTCGTAGGTCGAGCTCTCCTTGTTGTAGAACTCAGATGCGGCGACATCCATACCGATCTTGACCTTGCCAACATAGCCAGCCTTAGCGATAGCCTGAGAGATCAATTCGAGGCCCTCCTCAGCCGACTGGATCGAAGGAGCGAAGCCACCTTCGTCACCGACGTTCGTAGCATCAAGGCCGTACTTTGCCTGGATGACCTTCTTCAGGTGGTGGTAGACCTCAGTGCCCATCTTCATGGCCTCAGAGAAGCTCGAGGCACCGACGGGGAGAATCATGAACTCCTGGAATGCGAGCGCATTGCCGGCGTGCTTACCACCGTTGATAATGTTGAAGGAAGGAACGGGCAAAGTAATCTCCTTGTTGCCTGCGAGGTCGGCAATGTGCTGGTACAAGGGGACGTTCTTGGCGCGAGCACCTGCGCGGCAGACGGCGAGGGAGACACCGAGAATGGCGTTGGCACCGAGCTTGGACTTGGACCAGCCCCATTCGTTCTGAGAGCCATCGATCTCCTCGACCATGAGCTTGTCGATTGCAGTCTGGTCAAGAGGGCTCATGCCAATCAAACGGGGAGCGATGATGGTGTTGACATTGTTTACAGCGGTGAGCACACCCTTGCCCATGTAGTCGTCGCCACCATCACGCAACTCGAGAGCCTCGTACTCACCCGTGGAAGCACCTGAAGGCACGGAAGCACGGTCAGTGCCACGCTGAGTGGTGACCTCGACCTCGAGGGTTGGGTTGCCACGCGAGTCAAAGATCTGGCGCGCCTTGACAGCCAAGATGGTGACCTTCTCCTCCTCGCGCAAGCAGTCGGCGAGATAGGCGAAAGGATCAGCGGGTTGAGCCTTTGCCAAGCGGTTCACGTAAAGATCGAGCTTTTCTACGATACCGTGATCCTGGAGGTACTTTGCGATTTGCAGCTGCTTCTTGGAGGGTTGGGATACCTACATAACCATAGGAGGTGGGGGTGAGGTGACGGAGATGGAGTGAACTGGGTGGTGAGAATAAGCCTGGATGTGGGTATTGAATGGTGAGTGGTGTGTGTTCACACCGCTGAGTGGGCAGGGTGAGTGATCGTCTATCCCGATCAACGTCTCGGATTCTCTCGCTCCCAGAGGGTCAACAGCACGAGGCTCCTGATCTTCAAGGAGACCAATGGGACTCGTTGGTGTGCCATGGCGTGGAGTAGACGCGAGGCCTGTGGCTACATCCGCGCGTTTTCTGACGCATGTTGAGTGCGCTGAGTGGTGTGAACTCGCTCGACAGCTGCGGTTACAGGAGTCGCGAGACTTGGCTGGAGTATCCTCTGGCTGGTGTAAGGATGACCGAATCGGACTGAATACGTACACTCATGTTGACTCGAGTTGTGTTGATCCAAAGGACAACGACGAGCTTGGGTGTTGTGTGTGTGTCTGGGTGAGTGGTGATCATACCAGAAGAGTCGAGTTGAGTTGAGTTGAGTGAGAACAAGTTGTAAAATCTAGTATAATCCGAGGTAATATGAGTATAATAATATACATAAAACATTCCTACATATATAATCTAATCAATTCAATTCAATTCATTCACATTTAATATCCCATCTAGTGTCTATTTTGACCCAAAGTGTATCAAAACAAGCATAGAAAAACGGAGCCTGCCTGCTGGGTTGGGTGTGGCGTGAAGCCATCCGTCGGGCTAAAACATTTGTCCCGAGTTTGGTTCGGCTTTCGCTTTCTCTGGGGCCGGGGCGGGCATCAGGGCGGGCATCAGGGCGGGCAGGGGACAAAAGGTAGGCTCGGCCCCCCTCCCCCCTGAGCCCGACCCAAATGAAGGCGAAGAGAAGGAATTTTTGATGCATGTTTAGGAAGGATTTTAGCGTGATATATGCATATATGAAGAATTATAATACTCAAAACAACTAGTTAACTTATTAATTAACTCAATCTTCACCCTTTTCCAACATTATAGACCCATCTAACCCACGCTTTTCTTGAAAGAAGGCACACACACATTGCCGGAAAAACACACTTTGAGAGAACGCGGAGTAGTATTTGACCTGTATTACACGCGTCCTGGTTTCTCCTGGCTTGCTGTGTTACCACCGGTGTAAGAAAACCCCTACGACAGACGGTCGGGCGAGAAACTGGATTGCGGACGTAGCAGTGGCTGTGGTACTTCGACTCTCCGATCGATCGAACGCACCTTGGACAAGACCCGATACGGTGGATACATAGATAGATAAATAGACAGACAGATAGATAGATAGATAGATAGATAGATAGATAGATAGGTATACTGCACGAGCCACCTGCCACACTGCCTCCACAACCACCACCACCACCATGTCACAGCTTGTATCACGTCTAGTTCTCAGGCGTTTTGCCAGCCGAGTAACAGCAAAGGCTGTTAGCAGCAGCATTCAAGCTTCCCGCTGCTTCGCTCCTAGCAGTGCAACTGCTCTCCAGGGTGTGATTAACAACAACAGCAGCAACAGCATATTCCTACCCAGCACCAACACACGCGGCATCAAGATTTCAGCCCACTTCCGCCAGATGCGTGAAAAACAAACAAGGGAAAAGTTCCAAGCACAAGAGGATGAGTACCAACGCGAGATCGCCAAGATGCTCGAAATGCACAAGAACGGTCAGACCACTGAGACGACCGAGCAAGGTGAACAACAATCAGCAGCAACCGACCAGACCACTGCACAACCTCCCAAGCTCTCCAAGAAGCAGAAGGCCGCTGAGCGTCGCAACATTCTCCTCGATCTGCACTCCAAGTCCAACGCTCCCGAACTGCGTGTAGAGATTTTGAAGAACCTCGCATCCCAGAACCCCGAAATCGATGATCTTACGACTCGAGAGTACACCCACGCGTACCAGGCCGCGATTGACATCGGACCTCAGCTCTCGTGGAAGGCTGCACTTGATTTGTTTGTTGCACAGGTCTCCCGTGGCGTGTTTGTTGAACCCAACACTTACCGAGCACTTACAACCCTGCTTGAACTTGCCCAGCAGTGGGGTCCCGCCCTTTCACTCCTGGAAACCTGGCGACGAGACTTCCCCACGCCTGTGTTCAACGAGCTGGGTGATAAGGTGCGACCCAACCTCCCGGCCCACACCCCCATCGACTACGCAACCTACACGTTCCAGAAGCACCCCACTAAGTCACCTAACAAGGGCCAGCGTGATGCCTTTGAGAAGTATGTTGAGCTCCGCCGTGAGCTCAAGTACTCGCTCGCCCCTGTTACTTACGAGCTCTATCTGGAACGCCTCGTTGCAGATGGTCGCAACCAAGAGGCTGTGAGCTTCTACTTCACTCTCATGAACGAGATTATGGTCTTACCTTCGGCTAAGGTGCCCGAGCCCACCGCTCCTATTGACCTCTACCCCTATCCTCCCACTCCCAAGGACTACTTCCACGTCAGCCTTGGCACATCTCTGAAGGTGGCTCGTGCCGCAGAGAAAATTGGCAACTATGCGGCAGCTTTGACCATCTTCCGTATCCTCCGATCACGTTATCTCACGGTTGGTGTTGTACCCGTTCGTGAGACCGTCTACCCTCGTATTGGTACCAACGCGCGTGTGGCACTAGATGAGGATCTGGAAAACACTAAGGCTCGAAACGAGCCTGGCGTAGGCCGCAAGCGCGACTTCCTCGACCTGCATAACACCCACATCCCAGGTATCCTCATGGTGCTTCAGACATACCTTAATGAGTGCCGAGCCCGCCGTGGCTACATCGCAAGTCTCCAGTCCAAGGGCGCTGAACAGATTCCTCAGTCGGGCACCAACTGGAACGCGCTTTCGGATGGTGTCCCTGCCGTGCTTTCCTATGACCCAGCAGACACACTAGAGGTTCTCACGGACCGAACTTATAGCAGCGGTTCAACGAGCCACTGCGGTGGACGCGCACGAAAGGTCTGTGAATTGCTGCGCAAGATGCCCCAGCCCATCAAGGCCTCCGTTGAGGTCTCACCAGCAGGTTTCGATGCAAGGGTAAAGATCACGAAGGACGAGATCCTTCGCTGGTGCGAGCAGACTTCGAAATAAGTAAACTGCTCTCGTCGATTGTTGCAACGATCACAGTGATGATGACAATGACGATGACGATGACAATGACAATGACAATGACAATGACGATCAAGAACCGACGCCTGCACGAGCTAGTAGTAGCATAGGTTAACTGCACTTGGTTCATTGGTGGTTCGAGGTGACGTTGAAGTTGATGAATGAAGGAATGAAGGAAGGAAGGAATTTGACAGTTAGTCAGTCAGCCAGTCACTCAGTCACCTGCCTTCATGTTATATTAATACATTACAACCTAGCCATAGTACATGTCTGTGTAAGACTTGCTGCGGTTTTCCGGTATCTAAATCGAGTCAGGTAGGTCGCTAGGTCGCTTGTGCAGGCCGTGTCCGGTGCACTGAGTTCAAGACACTTTTGGCACCTCGGTTAACATTTGCGGGTTCATAAAATCCGTAGATCTGTGAATGATACATGTGTAAAAAGTTGTGCAAGATGATCTTATGCATTACTAAATGCAATTGAATAGCTCTTTAATCCATCATTTTGACTGCCCATCGTTCTATCCCACCTTTTGCTTCTTCTTGTCTTGTGCGGACTTTGACTTGTGAAATTTGCGAGGAAATCCCCGCTTTTTCTCGTGATGCTCCACTCCTCACCTGAGGTTTGCAACCTGTTTCCTCTTTAGTCACGCGCCTCTACACGTAGCCATCGGTTTAATCCAACCCGCCCACCCTGGATCCTAGTTTGGAGGAGAAAGTCTTCAGATCAAGAGACCTCGCACGGCCTCGAGCCCTTGGAGTACTCCCTGATTTCTCGCGTCCACGTAACTAACTAGCTTGTGTACGACGGGACCATGTCCACCGAGGACCCTAGTGAGGGTACTCGCGCCTTAACCTCACCCAACCTTGGCCCCAACGTAGACGCCACTCTCGGACTCAAGCGCCGAACCCCACTCACATCGACCGATCAGCGAACTGCTGTAGACACAAAGCTCAGTAGATTTTCGCTCAGTGGTGGTGACTCAGTAGATGCTGAAGCCCACGACCAGTCCCAGCAACAGCGCACGATGCAACTCAACACCTGCAGCGGCAACTCCAGCGCAGGCCTAGTACCGATCGGTATTGATGATAAGACCGCGACCGACAACGGTCAGAGTGGAACCGAGCTCCCCCTCGCATCGCCCAAGCACGTCCTGCTCGCAGAGACATGGCGCCCTAAGCTGCTCGAAGATGAGGAGAAACTGAACAAGATCGCCGCAGCATACACAACCATCCTAGAAGCTCTCGGAGAAGACCCTGAGCGTGAGGGCCTTCTCAAAACGCCGATGCGCGCGGCAAAAGCGATGGCTTACTTTACTCGGGGCTACGAGCAGTCGTTGAAGGAACTCATCGCAGATGCTATCTTTGACGAAGATTGCAATGAAATGGTCGTGGTTCGTGATATCAATTTCTTTTCCATGTGCGAGCATCACTGTGTGCCGTTCATGGGCAAGGTACACATTGGCTATATTCCAAATGGCAAAGTGTTGGGCCTGTCCAAGCTTGCTCGTGTCGTTGAAATGTTCGCACGACGACTCCAGGTTCAAGAGCGCTTAACAAAACAGATTGCGCTTGCCATCCAGGAGGCCGTAAATCCTCAGGGTGTCGCCGTGGTCATTGAGGCAACGCACATGTGCATGGTCATGCGTGGCGTGGAAAAGCCTGGTTCCAATACGGTTACATCGTCCGTCGTCGGAGTATTTGAGTCAGGAAGCAAAACTCGAAGTGAATTCTTCGCCTTACTCGGTTTGGGAGGTCCTCGTAATTTATGAGCAACAACAGCAGACATAACTCCCGGGGCTTTATGCAAGCCAGATTAATAGTAGCTGCTGTAGATACTCTCTTCCTGACACATAGGTTTCATTTGATCGTTCCGATCCTTGTCAACGACTATTCCAACCCTCATCTATTCGTCTTTCTTTCTCCGTTCTGTCTCTTCGCTTGAACGTTGCTTTGTACGTTTCACTTTGCCCTATTCTAGTTCCCCAATATAACCAAGAGCACTCTTAACTGATGTGAAATGCTATCTCTTTGGCCAAAAGCTATATCATGCAGCAATGCAATGTGTCAGTTGAGACCCTCCATCCAAGTGGCAAAGTCGCTTCGTCGAAATTGCACGACGCTCTGAGGGTGTTTCCAGTGCGGGACATAGTCTGTACAAGTGGAAGCACACCACTATCCGTGTAAAAAATGTTGTCCATCTGGGACGGCATGAATTCACGTCGCTGGCAGGTACAAGCGTGGTAAACTCAACCCTGCATACTCGAGTTGGCGTGATCGTCTGTGGTATCACGATGCTTCAGTACTGATCCGTCCTGGCCCTGATTTGGATGAACCGAGGATAGATATCTTCGCTTATTTCACGACTCTATCTCGTGTCTGCTTACGCCGTGGGGTTGGGCTGCCACAGCATTGATCATGAGCACGTCATATGACACTTCTAAGCAGTTAAATCGGGCGTCTAACCCCGAATCAGCACAGACTGACACCCAGAATCGATTCAGCAGTTCCCAGAATCCTACTATTCTGGAGGATTTCCAGAGCGGTGTGTTGCTGTTTGATGCGAATGGCGATGATCAAGCCGCACGCAGGGCCTTCCAGTGCTTTAGCCGATGTGCTGCAGCAATGTATGCCCCTGCCTTTGGGTATCTGGGTCAGTGCTATGCTGAGGGCAAGGGAGTTGAGAAGAACTACGATAAGGCGTTCGAAATGTATACCAAGGGTGCTGATATGGGTGATAGTCGCAGTCAATGTGGTCTCGGCGACTGTTATTTGAATGGACTGGGTACCACCCAGGATCACACCATGGCGTTTGAATACTACTCTAAAAGTTCACACCAAGGCTATGTCGATGCGTTCGTCAAGCTTGGTTTACGCTACTACCACGGTCGAGGCGTGAGTCAGGACTACAAGAAGGCCTTTGAGTGGTTTTCCAAGGGTGCGGCGCTTGGCAACCTTCGCGCACAAACCAATCTCGGTAATTGCTATTACTATGGCCACGGGGTTGATCAAGATTACAAGAAGGCGTTCGAATGGTATTTCAAGAGCGCAGCACAAGGCTCCCCCCAGGCGCAAAACTTCCTCGGAAATTGCTACTTCTACGGCCAGGGCATCGATAAGGATTACAAGAAGGCGTTTGAATGGTATTTCAAAAGTGCAGCGCAAGGTAACTCTCAATCACAACACAGTCTTGGCATCTGCTATCATCGCGGTTTGGGTGTTGATAAGGACTATCACAAGGCGGTTGAGTGGTATTCCAAGGGTGCGGCGCAAGGCAACGCTTATGCACAAGCGACACTCGGCGACTGCTACTTCAGGGGCATAGGTGTGAACCAGGACTACAACAAGGCGTTTGAGTGGTTCTCCAAAAGTGCAGCGCAAGGCAATCCCCAGGCACAAAGCAGGCTTGGTGATTGCTACTATTCTGGCCGGGGAGTCGATAAGGACTACAACAAGGCGTTTGAGTGGTATTCCAAAAGTGCAGCGCAAGGCGACCCTCAAGCCCAGTACAACCTCGGTGTTTGTTTTGATCTTGGTCTGGGTGTTAACCAGGACCAGAGGAAGGCTCTTGAGTGGATCTCTAAGAGCGCGGCGCAAGGCAACCCCCATGGACAAAACGGCCTCGGCAATTGCTTTTGTTACGGCCTGGGTGTTGACCAGGACTACGTGCAGGCATTTGAATGGTTCTTAAAGAGTGCGGAGCAAGGGCACGTAGAAGCACAGAACAATGTTGGTAATCGCTACTTTTATGGTCAGGGGGTCGAGCAGGACTACAAGAAGGCATTTGATTGGTACTCCAAAAGTGCAGCACGAGGCTACCCACTTGCACAAAATAATCTTGGAATGTGCTATTATCACGGCCGCGGTGTTGATCTGGACTATAGAAAGGGCTGCGAATGGTTCGCCAAGAGTGCGGAACAGGGCATCAGTGCCGCTCAGTTCAATCTCGGCTCGGCCTATTCCGAAGGCAAAGGCGTTGATCAGGACGACGTGAAGGCTTTCGAATGGTTTTCCAAGAGTGCCGCTCAGGACGACATCGAAGCTCAAAACAGGCTTGGCGACTGCTACTACTACGGCAAAGGTGTTGCCAAGGACTACAAGATGGCTCGCGAATGGTATGAGAAGAGCGCGACTCAGGGGAACACTGCTGCAGCTTCTAAGCTTGAAACGCTATTCTTTCCCTCTAAGCAACAGCGTGAGAGGGAGGTCGATTGATGTGGGCCCAAAGCGCCTTGCGCTCTCATCCTCAACTCCTCAGTGAAGGGAGGTCGGCCAGTTCGAAGGCAGACTGCTCGATCCAAACACACCACCATTTTTGATAGTCTTACCCACTCAACTCACTCCACCCGCGTGCCTTATTACTGTTTGTCGCCACCTGAGTTGGTAACTAGTGCGTCTCACATCGACGTAGCACAAGCTCCTTTCCAACGAGGTATCTTGCACTTCGACGCGAAGGACAATGACCACGCACTCCACACCGCCTTCGAACGCTTTTGCCGGTGCGCGGACGCGAAGAACGACCCCGCCTGAGGCGACCTGTGTCAGTTCTATGCGGAGGGTAAGGGAGTAGAGAAAGACTACGAGAAGGCGTTCGCAATGTATTTCAAGGTTGCTGCGGCGGGTGATAGTCGCAGACAAGGTGGTCTCGGCAAGTGTTACTTAAATGTACTTGGTACCACCCAGAGTTCTTACTCCAAGAGTGCGGAGCACAGCAACTATCGGATAGACCACGCTTAGAGTCAACCACTCCGTGTAAAGCCTGCCTCTGGAGGTGAGTCGTGGGAATAGAATCCAAACTCATCGTTGAGATCTGCCTAGTCAGGTGATACTCCCTGCCAACGTCTCCAGTGGTCCGGGACTCTGGAGGACGCTTCCCCCTGCCCAGCCCAGCCCAGCCGCATGGATGCCGTTCTCCCTACCACGCCCATGCCAGGCGAAACCCTAACCATGAGTGCCTCTGAGATGCATCAGTACGGTTACGCTCAAGACGGGTTCTCCATCTCTTCCACGTGAACCACACGGCTTCTGATCATACAGCGCTAGCAAGTTATTCGGAGAACGCCATGGGTATCCCTTCAGTCTCACGCGAATCGGAGAGAATCGCCCTGGCTGGACCTGACCTCGGCTGCCATCAGTGGGGTCCTCGGATGTCCTTCTGCTGCAAGCCCAATTCGTCTCGGTCACCGTGACGGAGCGTCCGTAATTCAGCTGGTCGCCTTCATGCTCTGGTCACTCAATTCCCGAGCTAGGCGGTGTGGAGCCCTCGCCGACTGTCACGCTCAGTGTCATCCAGGAGAATAGGCTCCCCAAACCCGGTCGAATCTCTCACGCATGCTGTGAATGGTGTGAATGCTGTGAATGTGGCACACTCGATTCATACAGTATGATGTGGCACTGAATGCTGAGTGTTGAGTGTTGAGTGCTGATCACTCATATCACTCGAACGGTTAAACCCGGCTCCCGTCGTCTAATTGGATATGATGTGGCACTACGAATGCTGAGGTTTAGGGTTCGAGTCCCTGCGGGAGCTTCTTCTTTTCTTCGGTTCTTCTTTTCTTCTCTTCTTCTTTTCTTGCCAATACCTCGGCCTCCGCGCTTCCTTCTCCTAGGTGGTGGTGGTGGTGGTGATGGTGGTGGTGGCTCGTGAAGTAACTTGTGGCATTTGGATCGTACTTCTTCCGATATAGAAGCCTCAAAGGGGTCCATGGGAGGGTCATTATCCGAATCGAGGCGGGGAAATAAGAAGTTATCCGAAACATGGGTCAAAATACAATTTCCGCAACTGGTCAAGCTTATATTTTGCTTCACTTCAAGTCATTTCCTGTTTAAGGTCATTTTCCCGGATTCTTTTTGAGTGGAGTTGAGTTGGGTGGAATCCCGTGGGGTTGAGCTGAGTGGAGTGGAGTGGAGTAGAGTGGAGTGGAGTCGAATGTCGGCGAATGTCGTCGAATGTCGTCGAATCTAGTTGAATGGAGTCGAATATAGTTGAATGGAGCCGAATGGAGTCGAATGTAGTCGAATGGAGTCGAATGTAGTCGAATGTATTCAAATGTATTCAAATGTATTCAAATGTATTCAAATGTATTCAAATGTATTCAAATGTATTCAAATGTATTCAAATGTATTCAAATGTAGTCAAATGCAGTCAAATGCAGTCAAATGTAGCCGAATGGAGTCAAGTAAACCCAAGTCAATTGTCAACCGCTTCACCGACCTGATGTGGTTCCCCACCAGGACTGGAACTGATGCTCCACAGCCTAACGGTCTTGTCCGAGCCCCCAGATGCTAGGGCGCTACCGTTGGGGTTAAAGCACACGCTCTGCACAGACCCCTCATGACCGGTCAAAGTTGTGATGCACAGTCTTAACTCGGCCATGGACCACAAACGGATTGTCTGGTCCTTACTCCCTGACGCGAGGACGGTGCCATCTCCACTAAAGCACAGCGAGCGAATGCCAGCCGAATGGCCTTCCAACGTGCACCGGGGCTCAAGTCGTCGCTCGCGCGAATAGTAGTGCCAGATTGCAATCGTGCCATCCTCGCATCCAGCCGCAAGCCAAGAGCGACCGGACCCGTTCGGAGGGCTGATGGCGACGCTAGTGCATGCGTCTGGACAGAAGAATTCCAGTTCTGGTTTCCCGTTCGAAACCCGCCAGATACGAACCCTCCTATCCTTTCCGCCAGTCACGAGGAACTTTCCATCCGAACTGAACGCGAGCGTCAGGAGCCCGCTCTGAGCCCGCATAATAACCCTTTTGGGGGTCGCTCTCGAGACATCCCAAAATCGAATTGCGTCATCTCCGGACGCCGACACGAGTAAGGCCGGGTCGACTGGGCTAAACCGAAGGCTCACGATCCGACCCTCGGGACCAGCGAACTGTGCGGCCGGTTTTAGAGAGGGATAACTCCATAAGCGAATGCTGCCCTTGTGTTCTCCAGCAGCAAGCACCGTGCCATGAATGTTCAAGTCCACCGCAGTCACTTCATGACCTGTGCGTATGGGGTCTCGTTGAGTCAAACTCTTCATGTTCCACAGTCGCACCGTCCCATCCCTGGAGCACGACAGGAGGGTCAACCCATTTGGACTGAATGCAACGTTGTTTACACTATTGGTATGTTCGGAAAACTCCATCTCTTGATGGACGTAAAGATTTTGGGCGCTGACCGTCTTGAACACGCTGACGGATAACGCACTTGGAACGGTTATGCGATGGGCAAAATACTCGTCATTCAACACACTGTCCAGAATATTCTCTCTCACTGCTCCAAGCTTCGCTCCGTATTCCAACACTGCTTTGGCATTTCGAGTGGCATTGTGCAGCTCTGGAGCCGCCTCTTCTGAGTCTGCATGTCGCGCGCCTGTGCTTGTGGACCGAACAAGGTTGACATACGCAGTCTGGGTCTCAGGGCGCCTCCTTAAGAGTTCTGCATGCAGACGAAGCAGATCCTCGTCGTTTTCGAACAAGTGTGCACCCAGGGTCTGCACGAGGGATGTATCCAACTCCTGCTTACCCTCCTCCTCTGGGGTCGTTGACGTGGACAAGGCGCTCTCTCTCAGTGTAGTTGGATCTCGCATCGTAGGACCCGAAGCATCCTCGAGCGTTGTCATGAGGACACGAGTTGGGGAAGCGAGATTCCAGCATGCATAGAAATACTCCAAGAACGAGCTGTGCTGAAAAGACCAGTTGAGCCCATCAGAAGTTTCTATGGGCACAGACTGCAGCACGAACAGAAGCTTCCTGAAACCTTCATCGCTCCTAATATCCCACTCAACCAGCTTCGCAAACCCCTCGTTTCGGTATCGATCATTCAGGCTCGCGACAAATGTTTTGGTGTGTTCTTTGTACATTTTCAGTGCAAGATTCATACAGAATTGTCGGCATTCTCGTGTAAAACTATACGCTAAGCTGCTGGACCAGTCTGGGCAATCGCATAAGCTCTCCTTTGCAAGTTCAAAGTAAGCAGTCACAACCTCCTCTAAGATGTCCGTAATGTTGACCTTTTCTTGCATCGAAACTGTGGATACCTCTGGCGAGGGACGCATGCCATACATCTTATACCTGATGTAGTCATGTTGCTCGGCTAGCTTGGGAAGCAGTCCAACGATTAGTTTTAACATATATGGCCGAGTCTCCAACCCTCTAAAGTTTTCCAAGCAATCCACTCCACGCTTGAATGCAGCTGCATCACCGCGTGTTGCGAGCTGGGGATACGCCTGCAACATCTTCTCAATGAATAAAAGGCTTCTATCGCCATCAAATGCCCGCAAATAGAATACCTCTGAGTGGACACAAAGGTTCCCGCTCTGGGGGAATAGCTTGGTGACTTGGCCTTCTAACGCTGTGTCCAAGAACTGCTGTCGGCAGGAAACAATGGACAGGCCACCATGATACAGCTCAGGCCCGAGCGATTGTCCATTCGCTACGTCGTCATATCCATCGAACATCCAAATCGGGCGCAGCTTGAGGTCGTTGAGCTGGGACTCATAATTCTCGATGGGTATTCCCAATTGAAGCAGTGCGATTTCCCGGACGGGTTTCCCTTGATAGGGGCCGAATCCAGTATTCTTCAAAGCCAACAGGAATGGAACGAACTGCTCCTCACGACCGAGCTTTTCCGCGCTCAACATCGTCCAGTACCGCTGCTCTATCTGCCTCATCGCTGTCGACTTGCCTGCACCAGAAGGCCCAAGCAACAGCACCGAGCAAACGTCACCTGGTGCCTTTTCTTGGAAGATCTGTTGAACCACAGTTTCCACTCGTTGATCGGCGTCATGTAGGACAGCACCTTCGGCTTCCGCGGAGGGTTCGCTTTCGTTCGGAACGAGACTCCTTCCGCACACCAACTCCACATAAAACTCGCTTCCTGGAGCCGCCTCACGTACTTTCTTCAGTTGCATGATCGCCTCTGCAAACGTACGTCCCCCTGCCTCTTCCTGCTTTTGTTCGAGCAGTGCATAGAGGGCATCTATTTTGACGTTTACCTCTACAATACACTCATAAATGTCCTTAAGTCTCCGCGAGTGCTTGATTTGCCTCTGACGAATTTCTTCAACTTTGGAAAGCGTCGCCCTGAGAGCGTTGTGTGTCTCGTTCCAGTAATCCCGGATCAGTTCCAAGACTTCATCATCCTTAATCATCGATTGATCCGAGACGCTCTTCAACAGAGACGTAACTTGGTGCTCGACCTGGCTGGCGAAGTCTTCGAGTTCCTTAGTGTTGTCAGATGGAGACATGAGATGGAACTGGATGTCATCTCTGATTCTGTCTACTTGACTTTCTATGCGTTTGCGGTTACCGTTTGGAGTGGGACTGAGGTTGTCATTCACATGCTTCAATATGGATGACACGTCTTCCAGTCTCGATAGGATTTTTGCACTCATCGCTCCTTGGGCACTGACCTTCTCGGAATGGATGAAACGAGTCACTTCCTGAAGGTTATCTGTGAGGGCGTCGAGAGCACGGGAGTACTTATTGGCATTCCAAAGTGCCATGCAACCCGATGAATGTGAAGACAAGATCTTTGTAAAGACTCGTGTTCTGAGCAAAATACCGTGAGCACGCTCGTAACACTTCTGAGCCTGCAAGGCATGCTGCTTCAGCCAGTTGTCCTCGGAATGTGCCAGCACTCGAAGTTCATCCTCAAGGTCAGTCATCGACCCGATCAATCTGGGTGTCTTAAATTGGATCACCTCATCCAAGTTTGCTGCTTGTTGTTTGATGGAACTAGCAAGCCGTAAAGTTGCTGACAGTCCCTGGGCAATTACTGGGATGGGGATTTCCTGTACAATGTCAGCGATTATTCCCAGGTATTGTGCACCTTCCCCGCCGGCGAACAATAGCGCATCATAGTTCCCTATTTCTTTTTGCTCTTTGGAAGTGTCAAAGTCCCTCTCATCAGCGGCGATGACACTCCCGATGACAGCGAACAGATCCATACGAGAGCTCGAGAAGAACGTGGAGACATCCTGGATTATATCAGCCAAACTGCTTGGGGACAGGTTAGGCGGAAAGGGCTCACAGCAGTAAAGTAGTGCCATCAGTTTCTCAAAGCCATCTGAGACTTTAAAACGTCCTGATGAATCTTTCACCGATGAAAGTGTAATGAGTAACACGTTCTTCCTCCAGCGTGGATGAGAGACAGCGTGATGTTTTAGAGTGATCGTTATCCTCTTGTCAGCATACGAGACTTTCACGCCCTTGAATTTGGGCCCGACCCTTTGAAGCTCAATCATACATGTCACCTTGCCACGGTCCCTCTGCCGCGAGATCACAAGTGTGTTCCCAAGTAAAAGAGCATCATGTTCCTTTGACTCGGTTGCTCCATCATACATCACTTTAAGGATGTTTACGGAACCAATCCAGTAGCGGTTCATCGCTCGATACCACTCTTCGGCTTCTCTGCGCCCTTCAGTATCATTGCCGCATCGGTGAATGCTGTAGAGTGCCGTTTGCGCCAAGTAGTGGCCACGTTCAGCTGCCTTTCGGTATACGCTGATGCTCTTGGTTAGATCCGGCTGTACGCCATGGCCCCGATGGTAGCACACACCTAGGTAAAACCTTGCCATCACATCACCCTGGTTCGCCGCTTTGCGGAAGTACTCGACCGCAAGGCTGTAGTCTACAGGAACAGAATCCTGGTATCCATGGTAGTAGAGCAAGCCCAACTCACGCTGTGCCTTGGGGTCCTCATCCACAGTTCCTCGAAGCGACGTGTTCGTTGATATTTCTGCCATCTTTGGTTCACTGTCGATTCTAGACAGGAGAATGGTACAAGGGCAGTAGCAGATTTGAGCATGGGTGACGAGCGAGGCAATGGACTGGACTCAGGCAGTCCGTTTTGGATAAGCTCGCATTAGTGATACCAAGAATTCCATTTGAATAATCTTCATTCACAATGTAAGACGCTATGTAAGACGATTGAGTTGAGTGTTTAAGCTAAGGGGTGCTCGGATATCGTGGTCCAGGAATGTCAGGAATGTCTTGCGACGTTCAAGAGTACTCTGTATATTGAATAATTTATTGCTACATTTATACATATTATTTTAGACATGGGCATCATTTGTAGTTTACTGCTGCAACATTTCGCGATGCGACGAGAAAACGTCCAAATCTTTTGCGACTGAGCATCGCACCATATAAAGTCAGCTTTGCGAGTCATACAATTTAGTCATACTCTCACCAGCATGTAGATTTGTCTGCTTGTAGACGTCACCGTGAGATGCCCTCTGGCCTCCCACCATGTCTTGCGTGGTTGTGCCACTGGGCACCACTTTGTTGTCACCTAATGCGCCGCCAAATAACGCAAGGTGGTTGAACGTGTGTACGAGGTGATACCCTGGCTTACTATGATGCCCATGCACCTTCAGCTTCATCTACAACCGTCTGCTTCTAATCACCAAGTTATGCTATATACAGACATATTTATTCTTTTTGTCAACGGTATGCCAAACCAACACGACCGCTTACTTGGCATACGATGCTAGGTACTTATTCAGCATCGGCATGCGAGTGGAGAACGCATCCTGTCGTGCAACCACGGCAGGAGGCTGGAGCTTCATAAACTTCTTCTGGTACTTCTGGCTGCCGCGGTAGATGGGCTTCTTAGAATCTTCGTTAGTGCCCACATCCGGCTGGTAAGGACGATCGCAGGTGTTTTGCGTGAGTGCAAACAGACCCGTACCAACTGGCATCGGCGTACCCATGATGATACACTCGGACACGCCCGAGATGTCGTCGGTCGCACCGCGCAGTGCGGCCTCGAACAAGTGGTCCGCAGTCTTCTCGAAAGAGGCAAGCATGAGCACGGACTCCTTCATCTTGGCGATACCGAAGCGGGTAATACCTAGAATTTCACCTCGATATGTCATCGTATCAGCCAGCAGAGCGATGTGACGGTGATCCAGATTCAAACCATGCGACTCCATGGTGGTCTGGATTTCCTTGATAATCGTGGCACGTGCGGCCTCGATACCCAAGGTCTTCCACACCTCGATGATATGGTTGGAGGTCGCCTCGGTACCCTTCACACCGACGGTACCCATCACGCCAAGCAGGTCGTAGCCTTCAACCAGCAGGTTGTAGCGCTTGTTACCATCGTCGTTGATGACGGCTCGGGAGACGCTTGGGATACCCGCCACGACAACGTTGGCGACCTCACGTTTAAGGTGCTGCAAGTGCTGGAGCAGAGTTGAGTCCGACGCTGACACATTCGGATGAATGGTCAGAATGTCCTGTCCACGCACTTTGATGCATCCCTTGAGCTTCAGCTTGCGTGCCGACTCCAGGGCGTAGACTACCTGGGACACGGGGAGGCTAAGCTGGAGGTTGTCAATCGTTTCGCGATCCAGAAGAATTCGAACGAAGCAGTTGCCAGGACGCAGAATGGCCTCGATGGCTCGAGAGACATCGCCCAATCGTGTGGTCTCAATACGACCCTTGACGATACGTGCCGACTTGACATCGTTGTCGCAGACCAAGGGTGCGGTGATAATGGGCGTATTGATCCTCTTCGAGGCGTTGATAATTTCCTTGATACGTGGCACACCGAGCGTGATGTTCATTGACGCGACACCGGCGAAGTGGAAGGTCTTTAGAGTCATCTGAGTACCGGGCTCACCGATGGATTGTGCACCAATGGCACCGACTGCAGTACCAGGCTCAATCATAGCTGCGGTGTACTTGGCGAAGCAGCCGTTCAAGAAGCAGTTAAGCTGACCACGGTAGATTTGTCGGCATTGTCTAGACATGAGAGAAGAGGAGGGAGCATTGCAATTGCAACGAATGAGAATCAGGTCATGACGAGTAAAGTGATATCAGACGTACACCCACCCACCCACACACACACACATACACACAACATGGTGCGTCGAAGCAAACGTTGAATCCTGATCAGAAAGAGAAATTTCCCGATTAGATTATTAATCATGGTAATTATTCAGTTGTCCCAATCTATCTTTCACATCATCTCAAGACTCAACGTAAGTAAAGAATTCACCCACATAAACATGACACGTGTGGGAAAGCGCTATAATGCATCAGTTGTTACGTACTTCCAAATGAATTCCACCTCCTCTGAGGGGCGCTGGAGGGAGCTGCGGGAGCCGGAAAGGTTAGCGGAAATCCCCGCCCCGCGTTCTTCTTGCAAGAACTGCGGCGGCTCGTAGTCAATTTTGAGCTGATCCATGAGATCTGTAAGTGCTCGGAGCTCATCGCGGAAGAATGTCTCGAGGCTTTGCAAGAACCGTGTCGTGCAAGTGTTAGCAACGGCGGGGTGATCCAAGAACGCTCGCACAGCAAGTTCCACATCGCGAGGATACAGGACCTCCAGATCGGACGGCTGGAAAAGGGTGATGCCATTGTGTACGATAATGTTGCCATGGCTCGTCGTGGGACTGCTGACCATCTCAGTGCTGTCTGCGCTGGAGGAGGCTGTCGCTTTCTTGCGACCGCGGCCCTTGGCTGGCTGAGCCTCGGACTTGATGACGGTGGTCGATGCTGGTCCATCTGTCATAGCTGCGGATGGGTCCTCACGTACCCTAGCTGCAGCGACCCAATCCTCCACAGCACCGATTCTCAGCGCCTTGCGAACATCGGCGTTGAGCGTAAGCAGAATGTCGGTCACGGTGACGTTCGACGAAATGTCGCGGCCGGAGCGCTGGTCTTGTCCGTAATGCACCTCCACGGTAGAGTAAATTGCACGGCACTGCTCAAAGAAAAGGCGGAAGTTGACCGGGGAAGAGCCCTCGGCCATCAGAATAGGATCCAAACCATCGTCACCGTACATGAACTGAACGAGGTTACGCTCAGAGGTGCGCACAGTGCCGTCGTACTGCACACACAAATCTTCCAAAGCCTTCATCAATCGGCGCTGCATGTAACCCGTCTCTGCGGTCTTGACGGCGGTATCGACCAGACCCTCACGACCACCCATGGTGTGGAAGAAGAACTCGGTGGCGGTTAGACCAGAGTAGAAGCTATTCTCAACGAAACCCTTGGCGTCAGGTTCGCGCGAATAACGTGGGAAGTGAGGCAGAGTGCGGTTCTGGAAACCTTCGGGAATTCGTGAACCGCTAATCGCCTGTTGACCTACGCACGAGGTCATCTGCGAAATGTTAATCTTACTACCCTTGGAACCAGACACAGCCATGATAAGCGGGGTGTTCGTCTCGAGGTTCAACTCCTTAAAGCAGACACTACCCGCATCCTCACGAATGTTGGAGAGCTCACCCAACAGCAGGGATTCCAAGGTCTGCTCCTCGTTACAACCTGGTCGAAGGGTCAACTGGTGGCGCTTATAGAGCTCAATGTTACGGTTGCACTTGTCGTATCCGGCGCGTACGAGTTCCATCTTGCGGGCCAACAGCTTAACGCCGGGGGTAACATCGTCAATACCAATGGAGAAGCCCTGGCAGCCAACAAAGCGTGCAGAGAGTTTTGCTAGACGATTCAAGAAGCGCGCGGCGTTGACAGGACCTTGGATACCACGCACCAACTGGTAGAACATACCCTTCTTGGAACCACCCAACGCGTCCTTATCAATCGAACCACACATCACCTCGGAGTTACGGATGACCACGTAACCGTCAGCGGGGCACATAGGATGGGGCTGTTTGTTCGATCGCGACTTGAGCTCGATCGTGATGACCGGCCAGTGCTGGCTCGGATCACGATTCGGCTTCAACAGGAGGGAGAAGATCTGCTTGCCGGTCCACAGCTGCATTGGCTTGATGATCGCAGGGGGAGGCATTAAGACAGACTCTAAACCATCGTTCATTCCGGCTACGATTGCCGTGAATCGACCGCGATCAAAGAAGCGGTCCTTCTTTGTGATCAAGAACGATGATGTGATGAAGTCCTGCGTGGCAGTGATCAAGGGTTCGCCATGTCTCGGCGAGACAATGTTCTTTGTAACTGCCATCAGCTCTTGCGCCTCGGCTCGTGCCTCAAGTGTTTGGGGTAAGTGACAGTTCATTTCATCACCGTCGAAGTCAGCATTATAAGGGGTACACACACATTCATTGAATCGGAATGTACGCCAAGGCAGCACCTTCACGCGGTGAGCCATGATGGACATTCGGTGCAGCGAGGGCTGACGGTTGAACAGGACTACGTCATCGTCTCGGAGGTGACGCTCAACGATATCACCCTCGCGAAGCATGGCCGCCATGAACTTTCGGTCAGCGAACTTGAGGAAAATCTTGTTGCCGGTCTTGAACTCGATAATGTTTGCACCTGGATGATTATCGGGGCCATTCAACACCGCCTGACGAAGTTCTGCAATGTTGTGACTAAAAACGCGCTCAGGGAAGGTCAAAATCTTCGCAACACGCTGAGGCACACCGATTTGATCCACACGCAGGTTAGGATCTGGGGAAATGACCGTACGCGAAGAGAAGTCGACACGCTTACCCGAAAGGTTACCTCGGAAACGACCTTGCTTACCTTTGAGACGCTGTGTCAGGGCGCGGATGGGCTTCGCCGCAATCGCAGCCTTGTTAAAACCAGGCAAGTCAGAGTTCACAAGCATGGCAACTTGCTGCTGCAGGTAATCCCAGTTTTCAATAATCACGGGCGTGGCTACACCCTTCTGGAAGCAGGCTTTGATGAAGTTGTTGATATATACAATGTCACCTAGCTTCACAGTCAGGTCATCTTCGTTCGAGCCTGAGCTACCCATCGTCACAGACGGACGAATGCAGACGGGAGGAACGGTAAGATGCGTTACGATCATATCCTCTGGACGACCGATGGCGGGATCCAGGTTGAGCAAATAGCAATCCTCATCCGAGACGGCACTGAACAAACGCTGCGCGAGCAAGGGTGATATCTCGACCATCGCCTTGTCAATTAGATCAGGCAGGTTGTTGTTATAGCGGCAGGCGTTCTCGAAAGAAAGTCGGAACTGCTCTCGCCAGGAATCTGGTGCACCTCGGTGCTTGCCACTGACGCTCTGTACCTCCTCCTCGTACTTGGTTGAGGTCACGTCAAGGCCCTTCGCACGCGCCTTGCGACGAAGGCGAGCGGCCTCCTTGAGCTCGGCCTCCTTTTCGGGGTCTCGCTCCTTTTTGCTCTCCTTCTCGCGCAGGTCATGCACGAACTTGAACATACCCGGGAGTTTCTTCACGGGTCCGTTGCGTGAGCCACAGTTCGAGCACACACGACACTTCTTGGCGAGATCCAACACCTCCTCGCGCAGTGTGGCGGATCGACCGCGGCGGTCACCCGTGGCCATCTTGCTGAGGTAGTGCTCACGGAAGGCCTCGGAGGGGAGGAGTACTCTCGAGCAAGTCTTGCAGATGGTCTGAAGGACACGCTGGATCTCCTTCATGTAACCAATGTGGAAGACGGGCAGTTCAAGCGCGATGTGACCGAAGTGACCGATACAGTCTTGCAGAGGTTTGTGACAGGTATGGCACTTGCTTGACTTATCGCTAATACCCAGTCGACGGTCGAGCACACCGAACGGCATGGGCTCCAGCCGATTCAACTCATAGAAGTTGCGCTGGACGATTTCCAGGTGCGAAGTACGGAGTACATCCTCCGCCTTGAGCATACCGAACTGAATTTGCTTCACCTTCGCATTCGCCAGTGCTTGAGGCGTATTGCGTGGCATGTCATATGCATCATCGCCTTCGAGCAACGGCAAGGGTTGATCGACAAACGTCTTAAACACACCAATTTGATCCAAAGCATCGCGGCGTTTGGCATAGTTCATCGTATCTTGGTTCGCGCTCTGCTGGGGTAGTGTGGTAGTAGCGGCATTGCTGCTGCTACTACCGCCCCCACTATGATCTGTGCTCATAGTGGATGGATTAATTATACTGTCGGGTCGGTTGCCTTGCGTATAATGCGAGAGCCGACGTCACTCCCGCACGCTAGCACCCACGCGGCGTGCCGTATTCCACTCTCTGGTAAGAAGACCGCGCAGGTTAAAGTGCGGAGAAAGTGCGGAAAGTGCAGTTTCTTGGGTGGTTGCGCGGGGTGAACCGAATATTAATGGTATCGATGGATATACCAACTCGTGTGCTATCAAATTTGCTCGAGTGTATAGCAAGATCTCGGATTATATATCCTTAACTTTAGATCTAAACCATCGCATTTTTTCTTGATTTTTCATAGCAAAAGGTAGTCTCACAGGGGGTGACATCGTGTGTGTGATCAGAGAACATATTCCAATCGATCCATTTTCCCGCGTAGTTACCTCTCCTGGAGTTGTTATGTGAGTGCTGACCCTACAACCCCACATCCTTGACATTTATATTCTACTTGTTTCGGCTGGTGGCCTTCTCCCAGCGCCTTTTCTCGCCCTTAGCAGCCTGTACACAGGCTTGAGGCCTACAATAAACCGTGCATTAGCAGTCTGATCCAGCATTCCACCATATGCCCGGGTGATTACAAGCCCTCTTCCGCATTCTACCTGCCAACACGCACTCTGGTAGCAGTTTCTCCAGCCCTCAGATGCTTTGTTGGAGGGCCTTGTGTGTGGGGTTTCATAAGGGCGAGGCTCATTAAGGTGGATACAGCGCTGAAGCATCGTGTTGGATCACACTCCGCCACGTGGCTCGCACCTGCCTCCGAGCGTGTCTCGCACTGGGCCCACCCCGAGGGGAGGGTGATGGGGTTGACTGTGTCACAACTTGAGGAATACGGAATGGCGGGACAGGTTAGAGTTGTCATGTGGAAAATTGGTGGAAATAATGCTGTACTTGTATTGAAATGGATTTGTCTGGGTTTCACCTCACTTCACACGCGACGCACGCTCCAAGATCCGGGATATCGCCTCGATTTGAAGTTGACTCTCCTACTGCGACCGGTATTTGAGGCATCCACCGCCGGGTTCTCCTACTTGATTGGGTAATATGGTCAATCTCGTAGTATACTCCTGTATTTGTAAGATATATCTCTGTATTCAAGTTATCTCACCAAGAACGATCCCTCATATCTCTTCCAGAACCCTACGCTCAGCCGTCACGACTCGTCTTGCCTCGCTCTGTTCGTAAACCTCATGCGTCAGATGCAGTGTTAGCTGCGGCAGACTGTTCTCTCAAGTTTGCCACGCCCGAAACACCCCCATTCCAAGTCAGCGCGCCAGCATTGCCGCCTAAAGTGACGCCACAAATCCGGTGCTTAGTTGCGCTCTCCTCCACTTCTCCGGACTTAACCTTCACCCCCGCACCAATAGGCTACCGGGCATTGTCCGGCTCACCCCAGTTGCATCATGTATGTTGGCTTTACGTCTTCGTCTGGTTTGGCATTCCATGTCTGGGCTCGTGCTTTTTCATGCTCCAAATGATTGAGTGCGTAGAGCACATGCCAGAGGCATGCCGAGACACTTACTCACGCTATCTGCTCCTGCTCCTCTCCACGTCACCGCTACATCTTATAGGGGTAATGCTATCGTCGTTCCCGACGGCACGCGCACTAAATGCATCGAGGTGAGGTCGGAGTTGGGGTACGCGATCCAGCGGTGTTTACCGCATTCGGCACAGCCCTATCAGCTGTCCACTCCGGCATCGTTAATCTCGCACTTATTCAACCCTTATGCCATCCATGGCGGCTACAGCGAGGACGCACATTCGTCCACTGGCACCATGCATGACACCGCGTTTGTTCATGAATGCACTAAGACGTGTGGAGCTTCGCCAGAAACGGATTCCAACGAGTTTAGAGAGACGCATCTTTACATTTCGGAGTCCATCCAGTCGTCTGGCCACGATGTTATGGAGGAGAAGGAGGTCGATTTGTCAGCGCACGGCACTGAGAGTATCGTGGCTCCCGAAACCTTAATTGCGTGGTTGATCCAGGCCAATCAAGATGGAAATCTGATCGTGGAGTTGATAACCAACCCTATTGCAACTAGTGATCTGATGTCGCAGGGTACCGTCTTGTTACTCCACACGAGCCCAACATCATCGAACACGTTTCAACCAAGTCTTCAGCCATCAGGCAAGGAGCAATCCAGAGCCCTGGCATCTCCAGTGCAGGCGTTAGAGCTACTCAAGTTACTGGGCCAGCGGCTCGATTATTCAACAAGGTCAGGCCACTCGACCAATACGAGTGCAGGCGCTTCTAGTCAGCGGGGCACAGCAACAGTGGGACCTGAGCTTATTCTTCATTTTCGGGACTTTATTTTAAGTCTATACCACTGGCCCAATAAGCATTCCTCACCTGAAGTTCAGCATTATGTGCATTGGACTTTCAGTCATTTCGCGCACGTCTTCCACCAGAACCATGACACTAAACACAAATTCTTGATGCTCTTGGAGCAGGGAAGCTATGCGAGCAAGGGAGCACGTGGATTTGTCCCACTAGGTTTGTCAGTTCCCGTTCCTGTCCCTCCCCCCGCTGCATTCGGCTTTGGCGGCTCGACGGCTTCTCTCGCGACAAGGAGCCCTTCGTCAACTCCATCGCCTCAAGCTGCCTCCACTGTGAGTCATGATGCCAAAGACATGACCTCCGGTCAGCACCCTATCAGTAGTAGTGCTCAGAGATTCTGGAAATCATCCGGAACCGGACGTAGCGCCACTCCTGATCCTGATTCAGTCGTCTCGTCGCTGCGCGCGTTGGTCTCCGACACCTCCCCACGGCCAGGTCCATTTTCACGATGTCCAATCATCCATGAGTTTGTTAATCACATTTTAGATAACTTTGGAAGTCGCACTGCCACACCAGTCGTCCAAGATGACAACAGCAAACATGACTCGTTCCAAATCCCACTGGGATCTCCACGCAATGACTCTAGAAGGTCTTCGCGTACCACCTCGGAGGGACAATCGAACGTCTCAGAAGCTCCACTTCAGTTGGAGGCAGCTCCGTTCTCCAGCATCGTCTCGAATGCGGTCGCGGAGCATCCAGCGGCGTCCACTTATGACTCACCGAGCGTTACGCAGCCTGTGCCAATCCAACGCACGCACGTTCGTACACCCTCAGTTACATTAGATCTCTCATTACTCGGTGGCACGGCGATTGAGGCTCCGAGTGAGTTTGATGAGCATAGTCAGCATATGCCTTGGAAAGCCCCAACAGTCCCCTCGTCTCGACCGGTCTCCGCGCTTGGGAACATTTCGCGTGCTGCATCGCAGCTTTCGACACCAACGGTCAGTCTTCAACCAAAGTTTCTGTATGCCGCACCATCGGGCGAAGGCCAGCTCAGCACGCTAGATCTACCCACGTCGAGCCCTTCTACATCGGTTGTTTCACCTTCGAATTCGTCTTCTTCCTCGAGTGCTAAGACAGTAACAACTTTGCGCATGTCACCACGTACAGGTGCTCCGTCCCAGCTACATGCAGAGTCGACGGTTCCTCGAGGAGCTTCCAATGAAATAGCGACGAGAGGAGTGAGTCTAGATCTAAGCGCGTTCGCGAGTGAACCTGACATCGAGGAGGAGGAGGGAGAAGAAGAGGACGAAATGGATAGTGCGACACTCGCAGCAGAGCTCTGCTGTGGCATGCCTCCCAGTCCCACAAGCGACATCAGTGTTGAAACTTCTCAGGAAACCGTCGTGATACCCTTCTTGCAGCGAGGTGTTGATATTGCAACAAGAGAATCTCTTCTGAATTCTCGTATCCCACTAGATCCTGAGGTCGTCCGAGCCGAGCGTCTCTTCCGATCCGCCGAAATCCCCTCATCGACAACTTCAGCGGCGTCCTCATCGTCCTCAACTTACATGCGAGAAACAGGTCGTGGAACCGCACGAGGTGTGAACCAAGCGGGTTGGGCCACAGCCAATTCCAACCCTGCCTATTCAGGCTTTATTGCCAACGATGACGAGGAAGAAATGCTTATGCGCAAGAACCGCAAACTTGCGTTTTATTCTCAAAGATGCACACAATTGCTACCATTCCTTTTTATCAGTGGAAGGACGGTCTCGCAATCAAAGGATATGCTACAGGCCTACGGTATCACACACATCGTCAACTGTGCCTCAACTGTATGCAAGAACGTCTTTGAGGGTGTTAGAGACCCCTATGGCGATGGCTCCGTCGAGTATATTGATTATCTCAGTCTACCTATGCTTGACAGCACACATGAGGATCTATTTGCTATTTTCTATCAGGTCATTCGTTACATCCTTCGTGTGCGGGAAGAAAACCCCTCAGGTCGAATCTTAGTCCACTGCCAACAAGGTGTATCGCGCTCTAGCGCCATCTGCATCGGTTTTCTCATGCTTTGGTTCCGCATGTCGTACGAGGCGGCTTGTGGCTATGTCAAACGTCGTCGTGGCATATGCAGTCCAAATGTTGGATTCATGTGTCAGCTCATGGCTTGGTTCCAACGACTGTGCAGCAGCTTCCAGTTGACCCCACCGCTCAGGTTCGGCGAGGATTCGGACCAACTGGTTCCCCTTCCCGCACTGCTTTATAGAATCTCTTATTCATCACCAGGTAAAACCATTGGATTGACACATGGGAGTACCACTCACTCTCGTCGCCCAAGTTCGGCGCTTCTTCATCGTCTTCCGTCCTTCCGGCTGGTCGACTTTGCTGACCCTCTCGTGGAAATCCTGCAGCGTTTACAAGCCGGAGATCAAGAAGATCTTGATATTCGCTCGAGTGTTGTGCCGCTTCACGCTCTTCTAGATCCAAGGACAAGTTACCTCTTGTGCCTTCCCAACTTATCGCTCATTGCACTCAGTCAGAGTGACCCACGACCAGAGCTGTTGGCGCTCCATCTCCTGTCATTAATTGAGTATGAAGGTGCATCCCCAACCGTGGGCTGCTTGTTTCTTCCTCCAGAAGGTGAAGAGTCTGGGCCCGAATGCACCCTTCCGGTGAGTCGTATCTCAGCAGACGACCTGACTGCTCTTCTCAAAGCTCACCCACTCGTTTCAGAAGGGTGTGCAACATCCAGCCAGATCAGAGTCTTGTCCGCGTCGCAAGCTGAAGCGCATTTCTGGAGCTTTATGAAGTGTGCAGGAATAACTAATGCACCTCAGAGTGCCAATGGGCCGTTCTATCATGGAATTGTTGAAATGCCATCCAGCTCGGTAGGAGACAGCTCGGCTTCAATCGCATATCCGTCTGTTCTGCCAAAACAACCGTTATATGATGATGAGGTGAAGCCCTTCTGTGCACTTGGCTCACTTGAAGGACTGCCGCAGGATGTACGGTTAGAGCAACTGCGTACCCTGTCAGACAACTTGATGCAACATGTGATCGTCCCGGTGTTGACTTCACCTGCTGTCGCTGTGGACAGCGAGCCAGACATCCCAACTCAAGATCTCGACTCTAGCACCCATTCTGAGACAAGAAGTATTTGGAACGCATCAAGAGCACTTGATGTCGCTCTTTGCCGTGAATTCGTCGATTCACATTCTTTTGGCGCATACGTCCATGCAGACGCCCATCAGGCTGTGGCTGTCATCGACTTAACAGAGTCCATCGAACATATGCAAGAGGCTGAAATCAAGAATGCGATCCTCGACTCAAGTCGGATGGACCATTCACACATTCAAGAATGCGATCTTGGGGATGAGCAAGTCGACACTGAAGAAGAGCCTGACGTGATTCAGCGGCGCAAGCTGAAGGCGTTGTTTGGGGCCGCCGTCCAACTCTACGAACTTGGACAATGGCAAGAACCCCTAGATCCATTTGAAAGTCAAGACCTTGTGGACGACGGCATCTTCCTTCTCCATCGAAATCGGTCCGAATGGAAACGCTTTGTTGACTTTGTTGGTTCGTGCGATCCTGACACGTGTGAGGAGTTCATTTTGTGCTTCGATGACGAAGATTTACAAGATTGTGAGCGTGACGCGGGATCTCATGAAGCCTCAGGACCTGAAAGCGAGCAACATTATGTCCATGATCTGTTTATCTGGGTCGGAAAAGACTGCAACGTAGCAGCGGATGAGGAGCAGTTCGAAAGTGTGCTCCACGGCATTGCAACCGAGTTTTGTACAGAATTTTCGATTTCCTTAGAACAATGTAGAATACGCTGTGAGTACCAGAACCAAGAAAGCGAAACGTTTTGGCAATGCTTTATTAACGGGTAGTGAACTTGTGCCTTATGATACCGTTCTGGTCATTGAATACAGTCATGTATATAGTCATTGTGTCCGCATTCTGCATTCGATACCTCAATATACAATTGGGAACTCTTTCTATTCTACTGAAGATACACTTACAGTAAGGTGAATGTGTTGTGCGTAGATCGTGACGTCCGACACCTTATTGGCGAATGATTTCGTAAAAGCCGACACATGCAACCTGGCATTGCATACGTCCAGTCAATCTATCAACGTTGAGTGGGTTGCCAGCCACCTCAAGCGAATTAGACGCCGAGTCTGGATTGATAAAGAGGGAGACTTTGGCAACCGTCGGTGAGGCCACCTTCAGCACCGACCCGATTGCGTAGGTATCACTTCCATACACGGGTTCTGAGCGAAGCTTCCAGGCTGCCAATCCACCCTGCGGGTTGCGTAGTGCAATCAAATAACCAGGAGTGAAGTCAGTTTCGGGCTCGAAGTTAAGAGCGCCGATGATATATCCTTCAGTGGTCAAGAAAAGCGTGAGGCAGGTCTCGTTGTTTCGACGCAGTTCATTGAACCTAGTCGATGCATTTGGTGATGATAGGTACTTCTGCGTGATGCAACCGCCAGAGGAGAAGGATTCAGGAAGGAGGGAGAAAATAAACGACCGGATTTGAGGTACAGCAAGTATCTGAGAGAGATGAGAGTCTACGTTAGAGCGCAAGTTCTTAAGCTGAAGCGGCCGTGAGCGAGGGCGGTGGCTGGCAAGCGGAGAGGAGCGGTCTCGAAGCGAAGGCGGAGTGTTATAGTACTCCTCAAGTTGTTTCAGCTCGACATGCGCTAGCACCTTAGATTCTCGAAGTGTTGCGAGATGAGTCTTGTTCATCACTCCGAAGCGGATGAATTTGAAGAAAGGTCGCATGAAGCGGCGTTTGAGATCATCGAGATCTGCATCTTGCTCAACATCAAACTCGAAATCATCCTTATCACCATCATCACCGTGAACAGGATAGCCATTCTCATCGTATTCAACGGTACTGGGCGCATTCGTCGACCATGTCTTCTCTCCTTTGGATTCGGCTTCGGCCTTCCTTGCATTCTGATAGGCACGGGCATCCGTAGTGGTGCGCTGCAACAACAGGCGGAAAAGTGCAATCTCGGGCATTTCCAACTCATCCGACGCAAGGACTTCTTCGAGAAGTGGTCGAGGAATCTCACGGAGCGAGTCCAGCTTGGCCGTGACAGTAGAGAAGCTCGCTAGGAGATACGAAGTCACACAAGCATGAGACACTCCCATTGCCCTCAAGGTGCCGTACCAGCTAATGAAATTCATTGGTGTAAGGTGGGTGGCAACCTCGGCGAGACATCTCTCGACCAAAGGCTGGACATGAAGCGTGAGCGCAGCTTTCAGCGTTGACTCTAGCAGGTCCTCGCGGAGAAGGGTGAGCACATCACCGTACAGATATCGGAGGACCTCACGAAAGCCATCTACCGACACACCGCTATCACCAACCGGGATGACCAAGGGTCGTGCGTCGGGTTGAAGCGCCTCGAAAGTCTCAATAAGATCTGAAAGAACAGGAGAGCCTAGTCGAAGAATGCATTTGTGACCATAGACCGAGACAGTCTTGGGAGCAGACGGGCTGCTGGCAGTGGTGCTGGCGCGCATGGCAGCATCAGAGTGCTTTGGTGTTTGGTCAGTTACCGTGAAGTCGAATCGAACATCCGCGAGGACATTGGTAGTGGCAAGTCGAGAAACCTTCTCCTGGATTGTGAATGAGGGGTCATTCGTCGCCTTGAGCAGGTTCTGTGCGACTCTGGTCTTGAACAGCTTTTCGAGCCGAGCCTGCATGTTTAGTTCTTGCTCCGTCGATGCCGATGTCAATGCGAGTCTTGACGTCGATGGGATGCGCGTACGTAGGTTAGTGCTGTGAGGTAGTAAGTGTGAAGGGACGAATCTATATGCGTCTGCCTAGCTGAGCTGCGTATCCAAAATATCTAACCGAGCACTGGGTCAGTCAGCAGATTAGCAAGTGGAACCTAGACGTAAACAGGGTGCCAGACTGTGCACAACCACAAACGAAGCAGCTGAGCAGCAGACTAAACAACGGAGCGCGTGGCGTGGCGAGCAGGATAATGACCAAGATGATTAGAAACGAGGCTTAATCGATGTCAAGAGACACATGGAGTGGCGTGGACGGAGGATCCGGGCCGATCGCGCCAGGATCTTGATCCAACCCAGCCGTCAATTGAAGTGAGATCGAGCAGTGTAGGTTTGTGTCTGGGCAATGGGTGGTTATTCTCAGTGCGTAGGGGATCTCTGGATGTAAGCGAGTACATATGCTATCTGCCTATGTAGTAGTGGAGGTTATACTGCTATGCACTCACTCACACACGTGTATTCCGCGCGGAAATCACTCGGATCGAAACCGAGATTTTCACTTCACCACTCACCAAAAATCCCACGACTCGAGGTCAAATGTGACCATGGTCACAAAACTCAGCCCCGGTGGACATGTCTGAGCAAATCCCAGCTTGGAGAAAAATCCAAGGCGCTGTTTTGGGTGAGTGAAAATTAGGGCTGTACGGTGTGTGAGGGGCGGAACATTTTGCAGAGTTGTGGAAAATCTCCGTATCCAGCACTCGCACTGTACCGCACACTGGAAAACCTCTTGAACAAGGAGAAAAACCCCGCCTAATCGAGATTTTCCACTTGCGAGTTTGTGTTCGGGGTTGGATTCGACCTTGCGCCGGGGTCGCTTTACGAGTTTAAGTTCATCTGAACGTTTCTGACCTCTTGGAGTGGCTGTTATCGCGGAAAAACTCCAACGGCCTGCGAGGCGACCGTCCTAAATCGACTCGAAAAGGAATCTGCCAAGCTAACAGTGAGACACGTCTTTCTGTGTATAACCTACCTGTTTAGGTGCTCTTCGAAGAGAGCGCGAGCCACAGCCAGAGCCACAGCGGCAGCAGCGTGCGTTTGTGTCTCGGAGCGAAGGAGGCAGCACGGAGTGCACAGAGTTCACCCAGCTGCACTCTCCTCGGCCCAATCATCTCTCTTCGACTAGGAACCAACCAGTTGGTTTGCTTACTGCCTGGCCTGGTTCCCGGATTCAAGTGGGTTTAACGGGGTTTAACTGGTGTAGCGAAGGTGATTGCACTCGTTGTTTGATCTACACAATGAGACGCAGTCATCCTCGGGACGGGACCCATTTGACCAACTCTCGGGGTGAAGAGCTGCTCGGAGAGGATAGCCTTGTGCATCGGGATGCAAAGCCCCTCGCTCGACGTCAGCGTTTAATCTATGCTGGTGTGCTCTCCATACTTGTGCTGATTATCATCCTTCAAGTCATGGTGAGGCATCGTGAAGGATATGGGGACCCAGCGACTGGCGGTGATGCGTCGAACTCTGCTGGTGGATTCGTCAGTTCCCTATTCTCGATTTCGACCGCTTCCGCCGAAGAACCCAAAGCCCCGAGTCCTACGCACGTGCCCGTGAAGCCGATCGTTGTTAACACGAGAGCGAGCAGTCGTGGGCTTCCCCGTCGCTTGATGAGGCAGAGCCAGCAACAGCAGGGCGAGGCGAAGGCCATCGAACTTCCAGCGCCCTCACCGACTCCAGAGGCGCGACGTGCAATCTCACCCCCGCCTCAGACACAGGCTCAGGCTCAGTCTGAGTCCAGCGACTGGGGAGCGGAGACTACCTCGAAGACAAGCAAAAACACGTACTTAGAGGAACCAGAGGATGCCACGTCTTACGCGCAACATGACAAGAGGCCCATTTCCAAGGCTCAAACCTCAGATAGTGAGAGTGACATTCTGAATCTATCAGGATCTCAGTATACATATGACGTTGATCTGTTTGAAGCAAAGGAAGCGGAGGATGTCGAGCGGGCCACCTCGCTTGAAACACCAGACCACTTCGCACAGGCAAACGACAGGCTGCAGCCAGTGCGTATTGTGAGTTTGTCCGAGATCCCGGAGACAAATCGGCATCTCGCAGAAGCACCATTCGCTGCTGAAGTCATTAGCGAAACCAAGTTTGCCTATACTGCCTCAGCACAGCGTCTACATGGTGCAGTTAGTCCGTCGAGAGGGCACTCGCTGCCGAGTTTGGCTCAGGTCCCATCGCAGACCACACTTAGCTTGGCGTTGCAAGCGAACGATCCATTTGAATCGTTTGAATCGTCGCCGCTAGTGAAGGACCGCTTCAAATTCTTTTATCCCCGTGCGAACGTTTCGAACATTGTTCTCGTGTGGGATTTCCCGATCTGTGGGTGTGATAGCTTCAAGATTGAAGGATTGAGTATTCTGACCGGACTTATCAAGACAGCGCTCGTCGGTAAGCTTGCGATGGTTAGTGCCCCAGGATGCCTGTGCGAGGGCATGGCTCCCCACGTCGTCGCGTACTTCGAGTCTCTGAGGACTGCCCCATTTCATTTGTGGGATGTTGATGTCTTTGTTTCGCATAAGCCACCCCACGACTATCCAATTTGGCCGTATCGTGGAGTCGTTAACTTGCCTTTTAAGCCTAAGGTCATCGTTGGTCGCTCAATGGTCGAGCTGCTACAACTGCCCAAACGGTGGTCTCCAGATATCTTGCATCGCGTTGACGAAATTTGGGTGCCATCTCACCACTCGTACGAGGCATTCCATAGGGCTGGCATGTCCAAAGACCGGTTGCACATTATTCACGAGCCTGTTGACACAGACTTCTATGATGCCCGCTTGCACATTCCACATGCAGATAAAAACCTGCGTGGATTCAACTTCCTCTCCGTGTTCAAATGGGAGCCGCGCAAAGGCGTTGACATCCTAATTCGAGCATTTTTCAGTGAGTTTACACCCTACGATGACGTAGCTCTAGTACTTCATACGTACTTGTTCGGGTCCGAGGATCCACGAAATCCACAGAAGATCCGCGATAAAGTTGCGGAAATCCGCGGCATGATTCCTGTTCAAGACCGACCGGCCAAGGGAATGGCAAGCCTAGACCAAGTTGTCATCATTTCGGAGCAAACGCCCGCATACTATATGCCACGTATATATCGCTGTGCTCACGCATTTGTGCTCCCAACCAGAGGAGAGGGATGGGGGTTGCCTTACGCAGAGGCTATGAGCATGTCTCTGCCCGTAATTGCGACTAATTGGAGTGGTCCAGCTGAGTTCATCACTCCAGAAGTCGGCTACTTGATCCGTACCAAGGGTCTGTCCAAAGCCCATGGTATTGGCTTTAGCCCAGAGGACGGTGACCAGTGGATTGAGCCGGATATTGACCACTTGCGAGAGCTTATGCGGCACGTCTTTACGCATCGTGATGAAGCTCGGGCCGTGGGTGAACGTGCAGCGCGCTATGTCCGTAAGTATTTGACGCAAGAGGCGATCGCAGGTGAAATAGGCGATCGCCTAGCACATATTATGGTCGAGCGAGGCATTCGAGGTTCTGCCCACTATGCAGATCGTATTGCGGCGGAACGACAGGCAGCAGTTGATCGTCGAGCCCTTGAAATCTTGCAAGAGCGCTTAAAACTCAAGAAGCGCAAGCAGCAAGCCTTGGCGATGGAGCGAGAGCGTACCCAGCGCGTTCTAACGATGGAAACAGTGATGGAATACGTCGACGATCCCGAGGACCTCAAGAAGGCGGCAAAGATCGACTCTGAGGGCTCTCGAACTGGCAAGCAGCCTGCGAAACTATCAAAGCGAGGACAGAGGCAGAAAGAAGAAAGAACACGACGCAAGCGTTATAGTCGCAGCAAGCGCGATCGCCGCACTCGACGTTCGCATGGGCGAGAGGATAGCGCCGAACTCGAATCAGATGAGGACGCCGGACATGAAGAAGAGCCCGACCGGGAGTCTGATTCCAGAGAGGCATCGTCAACTCAAGTGGGCTTGGACCCCATAACATTTGTCGCAGCTGATATGATTGCAAGCGATGATTTTGCGGATGCTTTGGATCCTTCACATGCTGAGTTAACCGCAACGGCTATCAGTTTGATCGCCAGCAAGATTAACCGCAAAGAAGATCATTACAATAGCTACGAATCTCTGGAACGGCATGTCTCTCAAGCGCCACAGCGAGAACAGCGAGAACAGAGCCGAAACAGCGATCCAAGCCCAGACCAGCGCAGCCAAGGCCAAGGCCAGGGCTCAAAGTCTATCCTGGACAAACCGGTTTCGGAACTAAGCGAACGTGAGAAAGCCATTCGTTTACGGACACTAAAGCGAGGTCATGGCGCACATTATGAGGAGACTGAGGCTCGAATTAAAGAGCTTGTCGCGAAGGGAGAGTCCCTCCCTCACCCCCGACCTCACCTACTTCATCGGCAACAGCAGCGCCACCGTAAGAATGATCACAATGATTACTGACAGGCTTTACTCACATCACAGGTATCCGAGCGACTGGGTTGAATCAACGGCACGTTTTACACTAGTTTTTAATTCCTTTGTATACTGTTTGTAATGCTTGTAACGTAGTTGTTCGTTTATCTCTAGGCCACCGTCTGGCTTGGACTAGTACTTCTTCTTGAGTCCCTGCGATCCACGTTGTAAATCGCCTGGCAAGCTTAAGTGTTGGGTTGATTCAGGCGACGTGTTAGTGTATTGTCATCGCTGTAAACGATTTTAAGACGTATCATTCCGCATCACATGGAAGATGTTTCGTGGCATGGTCAAAGGAGAAGCCGATCTGGCTCCCCCAGCACTACCATGCTAATCTCAATTCAACGGCGCTGAGTGCTATGTTACTAAGCGAGTTCCTTTTATGGATATGACAAACCTCCAGCTCGCATGGTTCATAGCATTCTTCCGCTATCCTTCCCTTCCGCTCTGCTTCCGCGATCGATGCGGGGCTCAAGGACTGAGACCCAGCTCGAGTGTCGGAAGAGTGGTGCATGTACTGACGTTTGCAACGACAGCAGCAACATTTTTGGTAGTAAAGTCTTCTCATCTTGTTGACTGTTCATGAAGCCTCAATCCCGTTTCCGTTCGGACTCCTATCAAGGAGGCCTGGGTGCGCACAGAACCTTACACTCTACCAAGTCGTGTTTTCAAATTTCAAACAAAATTTGTCTGTGACAGGAACTTTTCCATCTCTAGCAGATCTCGTGATTGTTCCGTTGAATGGGGCGTCAAATCTCGCCATTCGTTCTTCGAAGCACGTCTCAGTGCTTCGGTGAGCTTGTCCCACCTAAAACCCCGGAACAGGCCTTTGAAAGGCTCGTGAAAAATGGCGACTATTTCAAAGCCAACTATTTGTTGGCGTTGGCGGCGATCCTCGTCGTCGTATGGTACGTATCGTGACACGATCTACGCTGTAAACGCACGGTCTACTGGTATCAGTCACTGCTTGCGTCAAATACCTCGGTTGGGCCACGATATGGCTCGATTCTTATCGCCCGCGTCAGCATCCCAGGCTTACTCAGAATGACGTCAAATCTCACTCTTCCCACCATGATCTCTAGTTTCCTGCGCCCGATTGTCTTTGTTATCCTTGCGCTGACCATAGGCTCGATTTGGTACTTCCTGTTCGTGAATATTATGCCTGTTGTCATCCTAGGCCGAGCACTTAGTCGCCGTGAGATTTTCTACTGGTGCTCCGGACTGGGTTATCTGGGTCTTTGCTTGTTTGGTGGCCGGACAGTTTGGTACTCTATCGGCCTGTGGCTAATTCTATGCTTGGCCCACGCACTACTGCGTAAGGAGACGATTGGTGCCAAGTTCAACAGTGTCGTAAACCGCGTCTCCAAACCTTCAAGGTTTGAGGAAGCCTTGTTCGGATTCTTGGAGGAGATGTTTGATATTCAAGACGACTCCGGACCAGGTGTGGGGGCTCGTAGGATCGACCACTCCTTTTCCCGTAGCCATGGCTCACGAGCTCTCTCGGCGGAGGCAGATGCTGTCTACGTTGATCCAGAAGATCCTCAAATGCAGGAGTATGCAGCGTATCGCCAAAATGCGGATGAAAACCGATCAAGACGGAGAGAAATCATCTCTCAGCTGCAGGCCAAGTACGGAACACACACATAATAATTGCGCTGATAGTTGTGGCGGGAGGAACGCCTCAGTAAGCACTACGAATTGCAACACAGTCGAGCCCGTTAGGTTATACTGCGAACAAGGTAGTCCGACTTGACTTTCATTTTGATTATCATATTACCATTAACCTTAGGATGTTTTGGACAAAAGGTCACTGGCATCCACTTACCGACTTCTATTCTACTGCCAAGCATGGTAGCCAACTTGAAGGTGGCTCCCCCGTCTATTCCTTGGTGAATCAAGCTCAGATAGTTCGCAAGAGCTTCAGACAAGTTCGAGAACGAGGCCGAGGGTGGATCCTCGTTAAGCACATTGTATATGCCATACACGACAAATCAATCAATTAGATACGTTTATATCTATGTACATTGCTCTGGTAATGAAACAAATTTCACTTCCGAGAGAGGTACGTCAGGGACTATGGTGCGACAATAACAACCACGACGCCGGCAGAGGTTTCGACATCACTCATTTCGGTGTCAACACGTCCAGTTGTAGCTGTAACACTACGCCCACGCGTCGTTATCACAAGAGGAACCATGTTGTCATCCTCTTTCTCCTCTGTCCAAAGAGTCCCAGTCTGTGATGAAGCGGATTCAGATGACCACTTCCCATTCTGAAACACCTTATACACATATGAGGGCGAGAGTTGGAGGGCAAAGTCTGGCAGGCTATAGAGGTAACTTGCGATGAGAACGAGCGCAGTCCCCAGCAATTTCAGTTGCGTAATTGGAGCTTGATAGACGTACCAGCTGCAGAGCTGGTTGAGGACAATAGAGACAGACGTTGCGATGGTTTTGACAACATTGTTGGCATACTTCATCACAGTAGCAACAAGCAGACCTCCGATGGCATGCAAAGCTACAACGCACCAAACTAGTGCGTCAAATCCATGGAGCACTCCTTTAGCTGTGATAAGCTGGCGATCCACCACCAAACATCCTAAGCCAGCGAGGACAGTGGAGTAAGCACTAATCTGGAGAGATCGGCTCCAGAGGCTGCCTTTTGCATTCTTTAACAGCTTCTCCGTCAACACACCAGCGAAACCCGACGTTACGGCCGCAACTGCAACTGAGAGTAGGCCCAGCACTTGGTTCTGGTGGGACTGCTCATTGAGAGCTCCTGGTTTGGCAGCCCGCAGGCGGCTAACGTCGACACTGACGAGGACGACCCCAACCATGACTCCAGCCAATAGCATCCATCGATAAGCACTGAACCTCATTCCCAGCATGAACATGCTAAACAGTGCAGTCGTGACAATCTTCGATTGGTACACAATCTGGTAAACAAGCAACGGCAGATTTGCTAGCGCCAAAAACAAGAGGTTATTCTGGACAGTGTAAAGTAGTGCGGGAATGCTGGTTATGATCCACCCAGATCGGTCTGACAAGCTTGTTTTCAGCCTACCGCGTGAGCTAAGCCAGAGGAGTACTAGAGAAGCCACTGCCTTGATACACTCACCCAAAATTATGATGACAGAGTTAAGCGGGGTCTCGGATCCAGGGCGAGTGTGATGGATGTGTTGAATAGCTAGGAGTAGCGCTGTGTTTTGCACAATTAGCAGAGTGACCCCCGCCACATTTGCCGCCTTCCGCCTGCACTTGAAGAGCATGTCTTGGGGTTAGACGTCGTTGTGGTCTCATGGGCGGCTCTGCAGCAGCAAGTAACAAGAACCCCGAATGGTCACCTCCAGATTAATTCTAATAGAGCTTGGCAGAACCGCCTGCGCGGACCAGATCTATATCCCTCAGGCCAACCGCAATTCCAGCACCAGCGATAGATCCCACCACGGGCCGACCCGTGACGTAGCAACGAACGTTCCGATTGGAATCTGGTCGACCGGCCTAGTTGTGATCGCTTCCAGCGGCGCTTCTTTCACTAGAGGATGTACGCGTAGTGAGGGTGAGGGAGGTAAGTGTGTGGCTGGAAGCGTTAAGGGCGCAGCATCGCGCAGATGAGAGAATCTCAGCTCGTTGTTGGATAGCGCACGCCAAATGCAATTTGCGTTCACTTGAAGATTCAGTCGGGGGAGTAGAGCAGGGTCTATCTCTGCGAATCCATAGAGCTTGCAGGAGCAAGTAGCTCCTTCAGGTTTCGACACATCGTGGAACTATTATGCAACCAAGTCTAGTCGAGTGGCGCATCGTATCCCCCACTTCGACACAAGTACGAAGTGTCCAATTCGATCACAAACTTAACCTCATCCGGCTAAAATCGGATTCCTGTCCTTTCCCTGGTGGATGGGATCTCGAAAGCGACCGAGCTGGTTCCCTTCTCCAGGATATGTCTAGCGAGGCGGAGACCGTCCGCAGCGACGAGTTAAACCAAGGGAGGCATGCAGAAACGCAGGCGAAGCCGAATGAAGAGGTGACTGCCCCAACCTCATCGCTTCCTGCCTTACAATTGCTTTGCGAAGATCTGGCACGGATCATCAATGACACAAAGAATCACGCTTCGGTGCAGGAGCAGGTAGGTGAATCGCTTAATATCAGATGGCTGCAGTTGGCTTTGATCAGATATGCTGGCTTCTGCGGTCTTCATCAAGCTGTTTAGTGCGCAACCCCCAGATTGTGAATGGTCATCGTGCAGGACTTGTCTCACTCGACCTCTTGTGTCATCTCTTCGAACTCCAATTTCTGTAGCTACAAGCAATGAATAACGCAATTCAGGGTCGCATTCTCCGAACGGAAGAACTGGGAACACTCGTGCGCAATGCACGAGCAGGCTGGGAGGAGGCTAAGCAGGATATAATTCCCGAATTGCTGCGCCAGACGCAAGAGATGGAGGCGACATACAGAAAGATCGATCGTGTTCAGGCAATGCTAAACAATATGGAGGTGGCCCTGAATAGTATCACAGAACGAGCGGGCCAAGTTGAGCGTATGCTTCCATCCTCATCGCTCGCTTCCAAGTTAGGTTCATTCCTTAGTTCCGCTTTCTCGGGTGCATCTGCCTCCAACACTGAAGCTCCAATCAATCCCATCCCGTTGATTCCAAGCACTTCAGATTATTTCTACCCAATTCCAGAAAATTACCAGGGTGCCATTACTCCTGCCCCAGTTTCATCACCCCAACAACAACAATCACAACAGCCTCACCGTCAGCACGACACCAGTGGCGCGACAATGACTCGAAGACCAGCGTCTGCATCCGATCATCCAGCCGACGACCTTCCGTAGGAACTGTGAGGAGATCTTCGTACCACAACAAAGTGGCTGCAGACGAGTTAGCTTACAGGCGAGGCTGCTCTACTACTCCCAACACATTGTACCATAGAATCCTCTAACAGCTCACCAAACTGCAACAACTTAAGGCCCTGTCAAGGACTATCCTTTGGAAAGTAAGCTCTTCGCTTACCAACTTGTGCGTGGAACAAGGACAAGTTATGACAACAATCGACCAGTATTTGAATCAGAGGTATACATGGATAAGACTTTATTACTCGATGTGACTTCAAATGTTGTTAAAAGCATTATGAGGTACGCTAACGCTAGTATAATACAAAGTAATGTCAGAGCCGCATCTGGCCTTAGAGGGAAAGATCATACTTATTAGCGACGCATCTGTGGGGACGGCAGTGTCTGTACTTGGATACCAAGCAAATCGTCACCACCAAGACTAGTATCCGCAGTCATTGCGAGCAAAAGTCGCTCTCGCATACGTTCTTTAGTTGAGTATGCTGGCAGCTCGACGTTGAAGAAGCAAGTATCAGCATGTGGCAGAGCAGCATCCTGCAATTCTTGGATCTTCTTCTCGCGTTCCTCAGGGGGTAAATTGCGAAGCGTTGCTTGCATGGACCCAGACACACCACGCCATGGTTTGATTAAGAGTCGAGTGCGAGGTGGTGCCTCGTACTCTGCATCTGTGGCCGGTAGGCGCTCCTGAGCATACGCAAACTTGATAAATTGACGTCGCTGCTGTGGAGTAAACTCCTTAAGCACCTGCCAGAAGTTTTTAATATGAGGACTGTCCTCGGCTACGCCAGCACCATACTCAGTATGCCTTCGGAGCATATCGATGTCGATGTCGCGATCACCCGTAACCTTGTTTTCGAATTCGCGCCAGTTTAGCAACGCGAGCGCAGCCGGGGGAACGATCTCGAACATTCCCATTCGGACTGCTGCAGCGACAGCGCTGCCTTCCATCGCTCGGGCCTGTAGAAGGGCGCGAATATATGCAAATCTCCTCGAGAACGAGACGAGAATGTAGTGTGCACCTGGAGGGGGGCCAAACAACGATAAAAGGGCCGAAGCAACACCATTTGGATTAAGTTGTAACTGAGCATCCACTTCCCAAGCAGAGTCTGCATAAGAGCATGCATCATAATGCCCTGCGAGGCGCGCTAGCGGGTACGGCAGGCTTTCAGGGGAAACAAATAATGTGCAAGACTGCGGCAAGAGCGGATCTCCAAGCATGATGTCGAGTTTCCTCGATCCCATTCGGCCATTAAGTGACAGCGCCACAGGGGTGGAGATGCCTGCTGAAGTAGGACCGTGAAGACCAGAGGCAGGAACATTCTCAGCCGACAAGAGTGCCTGTGCGCCTCGCATGTAAGGATTTGGAGTGCGTGCAAATGGCATCCAAAGTGCAATGTCTCTCACTTTGCGTTCGGGAACTCGTGCCGATTCGGCCGAGCTTGCCGTTTGATCAGCAGAGTCATGATGTTCTTGCGTCTCCTGCGCTATGAGGTCAACAGACTGCCTGAGGTACCATCCTGGCGCGGAGCCAAGGTTAGAGACTTCCTTGAGTCTATCCTGCAGAAATTCGTCGACATAGTCTTGCAGAGAAGCACATCTCAAGAGCGGTTCGACCAGGTTCTTCGTGAAGGAATGGTCAGCTCGTTGCACATCCCTCATTGTGATCGGCGAATTGCCCAGCAGCTGTTTCCAAGCCAGCGAACAAAGATCAATCGAAATCAAGACGCGGGTCCTGAGAGCAATACCCAAGAGGCGTCCCGCTGTCTTGGCCAGTGCAAGCTGTTCAGGAGAACAGAAGGCGGAGTTGAACCAGGCACGATCACGCCCTTCACCAATGGCACCTACACGATTGGGTGTGGGTGCAAAGATTTGGATAGGTGATGCCGAACCGTCAGCCGAAGCAAAGGGCTGCAGCTCTCTGGAGAGGTCAGAGAAGAATGCTCTATAGGGCCCAGCCTGGCCGAGAGCATTTTCACGATGGAACGAGATGTTAAAGGCAACATGTGGTGCACCACCTAAAGGAGCTACAGGGCGCAAGAAGTCGGGGTGGACACCATGCAACTGAGAATGCGTCTGACCCAAGACAGTGAAACTTGCGTAAACGCCGTAGCGCGACATGAGCATGCTCGCCGTGGCAGAGCCGGACCCAGCTGTACATGTGACATACGTAGCACGAGCCACAATGGTAGAGGGGTCACCAGAGTTGGAAGCGGACTCTGTCGGATTGCCCGTGTGGGATGGTGGGAAAGGCGTCGCAAACGGTGCATAATTGCTTTTCAGGAACAACGAGGGTCGAGCCACCGTCGCACCGCCTGGAACAACGTGACGCGTTGACCCCTGACTACCAAGCATGAAATGCACGACAGTACCAAGTGGGGAAATACTCGCAGGAGTGTAGGCCTCCGTTGCAAGCATGCGATCGATCATGAGCGGGAATGGTTGCTCTACGGTCGCGGTTAGCGCGAGTTGGGTGTTGAACCAGTTCGTTTTGATTGCTACGAAGATGAGGTTGCGTACGCTTGTCAACACAGCAGCGAGCGAGCTCGCCATGACCGCGCGCTTCGCCGCAGCCACATACCATTCACCAATAGAGGTAGCAAGAACCATCGATGTTGCGCCACAAGGCTGAGCGGGCACAAGGGGAGAGCCACGCACGCCTGGTGGGATAAGTTGTCTGCGAAGTGACTCATATAATTGAATACCTAGCTGCGAGACGCTTGCTTCAGAGCTAGTTTTGGGCTGGTACGGAGTTTCAGCCAGTCCCAGTCTGATGCATGCGATAGACGCAGCCATCTCTACGGGAGATGGACCCGCCATGGTGTTTGCCAAAGGAAGTAACGGTAAAATATCCCAGATTGCCCTGTTGAGACGTAGAACGATGATCATAAGCTGCAGTATGCCCGAGTGCCTTACGGCAAGGGAACGCGCTCTGCGAGCACGGATCCACAGCTGAGTTGGTGCTAGTTCGCGTATGAATGCGGGAATATCTTCATATCGCGTATGGACGAGCTCGCCTGAGGCATCGAGGCCATCGTTATCGAAACTATGCTCGAGTGCTCTCCAATACCTTTTGCTCTGACGTCTCAGCCTTCGAGCCTCGGGCCAGCTAACGATCCGCAGTTCGCGACGAATCGCCTCGAAGCTGCGTGCAAACATAGCACTCAACATAGGGTACTTCTCCGCAGCCGATCTGGTACAAGGAGGCATATCAGGCGTGTAAGAGGCATCAGAAGCTCCAAGTAGTAACTTGCCCGCGGCTCCCGCGAGCCATCGTCTTCGGAGGAACAGTGGATTAGGCCCAGCTGGGCCATTATATGCGGTTGCACCAGGCTGCCCTCTCTGTCTAAATAATGCAAGAGGGCCCGACACATCATATGCTCGAATACTATCCTTTCTATCCTCCTCACTCTCAGCGTCGCTCGAATCGCTTAATGTCGATGCTGGAGGTGTTGTACAGTTGGCCATCGCAGCGAGCTCCTGCAAAAGCTGACTCGTTTCATACAGTAATGGAAGTGACGGGACTGGGACCGGCATACGACGTGGACGACGCCGGACTATATAGCCATATTTGGTGGGATTGGCCTGTGTCTCTTCTGGGCCTGGGAGAGATGCGGATCTTGGATGCCGAATTTCAAAGTCATTTGCAAAGCACATGTAAGGTACATCTACAGCTTCAGATGGTGGGCGTTGCGAAGGAATCTGGGTCTCTTCTGAACGATCTGTCGCCCGCCCTCCAGAACCACGTCCAGTCGTCATCGGGGGATGAGCCAACTCGCTTGTCTTAGTCTCGGTCGATCCAGTGCTAGCCGAGGAGTCTTCGATGAGGTTCATGCGCTTGGTTTCCTGTCCGTCCTGCTCTACCACCGGCGACATGGTCTTTCGCACTAGAATCATGCGTTCTGCCTCGCTTACTACACGTTCGATCTCGAGGCGCTTGAAAGAGTTGAGGACACGACTGACATTTCGGCTCTCAACCACGTCAATGTCGTTATCGCGAACAAGAGGGATAGCACCGGCTCGCAAAGCGAATGGTATGTGGATCTTGGTATCAACTGCCATCGAACTGCCTGCTTGTAGCAAGGCAGGCTGCAGAGACTCGGTTGGATCCACTAACTTGAGCGTACCAGGGACGTGTGGCTCTGGCATGCCTACACGCAAGCCCATTGTTCGTCTTAGGGCCCGCATTCTGGCTGATTCAAGCCTCGCCATGCCAGTAGCTCGGACAAAATCAGACCAGATTCGTGAAGGAGCTATGGTCTTTTGGAGAGGCACCGTGGCAGCTGCGCCAAGAACTTGAGGCGCTTGCGTTTGAATGTATATCTCGTGCAGATGATGATCGGCTGACAGTTCCATCCAACCTCCAGCACGGAACCGCCGCTCAAAGAGCGCAAATGGACCTCCCAGGGCATGGTTCGGAATATTCCTGAGCTGCTGGCTCAGTGAGATTCTTCGACATGATTGGGGTGCCGTGCTGCGTCGAGGTCGTGGGTCTTGGCGCGAGTAGGGCAGTTTGTTAAAGCGCGTGGCGAATTCGCGCAATCGGGCAACAAAGCGTGGTGTAGTGGAGGCATCGAAGATCAGATCCGTATCGGGACTAAGCGGGACCGATGCATCAACGTCTCCAATCGTCTCGGAAGTCAGCGCTACTCTGCTCCAGAACTCGTGAGGAAGCCAAGGTCCCTGGCTCAAAATATTGGGAAGAACAGCTCTGCTCTTGCGGGCTTGCTCCGCCTTAGCCCGGACTCGCCGAGCGACATGATGAATGGCTTTAACGATGCACTCAGGAATTTCCTTCGTTTCCAAGGCAATAGCCTGGCAATTGTCCGGACGGTCGGCTTGGGTCTCGGCATCCAGAACCGGTGTTGTCGTAGACACGGCATGTTCTACATTCTGCTGAGGCTGATCACCTTCGTCGTGTTCATCATCGCCTAAATGCCCTTGGTCATCCTCAAGTTCAGGCGTGGCAGAGATGGGAATGAGGGGATAAACCTCAGGCGCTGGAAGTCTCGGTCGAGGGACAATATACTGTGTTGACACATGCTTTCGGTGAGATCGCGATGAATCAATCAAGTGCTCAATGCGCAAACTTGCTTTCATGTACGGTAGATCCTCCTCATCCTCAGTATCGCTTGAGAAATCAGAGGTAAACGACGATGTGGTTGGTGAGAAGTCTGATGTCGAGGTTGTCGACGACGAGTCGGAAGCATCATCCATTTGTGACTCAGGTGATGATTCTTCGGATGACAGCTGCACCGTGGTAAGAGCTCCGTGGTTGCGCAACTGAATGTCGCAGGCAACCTGAAGGGCACGCCTAGCAACAATGGCACGAGCTCGGAACTGGACAAAGCTGTCCTGATGAGCGTCATCTTCTTCGTCGTTATCAACTTGTGTCTTGCGTTCCGCATCGGTACTGAAAGGTCTCGGGATGAACTGCACAGGTGCAGAGACCAGTTCAGTAAAGGTATGGACTGGAACGACATTGTGGCCGAGACCCACACCTGTCGTTTTCCAAGGGTTCCGGAAGGCTGAAGGTAACAGACTGTGATTAATGTGCGCTTGACCAGACTCTACCCACGCACGTTTTGACCAACTAACAAGTTCCTCAGTTGTATAGAACCAACAGAATGCCATCTCATCAGTTAAGGTCACGGCGGCAGGTGCGCATGATACGAACGGTCTTGCTAAAGCTGCGCTCACAGCTTCTGGCGTGCGTGATGGAAGATCAGGGCATCGTGCAACGAGAGCTGATGCGAGGGCTTCTAACGCCTTATATGAAGAAGCAAGCTCATGCGCTCCTCGCAACGTATGGGCTACCTCGGCGCTCAAACGAACTGGCAGGGGAAGCATCCTGAACGCTGCGACTAGCCCAGCGACTACGTCAAATCCGGTGGCGAACTTCTTACCAACCGACGCGGGTGCCCTCGGCCGCGAGAGAGAGAAACCGGCGCTTGGTGGAATAAGGGCAGCCAGACTGCGCAGACCATCAGCGGCAAGTAGCCATTCACTTATAGCTGCTTCTTCATGTGCGAAGGTCGCGAGGTTGTGGCGCAGTGTATTACTCTGCGGCACATGGCGATGAGTTCTTATATGCGTTTCGCTAAGCTCGGCTTCGGGATGAACGGGCCCATGGGTCCACGCGTGCGGCAGAATGTAGAACGGTACGGCATGCGAGTACAGTGCAGACACGAACTCGACCAGGTGCTGTGTCCAGATTGAATACTTACCGCTACCTACGGCTGCTAAAGAGATACGTCCGCGTTCGGTTGGATAGGGAAGCCGTCCAAGCAGTGTGTCTGTCTCGTGGTAGCCGCTGTTATACCAGGGCTGCCTCACATTACTCGTGACCAATCTATCGTCTGTTTCAAGGCTTAACTCATTCACGTTCGCTTTTTCTGGACTCAAATCGCCCAGGGCTGTTGACGCCAACGCAGACCGATTCTGCGTAACAGGGTGCCGTAGCGCGGTCGCTCGCACTGGAGGGTACAGACGACTTTCCTGCTCGGTGATGCCACTCTTTAAAGTACTCGTCTCGATTGTGAAACGGTTCGCTGCTTCCATAAGAACCAAGGCTAAACTCTGCATAGCAGAGTAGTTTGCCATAGGTACTTGGTGCCGTGGGAGGATGAGCGTTCCGTTAGGCGCGATCGCCAAAAGCTGTGTCAAAGAGGATAGTAGAGCAAAACGCAGAAGTGATGGCAAGACACCACGAGTCGTGTTGCGGCTACCAGCAGCGGTGATCATGATAGGAAGCAAGTGCACCAGAAGTGCAGCCGATGGAGCCAACACACGGCTATATATTGAGGTAAGGACGCGAATTCTACTCTGTGCCTCGCGAGTCGCCTCGAGCGTCACGGCGTACTCTCGCTTTATAACCTCCATTGTCTCATGTGGCTGGACACCATCCTCAAACAGCGAAAGGAGTGTAGATCGATCGAGCAATGCGCGGAACGCCTGCTGTTCAGTGCGGAGCGTTTGAGAGTAGATTCGTATTCGTTCCACATACCGATGAACGAGCACTAGACCAACAAGCATATCAATAGGAACTCCTTGCGCACGGACGACAAGCGTGGCGTGAGCCCCTTCGGAGAGCGAGGCGTACAACGGCCCCTCTTTCCATGAATCATGTTGCTTTGCCGCAGTTAGAATAGACGCGTCGTCTTCGTTGAGCTCGACCTCTGGAGCTGGTGGCATGCGAGTTAATCTAAGGCCACGAGCATTAAGTTTGTATCCGTCATTGATATTCAGGTACCTTCTCAAGACATCTTCACAGTTGGTGGCATCTGCACCTTGCAGAGCAGCGTCGATGGGCTCTTCTTTCGGCACCGACTCTTCGTCCATCCTCCGAGGATCGTGCATTGGATCGATTGGACTGAACGCGTAGTCGCCCAGATACGTCGCCTTGGCTGACATACGATTCGCTAGCACACTTACTGAAGCCTTATCGCGTGCTGCAATGCGCTCACGGATGAGGGCGTTGAAAATATTCAGATCGCTCATTCGCTCGAGTTCAGCGATTTGCAGCTCCGGCGATGCAACCAATGTGACATAAACACTATCTCCAGCGAAGAAGAGTGGGTGCCGAGGGAGTGTTGCAGATCGCCCTGGCATGGCTGTCATGGTATCCGCGAGGTTGGGAGCAAGCTTCAGGTTGGCGCCTCCACCACGAGCCATGTGGATGTACAGTGGAGAGATGTCCTGTGCGAGTGGAGCCGACGCACCAAGAGTTTCTAAAATCAACTCCGTAATGGAAGGCATGCCTTGATTGTTACTCGCGTGATGCCTGACAGATTCGTGGAGCCGCTGCCATTCTTGTGCGGCTCGTTGCGTTTGTAATGCAACGTAGGCTGGTGCTGAGCCTTGGCTCCAGGCAAACAAGACATTCTTCATCTCAGCATCACTCGAAACTACGAGAGTAACTCCGTGAGGGAGAACCACTCGCGTGGAGAAAGTAAGACTAACCCATGCCGAGCCAGGGCAGCAGATCTTTTGTGTGAGAATAGGTTCCCCACGAGCGATGCTATAAGAGAAATACGTTTCGGGGAGACTTGGCTTGGGATCGGGAGGAACTGAGAAAAGCATGTCAACGCTCCCATCTGAGAGTTGGGCCGGCCTGGTGTCAGTCTTGCTTCGCAACCGTGCAATACTTGCCTGTCGCTGAGCCTCTGTTGCTCGAATTGCGCGAGGTGCGATAGAAGCCTTCAGTTTCAAGTATTGTGCGGAGTGCATGAACCTGGAATAGGAAGCTTCTAGCAAGGTCACCATCTGTGATAGTTGAACTTGCAATGATTTCAACTCGTGAGGTTGCGTCGTAGATGATGCCTTTCCAGCCGTTGTTGAAGCGTCTGGCACCAGTGGGTCTAGCAAACGCGGATAAAGCGTCCTCCAGGCGTCAAAGTCAATTCCTTCGTCCTTCCAACATGCGCCCTGCGGTGCTGTGATGGGAGGTGGGATTCTGAAGGGCGTGACGTCCTGGATGGCCATTCTCGCAAGGAATCTCTTAACACCTTGGTGGAGCAGGGGATGCTCTGACGCTGGTAGGCGGCTCACTGCCCTTTCCAACAGACCCAGAAGCTGTAATGCAAAATCCTGGATGTTCGCCTCATTATGTAGACGGTACCGCAAGTGAGTCATGTTGCGCAGAGATTGTCTCCAGTCACGATCTAGACCTCGTAGCAGTACATTGCGAATCGGACTCACCTTCATCGAACCAGCCGCAATCGGCTTAGCGCGTTCTCTCAAGTCGGAGCACAGTTTGTCCAATGCCGCAGCAGCAAGGCTTGGTACTACGCCCAGCAACTGCAGGCGGATCTTGGATTTGCAGAGCTTTGTGGCTTGCTCATCAAGCTGCGCCAACCTATTGTGGAACGGCGCCAGAGCCCAATTCCAGGCCCCGGGATGTCGAGCACTAAATAGTGCTGCCGTGGATGACAACTCAACTGGCGTGTGCGGGTAGAGTCGATCGAGCTCGGCAACACATGGCACAAGACAAGCAGCTGGTAACCACCAGGCACCTACATGACCTGTAAGCTCGAAATAGAACTCAACCAATGCGACACCCACGCTGTGCTCAATGGCAGCTATGACGCCCACAAGCCCTGCCAAGCTTGGAATGTGAGGGTTATATACAAATCCGGTGCTGCCTTGCTGGAAGACCTGGGTTGCATAGATAAACTCACGGCGGACGTTGGCAGCTACCCTGACACGCGTGCCTACACTCAAGGAGGACAGGCTAAGCATGGCAGGCTCATCATAACGTAGACGTCTGAAGAAGGGGAGTTGAGGCGCTGTGGATTGATCAAACGCGGGGGCTGCGATGGGTACATACGGAATTTGATCGGCATGTGACGTGCCTATTCGATCAGCGTCGGTGCTACCGTCGGCATTTCGGCGTTGTGCATTGCGAGCTGCGTAGCGCGCCATCGTCAGCATAACATTGAATAGTTCGGCATCAGAAGCATCTCCGTCCATAAGAGCCTGCGCGATACCCAACATTTCAGCAGCAGAACCATTGTCAGGAGGGAGTCCACCTGATAGAAGGTTGTCAAGCATGGATCCCGGACCCGCACTGGCACCAGAAGAGAGCCCGCCGAGACCGAAAATTGATTGGGCAAGGTGTGAAAGGTCGGGCCTTTGGCTGGCTGAGGGCTGAGTCGAAGGGAGTGGTCTAATCGCGAAGGGATTGGCGCCCCAACGACTGTGTGAGAAACTAGGCACTTGTGGCTGAGGCGGTGGCCGAGGCGGAGGCAAAGGTCCGCTTCTGTCGTTCTGGTTATTATTGTGTTGGCTGCCGCTATAGTGACCTCTGCTGTCCTCCTCAGACTCCTCGTCGCTGTCACTATCCACCTCTGCCGTGTGGGGGTGAGGAGGAAGCACCGATCGGGCGCTGGAAGACTGCTGCTGAGCCCCAGGAGGAGCGGGTTGGGATGGGCTTGAAGACGGAGCACCGTTCTGTGGTCGGTGCGAAAGTCTACTAGGCAGGGAACTGAGCAGTCCACGTACCTCAGAGGTCACTGTATCAACTCTTCGACGGAATCCTTCCACTGAACGCAACAAGTCGCTGAGATCGCTTTCGATATCGGCAGCCCTCGGTGGTGGTGTCGGTGGCCGTGGTGGTGACGGTTCAAAGGCTGGCTGAGTCTGGGTCTGGGGTTGCTGGGTTGATGGGATCCGTTGAGATGATTGAGATGGACTAGAAGGTTGAGTGGGCGGAGAGAGATCTGCACGAACCGTTGTCGAGCTTGAGGTCGATTCTGACCGTGCATTCACACTAGAGGACGGTGCACTTATACTCGAGTTTCGCACTAGGTCCTCACGCGATAGTGCCCAAGGTGGTCGACTTGCAGACGTTGCTGCAAGAGGTGGTGGAGATGAAGGGCTGAATCGCGCAGACGAGAAGAGCGGTCTTGGTACAGCATTTGATGCATTCATACTAGAGATGGGAGTTGGTGATAATCTGCCGCCTCTGCTGCCTGACTGCTGCTGTTGCTGTTGCTGTTGCTGTTGCTGTTGCTGTTGCTGTTGCTGTTGCTGTTGCTGTTGCTGTTGCTGTTGCTGTTGCTGTTGCTGTTGCTGTTGCTGTTGCTGTTGCTGTTGCTGTTGC